>Ga0180437_10000520_pt1 | contig 74234 bp, 37 predicted proteins | sample SS_ome_4_FD_132410 | JGI IMG/M metagenome (GOLD analysis project Ga0180437, IMG submission 132410) | Hypersaline lake sediment archaeal communities from the Salton Sea, California, USA - SS_3_D_1 metaG | ecosystem: Environmental > Aquatic > Non-marine Saline and Alkaline > Hypersaline >...
CAGCATCACCAGTCCGTTCCTGGAGAAGTTCGGGCGGTCGTCGCGCGACACCGGTTTGGAGTCGGACCGCAATAATCGTCCCACCGCGGCGCAGCGGCTGCACATGTTGAATTCCAGCCACGTCCGGCGAAAGATGGAGACCAGCCCCAAGCTGCGGGCCCTGCTGGGGTCCGACCCCAAGAGGCCGGAAAACATCGTGGAAATCTACCTTACGGTCCTGTCGCGGATGCCGACGGACGAGGAGCTGCAAATTGCAGAGACGCACGTCAAAGAGACCTGGGCCGACGGGGGCCCGCGAGACCTCTTTTGGGCACTCATCAATAGTCCGGAGTTTTGCTATCGACATTGAGGCAAGTGGGGTAAGCTTCCAGCTTGCCGGCGACAAACGATCGCAAGCTGGAAGCTTACGCCACGAGTTCAGGGAGACGATCACATGAGCATCGAACATGGTTGGCGACCCTCGCGCCGGGAGGTCTTGCGGTACGGCTTGTGCAGCGCGGGCGCAGCGCTCTTGGCCGGTCGTACCGGACTGGCAGCCGAGGCCAAACCGGCCAAGGCCAAGTCGGTGATCCAGATCTGGCTGGCCGGCGGGCCGTCGCACCTGGACTCATTTGACCCCAAGCCGGACGCGGGCAACGACTACTGCGGGCCGCTGAACAATCCCATTGCCACCAACGTGGACGGCATCCGCATCGGCGAGCTGCTCCCGTTGCTGGCCAAGCAGGCCGACAAGTACTCGCTCATCCGCAGCATGACCCACGGCGACAACGGCCACGAGACGGCGGCCTACCTGACGCAGACCGGCCGGCGACCCGGCGATCGGCTGGTCTTCCCGTGCGCCGGGGCCGTGGTCTCGCTGTTTCGGGGCTACGAGGCCGGATACAAGGGGCTGATTCCGCCTTACATCGTGCTCACCCAGTCGCAGGGACGGTTCTCGGAAGCCGGCTTTCTGGGAGCGCGCCACATGCCGTTCGCTACCGGCGGCGACCCGTCGCAGCAGCGATTCATGGTCGAAGGCGTCGTTTCCCCCGGCATTAGCGACGAACAACAAGAAAAGCGGCGTGAGTTGCTCCGCAAGCTCAACACGCTGGGCAGCGCGCTGGAAGACAATGCGGCGCTTACGGCCTTCTACAAAGCGGAGGACCAGGCGTACGACATGATCCTCGGGGACGGCGCCAAGGCGTTCGATCTCTCCCAGGAGACCGACGAGGTGCGAAAGCGATACGACGTGGACTGGGGCACCTGGGTCTCGCGCACGCGGTTCGGCCAGAGCTGCCTGGCGGCGAGGCGTCTGGTCCAGCGCGGCGTGCCCTACATCACCATCAACTTCGGCGGCTGGGACTCGCACACGGACAACTTCAGGGCCATGCGCCAATTACTGCCGGACCTGGACCGGGGGCTGGCGACACTCTTGGCCGAGCTATCGGAGCACGGCCTGTTGGACAGCACGATCGTCTGGTGCTGCGGCGAATTCGGCCGCACACCCAAGATCGACTGGGGACCGCCCTGGAACGGCGGCCGCAACCATTACGGCAAGGTCTTCTCCGCGCTGGTGGCCGGGGGCGGATTCAAAGGGGGACGCGTCGTCGGCTCCTCGGATGAAAAAGGGGAAGAGGTCAAGGACCGCCCGGTCTACCCGTGCGATCTGCTTGGCAGCATTTGTGAGCTGATGGGAATCGATCCCGAGGGGCAACTGCCCAATCCGTTGGGGCTGCCACTGACCGTGACACCGACCGCCGCGGACGGCATCCCGATGGCGGGGCGATTGAAGGAAATCATGTAAGAGGGACGACATCATGAACAGGCGCCTCCGGCATTCTCTGCTGCTACTTTTGATGGTCTCCGCGTCCTCCTGGACATGCCCCGCCTTCGCACAACAGTATCCGCGAATCGGCTACGTCTTTCCGGCCGGCGGCCGGCAGGGCACGACGGTCCTGGTCACGGTCGGCGGGCAGTTTCTGGGCTCCTGGAAGGGAGAATATAACATCGACGTCTCTAAGGCGCACTTCTCCGGCGGCGGCATCACGGCCGAGGTGGTGAAAGACGTCGAGCCCATGAGGGAAAAAGACGCCAACGCGCTGCGGCAGAAGGCACAGCAGCTCTTGAAAGACAAGCCGGACGCCGAGGCCCGCAAGGAAATCGCCCGGATCAAACGCAAGGTGACCCGTTACCAGAGCGCGCAGATCGTGAAGCAGACCTATCCGGCGATCGGTGACACGGTGACGGTGCGGGTCACGCTGGCCGCCGATGCGGCGCCGGGACCGCGGGAGATCCGCGTCGAAACGCCCAGGGGGATCTCGAACCCGCTCCGCTTCTTCGTGGGCCGGCTTCCCGAATTCCAGAAGCCGGAACCCGAGATCGTCGTGGACGCGAGAGATTCCTCGGAGCCGAGCTATCCTCCCGCGCCCACGACGGACATTACGCTGCCGGCGGTGGTGAACGGGCAGATCATACCCCGTAATCCGGAGATGCTTTGGCAGCGGTCCGATCGGTTCACTCCTGGTACTGCTGATCGCTACCGCTTCGCGGCCCGCAAGGGGCAGCAATTGGTGATTGCCGCAGCGGCGCGGGAACTCATTCCGTACCTGGCCGACGCGGTTCCGGGCTGGTTCCAAGCCACCCTGGCGCTGTACGACGCCAAGGGAAGACAGGTGGCTTACGACGACGACTACCGATTCCATCCCGATCCCGTGCTGCTGTTCAGGGTTCCGGAGGACGGACAGTACGTGGTCGAGATCAAGGACGCGATCTACCGCGGCCGCCCGGACTTCGTCTACCGCATTGCCCTGGGCGAGCTTCCTTACGTCACGGGCGTCTTCCCATTGGGAGGCCCGGCCGGGGCGGCAACCACCGTCAAGCTCTCCGGCTGGAACCTGCCGACCGACACGCTGACGATCAACGCCCAGGACATGACGCCGGGGCTCCACCCGCTTTCGGTGCGCAAGGGGGAGATGATCTCCAACACGATGCCATTTTTCGTGGACACCCTGCCGGAATGCCCCGAACAGGAGCCCAACGATTCGACGCAAGCCGCCCGGGCAGTCACGCTTCCTGTGATCGTCAACGGGCGAATCGACCGGACGGACGACTGGGACGTGTTCCGTTTCGAAGGCCGCGCCGGCCAGGAGATCATTGCCGAGGTTCGCGCCCGTCGGCTGGAATCGCCGTTGGACAGCGTCTTGGAGCTGCTGGACGCCGCCGGCGGCCGCCTGGCCTTCAACGACGACCATGAAGACAAGTTCGACCACCTCAGAACGCACCACGCCGATTCCCTGATCCGCTTCACCCTGCCGGCCGATGGGATCTATTACGTGCGTTTGGGCGACGCCCAGGGCCACGGCGGCCCGGAGTACGCGTATCGCCTGCGGCTGAGCGGGCCGCGGCCCGATTTCGAATTGCGGGTGACGCCCTCGTGCATCCACGGGATCACCTGGCGACTCAACCCCTTCGCCGTGTACGTCCTGCGCAAGGACGGGTTCAACGGCGAAATCGCCCTGCGTTTCAAAGACGACCCCTTCGGGCTTGCGCTGAGCGGCGCCGTCGTGCCGGAAGGGCAGGACCAGATCCGCTTAACGCTGGCCATCGCGCAGCTACTGTCGGCGGACCCGATCCCCTTGTGCCTGGAAGGCCGGGCGATGATCGACGGCAAAGAGGTCGTGCATCAGGCCGTCCCGGCCGAGGTGTGGACCCAGGCGTTCTTCTACAAGCACGTGGTGCCGGCCAACGATCTGACCCTCGTCCCCGAAGACCGAGCCCGCTTCCGGGAGGAGGAGGCCCGTGCAGCCAAGGAGGGGCGGCCCCTGGCGGCGCGCCGCTCGTTCCAGCAGGCGATGGAAATCCTGAGCGAGCAACCGGTGAGAATTCCCGTCGGCGGGACCGTGGAAGTGCAAGTCCGCCTGGGGTGGAGTCGCGACGGTCAGATCCAGGTCGACCTGAGCGATCCGCCTGAAGGAATCACGGTGGAAAGTGCCTCATGGACCGAGCGGGGGCTGGCCCTCGTCCTGCACGGCGACGCCGTCAAGGCGAAGCCGCAGTTGAAAGGCAACCTGATGGCCAATGCCTTCCTCCAAACCACAGTCACCGAAAAGGACGGCAAGACTCGCGAGGTCCGCAACTTCATCGGCCCGCTGCCGGCCCTGCCGTTCGAAGTCGTCAAGCCGTAGCCCGCCACACTCCGCTGTTACTGCGCTGGTCCATCGAGATTCGACGAAGCGGATTCAGTACCATTTGCGCCGGAGGAGACGCCGGGGCATTTGCGTCGGGGGTCCGGACAGCGGAGAAGAGAATAGTCTCGCGTGTCGAAAGGACGCTGGAAGACAGCTTGTGGAGCGGCGAGCACAGAGGGGTGGCGTCTTCTTCATCCGTGGCGGCAAGCTGCCCTATTGCATGGGACAATAGCTCATGGCCCAATTCTGGCGTCGAATGGCGCTGCCGGTAGCCCGGCCTTGTTCCAGAGGCGGTACCTTGGGACGTCCACGTAGTCGTAGCGCAGGAACTCCGGCTGCTGGACTTGCGGCGAGGATACCAGCACGTCGTCGCCGTCGACCGTGGCGTCGGCCCACCCCCACTTCCTGTCGGCCCCCGCAAGGGCGAAGCCTTCGAGCCCGCCGCCTTTGACGACCAGTCCGCCGCCGAGGTGGTCGTACGTCACGCGGACGGTGTTGCCCTCGAGGGTTGCCGTCTTGAGCACCGGCCCGGAATACTCCACCGGCTTGCCGTAGATCCGCGCCTGCGCGATCAGCGCCAGCCGCTTGCCTACGTCTTGCTTGTTCTTGGGGTGAATGTCGTGAGGATCGCCCAGGTCGGTAATCACCGCGGTGTCGGCGTTGGCAACCGAGTGGCCGACGTCCCACTGGACGGCCCGGATCCCGGCGGTGCCGGTTGCGTTGGGGTCCATCGTGGGCGTGCCGCCCAGCACCGGCAACTGCACGATCAGGAACCAGGAGTCCGGGGATTCAAACCGCGTGCGCCAGTCGGCGATCATGTCGGTCAGGACCCGTCGGTGCACTGCGTCGCCGCCGGGGCACGGTGTTTCGCCCTGGTACCACAAGGCGCCTTTGATTGCATAGGGGGTCAGCGGCGCGATCATGCCGTTGTACAGCACTGTGGGAAGCTGAAAGTCGTTGTCCAGACGGTGCGGCTCCGGCGGCAGCTTCGCCGCGGGGGTCGATTCCCGCAACAGGCGCTCGCCTCCCAGTGAGATCGCCGCCGCCGGCTTGTTGCCCGGCAGCTCGAGCTTGGACGCCTGCGACGGGCCCTGGTAGCCGCTTCCCTGCTGGGCCAGGACGCGTACGGCGACGACGTTTCGTCCCGCCTTGACCAGAGTGCCCGGGACTTTCGACGTCCGGTTGATCCAGCCCTGACCGAACGCGCCCACTTTCGTTCCGTTGAACCATGTCGTGTCGGGCTCCCAGATGCCCGTGATGTAGAGTCGCAGGTCCTTGCCGGCCCAGTCCCGTGGAATGTCCACTTCCTTGCGGAACCAGACGACGCCGTGCAGCGGCGGCACGTCGGCCTTGCCGCTGGCGGGGAGCGTGACCTTGCTCCAACCGCTGGTGTCGCAAGCGGGCCTGTACCAACCTCCCCGCGTGCCGGCGTCGTTGTCCTCCCACCACCTGTTGACCACCCCCTCGAAATACTCGTCGCCAATCTTGTTTTCCTTGATCAAGGCCCTCAACGTGTCCACCGACTCCAGGCCGGTTCTCAGCTCAGGCACGTCCTCGAGCATGGAGGTCGCGCACCAGGAAGTGATCGCCGATCCGCCCACCGCGGCTCGGATCAGGCCGATCGGGACATCTACCTCCTTCTGAAGGTCGCGGGCGAAGAAGTACCCGACGGCCGAGAAACCGCCCACCGTCTCTGGTGCGCAAACCTCCCACTTGGCGGCGACCGTCTCCTGCGGCTCGGTGTGCATCACCCGAGGCTCACCCGGGCGAAGCCCGGCCCAGGGCACGCTGAACAGCCGTATGCGCGGATGGCTGGCAGCAGCGATCTCCTCCTTGGCGTTCATCGAGCCGGCCACCGACATCTGCATGTTCGACTGGCCCGAGCAGATCCAGACGTCGCCCACCAGCACGTCGCGGACCTCGGCGTTCTGTGGGCCGTTGACGGTCATCGTGTGTGGACCGCCGGCCGGCAGCGCTCCCAGCCTGACCAGCCACTTGCCCCGGGCATTGGCGACTCCGGTGGCCGTCTTGCCGGCCAAGGTCACCTGAACTTTTGTGCCCGGCTGCGTCCAGCCCCAGATGGAAGGCACCACGTCTCTTTGCAGGACCATGTGATCCGTGAACAAGGGGTGCAGCAACGGCCTGTCGGCAGCCGCACCCTGAGCCGCCAGACTGGAACTCAGAAGCCCCAAGCACAGCACGACCCACGCGATGGTCTTCGGCGTGAAACGGGTGACGGTCGGACTGTTCATGGTCAGAACCACCTCTGTTTGTCTTCTTCACTCTGTACGGGAGCGCATCCTGGCGGCTGTGCTCGCTCCCGGCTTCTTCGACCAGGCCACAGCCGGACGCCAGCCGCCAATCTACGTGACGGCCCGCGTTGCTCCACGTGCAACCGGTCGCGGCGGAAAGGAACGGTGAGGTCTGATTATGGTTTCGCCGCGAGTTGCAGTCAATGCGCTCCGGCGCGTAAAATAGCGGGCGGCTCTTCGGCTATCCGGGCAACCGGCAGGAGGCCCGCTGGTCAGACTACGGCAGCATGCCCCCGATACCGGAAGATGCCAAGAGAGGAGATTCGTCGTGAAAGGCTCGACGATCACGCGCCGTCGTTTCTTGGGCGGAAGCGCGCTGGCGATCGCAAGTCCCTACGCGAGCACGTCGACGGCCTTGGGCGGGCAGCGCCGGCCGCCGGTCGGCGAGCGGATCGTCATGGGGGCGATCGGCATCGGCGGTCGTTGCATCGGCCAACGGGTGATGCACAACTTCCTGGCTGAGCCCGACGTGCAAATGGTCGCCGTTTGCGACGTCCAAAGCACCCGGCGCGAAACCGGCCGGGCGGTCGTCAACCGTGCCTACGGCAACAGCGATTGCGCGGCCTTCCGCGACCTGCGCGAGCTGCTGGCCCGCCGAGACATCGACGCCGTGTTCATCGCCACCGGCGATCGCTGGCACGCGCTCGCCTCGATCCTGGCGGCCAAGGCCGGCAAGGACGTCTATTGTGAAAAGCCGATGACGTTGACGATCGCCGAGGGCCGGGCGGTGGCCGACACGATGCGTGCTCTCGCCAGGGTGTACCAGGGCGGTACGCAGCGGCGAAGCGTCGCGAGATTCCTCTACGCCGCCAACACTGCCCGCAGCGGAAAGCTGGGGCGTCTTCAGACCGTCTATGCCTACACGCCGGGCTTCGTTCGCAACGTCGGTGCGTTCCAGGCCCGCCCGGCCGAACCAGAACCTGCCCGGGAGGTCGTCGACTGGGACCTGTGGCTGGGGGCTACCGCGTGGCGTCCCTACAATTCGGCTTACCTCGGCGGCCTGGGCGGCTGGAGCCACATTCCCGATCTCGGCGGCGGAGGCATCACCGACTGGGGAACGCACCAGGCCGACTTGGCCCAATACGCCAACGACACGGAGACGTCCTCCCCGGTCCGCTACGAGCAGTTGAGCCGTGGCGAGGTCGCGGCCCAGTACGCCAACGGGGTCAGGCTGATCTTCCACGAGGGGCTTCCGTCCGGCAGTTGCCTGATGGCCCGTTTCGAAGGCACCGAGGGCTGGATCTCGGTGGACGACAACCTGGGACTGGAGGCGGACCCGCCCTCGCTGCTGGGACCGTATAGGGCAGGGGAACGGGTTACGTATGAAAAAGCGAGCAACCACATCCGAGATTTTCTGGAGTGCGTCAAGACGCGGCGACAGCCCGTCTGCAACGCGGAGGTGGCCCACCGGGCCACCACGGCTTGCCATGCGGCCAACCTCTGTCTCTGCCTGGGCCGGACCTTGACCTGGGACCCGGCCCGAGAGGCATTTGTCGGTGACGAGATGGCCAATCGGATGCGCAGCCGCGCCGCGCGCGAACCCTGGCACCTGTGATGCCCTCGGAAAGGAAGCACCGCCATGTCCCAGACGCCCGGCCAATCGCAACCACGCGAGCCGACGGGGCACCGCGATCCGCGCCCCCAGCCGCGCGGACTGCGACAAAGCGGGCTGCTGAGATCGGCCCTGTCTCTTGCCTGGATCGCACCGTTGATGCTGGTCGCCGTAGGGTCGGTCCGCCCGGCGTCCGGGGAGGCGACTGCCGCCACGGCGGCGGCACCGGCGACCGACGGCGCGAGCCTCGGGGCCCTGCGCCTGGCAATTGAGGACCTGATCGCGACGTTCGGTCGGCGGTATCCCCGAGGGCACGAGTACCTGGCGAGACTGGAAGCACTCGAACGGAAGAACGGCGGTGATGATCCCGCCGAGCTGACGGCGCTTGGGCGCGAGGCCCTGCTCGCCAATCCGCTGCTCGGTTTCGACAAGCTCCTGCTGGTGCGCCGTGCGGAGAAGGGGAACCTCGGCCTGACGCCCAACTGGGGTGGAAAGATCGACGTCGCCAAGACCGGGTACGACAACGAGATCGCCCTGCTGTCGCCCGTGAGCCCCGACGGCGCGCTGACGACGGTGTACCGGCCCTCCGGTCAGGAGTTGTTGGCCGACCTCGACCTGCACTGGGACGCCGACCGGCTGTTGTTTTCGATGCCCAGCCGCAACGGCGCCGGTCCCTGGAACGTCTACGAACTGGCCCTGGACCCGTCGACCGGCCGGGCGAGCCGTGCGCCGCGCCAGGTAACCGAGGACTGGCCCGACGTGGACAGCTACGACGCCTGCTATCTGCCCGACGGGCGGATCATCTTCTCGTCCACCGCGGCCCAGAACGTCTGTCCCTGCTGGGGCCGCTCCTCGTCCCACTCGGCAGCGGCGCTGTACCTGCTGGACCCCGGCAGCGGACGCGTGCGCCAGCTCTGCTTCGATCAGGATCACAATTGGTGCCCGACCGTCATGAACGACGGACGGGTCCTTTATCTCAGGTGGGAATACTCCGACGCGCCGCACTTCTTCAGCCGGCTGCTGTTTGCGATGAACCCGGACGGCACGGGGCAAATGGCGGTTTACGGCAGCAACTCGTACTGGCCCAACGCCGTGTTCGACGCCCGGCCGGTGCCCGGGCATCCGTCGCTGATGGTGGGCGTGGTCGGGGGGCACCACGGCACGGCACGCGCCGGCGAGCTCGTGCTGTTCGACCCCCGAAAAGGCCAGGCCGAGAGCGAAGGCGTCGTGCAGCGGATTCCGGGTTACGGCAGGAAGGTCGAGCCCACGATTCGGGATGCCCTGGTCGACGGGAGCTGGCCGAAGTTCCTGCATCCGTTCCCGTTGGCCGATCCGGTGACGGGGGCCGGCGCGGGGAAGTACTTCCTGGCCTCCTGCAAGCCGACCCCGACGGCCGGCTGGGCGCTTTGCCTGGTCGACGTGTTCGACAACATCGTGACGATCCGCAGCGAGCCGGGCACGGCGCTGCTGGAGCCGTTTCCGCTGGTCGGACGGCCTCTGCCGCCGGCCGTTCCCGACCGGGTGCAACTCGATCGCAAGGACGCTACCGTCCTGGTCAGCGACATCTACGCCGGCCCGGGGCTCAACGGCGTGCCCCGCGGCACCGTGAAGCAGTTGCGCCTGTTCACCTACCACTACGCGTATCGGGGAACGGGCGGGCACGCCGCCGTGGGCACCGACGGTAGCTGGGACGTGAAGCGGATCCTGGGCACGGTGCCGGTGCACGAAGACGGCTCCGCCCACTTCACCGTCCCGGCCAACACGCCGATCTCGCTCCAGCCGCTCGACGGCGAAGGAAAGGCCCTGCAGCTCATGCGGAGCTGGTTCACGGCGATGCCGGGCGAACAGATCAGTTGCGTCGGTTGCCACGAGCGGCGCGCGGAGACGCTGCCGGTGAAAGACGCCCTCGCGCTGAGGGCACCGCCCGTGCCCATCACGCCCTGGCGCGGCCCGGTGCGGGGGTTCAGCTTCAAGCGGGAGGTCCAGCCGGTGCTTGACAGGTACTGCGTGGGTTGCCACGGCGGGCAGCCCCGGCCCGACGGCCGCGTGATCCCCGACCTTCGCGGCGGTCGGATCGCCGGCCCGGACTGCCGCGATCCGGCCCTGGGAATTGTCCATCCCGCCAACTGCCAGTGCGGCATCTGGCACAAATGGCCGATCAACCGGAGTGTTTCGTACGAGATCCTCCAGCGGTACGTGCGTCGTCCCGGGGCGGAAAGCGACTATCACATGCTGCCTCCGCTGGAATATCATGCCGACACCAGCGAACTCGTCCAGATGCTCAACAAGGGGCATCACCGCGTTGAGCTCGACGCCGAAGCATGGGATCGCCTCGTCACCTGGATCGATCTGAACGTCCCCTATCACGGAAACTGGACCGAGTATCATCCGGGCGAGCCGGGCGCGGCGGAGCGTCGGCAGCGGTACGCCAAGTTGTTCGCGAATCTCGACGAAGACCCGGAAGTGCTTCCGCCGGTGCCCCCCGGCCCGGTCACACCGATGATGCCGCCGGCGGGCGATGAGCCTCTCCCGCCCGAAATCGAGGCGCCCGGCTGGCCTTTCGGCAGCGACGAGGCAAAGAAGCGACAGCAAGACGCACTGGACGACCTGAACCCCGGCGCCCCCGAGCGGGCCGAACTGAAGCTGGACTTGGGCAACGGCCTGGCGATGCACCTGGTGCTCGTCCCGGCCGGGGAGTTCCTCATGGGCGACGCGGCCGGCTGTGACGACGAACGGCCGGTGTCGCGCGTGCGGATCGAGCGTCCTTTCTGGATGGGCAAGTTCGAGGTGACCAACCGGCAGTACGCCCTGTTCGACCCGCAGCACGACAGCCGATACATCAGCGTCTACGGCAAGGACATCACCTACCGCGGCCTGCCCGTGAACCGGCCGAATCAGCCCGTGGTGCGCGTGCCTTGGGCCAAGGCCATGGAATTCTGCCGGTGGCTGTCGTCCAAGACGGGCAGGCAGTTCTCGCTGCCGACGGAAGCCCAGTGGGAATGGGCATGTCGCGCGGGAAGCGCAACACCGACGTCGTACGGCGACGTCGGCGCCGATTTCGGCAGAGTGGCCAATCTGGCCGACCAACGGTTGGTCCTGGCCGGGGAGGCCGCGTTTGACTGGATGCCGAAGGTGACCACGGTGGACGACGGGGCCTGCGTTACGGCCGACGTGGGCTCGTACGCCCCCAATGTCTGGGGTCTGCACGACATGCACGGCAACGCCGCCGAATGGGTGCGGTCGCTCTATCGGCCCTATCCGTACCGGGACGACGACGGGCGCAACGACCCGGCGGTCGTGGGCGACCGGGTCGTGCGAGGCGGCTCGTTTCACGACCGGCCGCACCGAGCCCGTTCGGCGTTCCGGCTCTCCTACCCGCCTTGGGCGGGCGTTTATGGCGTCGGCTTCCGAGTGGTCTGCGAAGCGACCACCCGATAGGCGTAAATGGCGACATTGTAGCTGAGTGTGGGTACTCCGGAGAAGCGGCTCGCGTCGGTCGGATAGATCGAAATGGACGGTCGGCGTTACCCCATTATCTTCAACGGCCAGGGTCATTCCATCTATCCCCTCAGCGCCGGGCTCCGCGAGCAGCCGATGGCCGGGCATCCCGACGGTTGCCTGAACCGAACGTTGCATTCATCATGAAAGGTGGCAGCGCAGGCGGCTGCCATTGGGGAGGCACTTATGAGAACGTACCTGAAACTGGCGAGAACCGTTGTCTCGATCTTGGCAACAATTTGGGGCAGTGCGATCCGGGCAGAGGAGGCACGCGGCCCACTTGCCGGTCTGCCGTCAGAGCCTGGCGCACACGTGGACCGGATCCGCGCCCTCGGAGACGACGCCTGGCTCGACTTGGGGCCGCCGGCGCCGGACGAACAGTGGGGCCGGGCCCGCGGAAGGTCGTGGACGGCCGTCATGCCTCTGGCCGGCAAACTGCGGGGCGCATTTCTGTTTGGAGAAGGCCAACATGGCTACGCCAAACCGGACGGACATTATATGGACGACCTGTGGTTTTACGACATCAACGGCCATCGCTGGATCTGCTGTTACCCGGGCGCCAACACCAAGACGCTGGCCCTGACAATCAATACGGACGGTTTCGAGGCAACTCAAGATGGGCAGCCAATCCCCGTCGCCTCGCAGGTGCACGGCTATTCAATGAACACCTATGACAGTGGCCGGCAACGTATGTTGAGTATGCCGAACGGGCATTCGTACTGGAAACGTGCGATTCCCCAGCGCGCCACATGGTGGAAGCCGCCACCCGACGATGCCAGCCCTTGGATGTACGAAGCATTGACGGGCCACTGGAATCGGCATCGGACGGGAACGCGAGCGCCGTCGAGCGGCTACGGCGATACGCTGATCTACATCCCATCGCGACAGCAAGCGGTCTTCATCCACCACGGTGACGTGTGGTTCTACGACTGTGGCGAAAATCGTTGGAAACCAGCGCACGCCGAGGGGCCACCGCCGCCGTTCGGCATCGACGCAGTCTCCTGCTACGATCCGAAACATAAGCGGATCTACATCGGTGGCGGCAGCTATCCGGTCGCGCCGCAGGACAAGAACGCCTTCTGGGTCTACGACCTGAAGCGGAATCGCTGGGTGGATCCGCAACCTGAAGGCAAGCCGGTGGACGGATCCAACAGCTTTCCGACCAAGAACGCCGCGATGGTGTACGACTCGGTCAATGACAAGGTGCTGCTCGTCTTTCACTCCTTCCATGATGATCGACCCGAGAGGTTGGGGATCGATGTCTACGATCCGGAGAGAAACCGCTGGGCGGAACCGCGACTGACCATACCCAAGGAGTTAGGCCACAACCGGCAGGCGAAGAACGGGTTTTACGATCCGGATCTGGGAGTCGTCTTCGTTCACACGGCCGGCGACAGTCGCGATGACGGCCGGGTTTGGGTATATCGTTACAAGGCCAAGAGCCGCGATGCCGTCGAAGGTGCAGCCGGCCCTTGCTCGAGCCGGTGACGATAGCGGCCGAATCCGGGTGTGGGGCCAGACCCGGTCCCGGCGGACTTGGCGCTAGGATGCGAGGGTGAGCCGTTTCGGCTCCTCCCAGGTGAGTCCGCCGTCGTGCGAGGTCATGCAATAACGGGCAGCAGGTTGTATTCAAGGTCACGTCGCCGTATTCTGGCCGGGACAGGCCGCGATGCAGAACGCACGGGGCAGGAATTCGGAGAGGCGAGAAGGAGACACCCTGATGTGGCAAGCACGACCTCGGACGGCCATCTCGACGTGCGTCCTTGTTGCCGCAGCGCTTTGGAGCGCAGGTCGCGGAGCGGAACCTGCCCGATTCGAGCCGCTCGCCGAAGATGCCGGCATCGAGCTGTTCTTGTGGCGGGATGTCTGCAACGTCTACGTGTTGCGAGACGGCGATGCCGCGCTGCTGATCGATTTGGGCGACGGCAGCGTCTTGGAGCATTTGGGCCAGATCGGCATCCGGCGCCTGGAGTGGGTCTTGCTGACGCATCATCATCGCGAGCAATATCAGGGCCACTCGAAGCTGGAATCCTGGCGCCCGCAGATTGCCGCCCCCGAAAAGGAGCGGGCCTTGCTGGAACGGCCCACCGATTTCCGCAAGATGAAGCCATCGCTGGGCGACCGGTTTACGGTCCACGGCGCCAGCTACGTGCGCCCGCCGGTCAAGCCGCTGAAAATCGACCGCGGCCTGAAGCGGATGGACACCTTCACCTGGCACGGGCGGGAGTTCTGGTGTCTGGAGACCGCCGGAAACAGCCCGGGCAGCATGTCCTACCTGCTAAAGACCGATCACGGCTGGCTGGCGCTCGCCGGCGACGTGATGATGGCCGGCGGGCACATGCACAACTGGTTCGACACCGAATGGGATTACGGCTTCGCCAAGGGGCTCTACGCGCTCATCGAGTCGGTGAGCCTGCTGGAGAGCTTTGAGCCGTCGCTGCTGTTGCCGTCCCACGGACCTGTGGTCCGCAACGCGAAAGCCGAGCTGCGTGCCTATCAGCAGAAGCTCCGGCGCCTGGCGAAGCTGTACGTCCGCGGCTACAACGTCTCGACCTTCGCCGGCGCCGACCAGGACAAGGTGTCGCGCCCCAGCGCTTCGCCGGGTGTACACATCGTGGCTCTGGATACGACCATCGACGAAAAGCGTTACGGTCCATGGTTCGACCTTGTCGTGGGCGTCCGTCCCGAAGACGTCCACGCCGGGCAATCGGGTAGCATGGATCGGACGTTCAACGGCTACCATGAATAGCGGTGCCACAAGACTCGGAACGGCACGACTGCGTTTGCCCGCTCCCGTCGAAGGGGTCTCGACGTTGAAGAAGGGGGATCGATATGAGACCGACCGAACTCCGACTTGCGTTTGCGTCCTGTAGTCTGATCCTACTGACTTCCGGTCACCTCACCACGGCGGTCCCGGCGGCGATGGTCACCGTGCGGCTGGGCACGGGATTGTCGCCGACGGATACCGACGGCCGGTTGCCTCAGACCTGGGTTGCCCCGACAAACAAGCCACCCCAGATCGATGGGCGGCTGGACGAAGAGGTGTGGTCCGCCGCGCGACCGGTCGTGTTGGGTGAGCTGGAACGCGGGGGCGAGACCTCTCCACGCACCGAGGTCCGGTTGGTCCACGCCGGCGGAGTCCTCTACGTCGGCTGCCGGCTTGCCGAGCCGAAAATGGATCAGCTCAAGCGAACGGTCAGCCAGCGGGACGGACCGGCATATCAGGACGACTCCGTCGAGCTGTTCTTGTCGCCCCACCCGGCACGCGGCTACTTCCAAATAATCATCAGCGCCACCGGTGCGATCTTCGACCGCCGGGACCGTGGCGACCCGGCCGCATGGAACTGCGACGCCAAAGCCGCCGCGGTCCTCGGCCAGTCGGGCTGGTCGCTGGAAGTGGCCGTCCCCATGGCGGCGCTGGAGGTGGGCCAGAAAGTCCCGGCCCGGTGGCGGGCAAACATCTACCGCAACCGCCAGGCCGGCCCGGAAGGCGCCTTGCAGGCCTTTTCGCCCACCTTTTCGGGCGACTACGACGTACCGAAGCGGTTCGGCCAATTGCTGTTCACGCCCGAGCCGCCCGGGACCGGGGAGCAGGCGCGGACGGGCGTGCTGCAGGGGATCACCGTCGCAGATTTTGGCGATCGCGGCTCGGTGCTCCTCTTTGATTTGTCGGCGATCCCGAAGAATGCCAGAGTTCATCGCGCCCGGCTGCTCGCCCAACGCGGGCCGTACGATGGCGGTAGCGACGACGCGCTGAAGGACCTCGAACTCTATCCGCTCGCCGCCCCGTACCAGGAAGGCCGCGTGCCGGCTGCCGTCGGCAAACCGCTCGAGCTGGCCGGCCCGGGGTACCGCTCGTTTCAAGTCACTGAACAGGTGCGCCGGTGGATCGCCGGGCAGGGCCATCCGGGTCTGTACGTGAAAGTGTTTCCCGGCTGGCAGAAGCACGCCACGTATCTCGACGTGATGTACGAAGGCCAGCCGAGAGACGTCCCCGCACAGGTAAAAGGCGTCCGGGCCTTCCATCGCGCCGGACAGACCTTCGTCACCTGGCGGGACCCGGAGGACTCCTTCGGCGAAAGGCCGGTCAGTTGGGGTGAGCTTCGTGACTATTTGCGCGACACGGGTACCCGGCAGCAGGTCCTTTACCGCGTCTATCGCCACCAACGGCCCATCGACGCTGCCAGCGTCAAGGACGCGGTGCTGCTGGCGGAAGTTGCCCCCTTGTCGGGGTTCAACGTCAACTCCTGGTCCCGGGAGCGGTTGATCAACCAGACGGTCTTCAGCAACGAAGACCAGGGCGAGCTAGGCGTGTATGGCCCGTTTACAGGCTGGACCACGGACTCCTCACAAGGCGGCAAGCTGGTCATCCCGCGGCTGGCCATCGAAGATGGGAAGGCCCTGGCGGCCGGCATGGGGCTTTACGTGAACTCGGCCGCGGCACGGCAAGAGGCCTATTACGCGGTGACGGCCGTCGCCGGAGGCGTGGAGAACCTGGCGGACTTCTCGGCGGCCAACAGCCTCGCCAAGCCGGTGGCGGAGATCCCGGCCACCTGGGAGCCGGTCGAGCAGCCGTCAGGCGGCGGCTTCGGTTTTGACTTCCGTGGCCAGCGGCGCTTCTACGTGACATGGGTAGCACCGCCGTTGGCGCCGAGGTTGATGTACTTCAACTGGTCGGTCCTGGTACCGCCCGACTCGGGCGAGCCTTGCCCGGCGGAATTGTACTTCCACGCGCCTGGCTACTCGTACGCCCGGCCGCCGGTGAAGTTCCTCGACGGGAGCATTCAGATCTGTCCGCACGACTTCCCCTTTAGCGGCTGGTACGGATACACCGACGCTGCCGGTACGCTTAAGAACCCGGCCGACGCCGCGGTGCAACCCTACACGATTCGCCGGATCGAGGCGTTCTTGAAGTGGGCCCAAGGCAAGTTCTCCATCGACGCCAGCCGGATCGTGGCCGTTGGCGGGGACGGCGCGGCGATCATGGCGCTGAACCGGCCGGAGCTGTTTGCCTACGTCCTGATCACCGGTTTTGAGTCCCAGCAGCTCGATCCCAAGGCCGCCGGTCGGTACGCGCGGGCCTGGGGCCCGGCCAGCCCGAAGATCAAGAACACGGCCGGTCTGAGCGAATGGACCTGGGGCGAGTTGGACTACCTTCTCTGCGGCAAGCGGTTGCCGGCGGTGGTCCGCGACGGCGGCCCATTCCCGGCGGCGGAGCGTTCGGCCCCCGGACTGAAAACGGAGTTGCCGCTGTTCGTGTGCCGCAGCTATAGCTGGGGTCGAAACCCTGATTACGGTCACGGCCGCGGCAGGTTCTACTACGCGCTGCAGGCCACGCGGCATCCGCTGCACGCCCACTGGGCTTGGGGCGGCAACCTGACCGCGCCGGCGAAGTACTCGGGGTTGTGGCAGGGACTGGACATCCAGAACACCACACCCGTACCGGCCATCACCAACTCCTCGACGGATAAGGAAGGCGAAGGCTCCGGCCAGACCAACGCCGGATACACCTGGCGCGACGTCAAGGAGGACGCCGACAGGTTCGAGATCACCATTCTCGGGCCGGAGAGCACGTTCGACCTGACGCCGCGGCGGCTTTCCAGGCTCAAAGTCCAACCCGGTCAGAGATTCTCCTGGGAGGCCGTTTGCGTGGAGACGCCCCATTGGAACCGGGTTGAGCAGCCGGAGCCGAAGTCCGGACTGGTCACGGCCGACGGCAACGGATTGATTACGCTCAAGGCGTCGGAGCTGGTCCGGGGATACGCTCTGAAGGTCCAATTGAGAAAGACAAACTGACTTCCCAAGCGCCCGGCCGGGTCCGCTTGGCAAGGTGAGGAGTCTGGTCATGAAACCTATCCCTAATCTCTGCGCGATCGCGATCTTGACCGTCCCGGCCTTCGGCGACGTGGTCACCGAGCGTTGGGGCATCGCTCCGCAGTGTCGGCACGCCGACACCGTGACGTACTCGTCCCCCGCCGCCGGAGGCGCGGTGGCGACGTTCGACCTCTCAGCCCTGCCCGAGAAATCCCGGGTCATCCGGGCAAGGTTCCTGCCGCATATCGACATTGACGGCGTGCCGCTTCCCGAGCCGGTGGTCATCCATGCCCTTGGGGCCCCGGCCGATGAGAACTCGACGCCGGCCGCGGTCGGCAGGCCGCTGGAGTTGGTGGGCCCACGCTTTGTGTCCTTCGATGCGACCGAGGTGGTCGGCCAGTGGGTCTCCGGCAAGCTGGCCAACCACGGGCTGTGGGTCCGCGGCCCTTCCTTCGACCGCCAGCGAACCTGTCTGGAGATCACCTACGAAGGCAAGCTCAGCGGTCCGCCTCCACCTATATCCGGCCTGAATGCCTTCTACCGATCGGGGCAGGTGTTTCTGACCTGGAAGGAGATCAACAGCCCTTTCCAGGGCAGGCAAGAGGTGCCCTGGAGAGACCTCAAGGACGAGCTGGAGCGGATCCGCGCCGGCCGCGGGTCGATCGTCTCCTACCGCATCTACCGCCACACCAAGCCGATCACGCCCCGCACGCTGGCCGAGGCGGAGCTGCTTGACGAGGTCCCGCAGCACTCGGCCTTCGATCAGCGGGAGATCAAGACCGAGTGGAAGGGCGAGCAGATTAAGAACGTCCGCGTGGACGAGGCGCTGGTGCCCCGCACGGCCGTGGAAGAGAAGGCCGAGCTGCCGGTGGGCACGGGCGTCTTCGTGACGACCTGCCGTCGCGGCGGTGATTTCTACTACGCGGTGGTCTCGACCGTGGACGGAGTGGAGAATACCGTTGCGCTCGGCGCCGGCAACACGGCCGGTCCCCTTCGCGAGAAGGTCGTCCCGACCGAGCCGATCCTCTTTCGCCAACAGCAGCTTCAGTACCAGAAGCGGGCGCAGGACTGCTACGTCTGGTGGCTGGACGAGCCGCTGTCGAACCTCTCGACGTTCGTGCACTTAAGCCTTTCGCCTCCAGCAAAGGAAACGCCCGAAGCTCGGCCGCTGTTCGTGTACAACTGGTGGTGGTCCAGCGGGTGGGCCCGGTCGCCGACCTGCCCGATGGACGAGGGCGTCCTGTTCGTGATCGATCATAACTGTATGCAGACCCGCGGCATCCACGACGGCTGCGGGACCTACAAGGCATGGAGCCAAGGCAAGGTCCAGGGGTACTTCGTCCGCCAGTTTCGTGCGCTACTACCGTGGATCAAGCGACGGTACCGGGTCGACGGCAATCGCATGTTCGCCTTCTCCAGTGGCTGGGCCTGGCAGTATCCGGAGCTGTTCGCTGCTACGTTCGAGTGCACGACGATGAACCCCAAGCGGAGTCCCGCGGGCATGGAGTGTAAACGGTACTGGAACGACCCGAGGACCCCGGCACCGACCGAATGGGGCACAAGCGCCTGGGAATACTGGAACGCGGGCGAGTGGATCAAGAACCACCCCACGGCCGAACTGCCGCTGATGACCTACACGCCCAGGATGCACACCGGCGACTTCGGCATCCTGGACAAGCCGCCGCTCTACCGGGCGCTGCTGGACACCAAGCGGGCGTGGGCAACGATTTTTGGCGAAGGCCATCTCATCGGCCACATGGATCCCTCGTGGATCTTCCAGATTCGGCGGACCGACAGCCTGGCCGCCTTCGGAAATTGCAGCTTGGACGACAACCCGGGCATCGGGTTCGGCGGCGACCCCGGCGGGCAGATGAACGCCTACCTGTGCTTCGACGCCCCTTCCCAGGTGGACCAGGCCGACCGATGGGAAATGACGCTATACCTTTGCGCCGGCGACGACAGAGGCCGGCGCGGAGCACCACTGGAAGAGTGCACCGCCGACGTCACGCCTCGCCGCTGCCGCCGCTTTAAGGCCAAGCCCGGAGAAGAGTTCACCTGGAACAACACGTCCCTGGCCGATGACAAGGTCGTCCAGACCGGCACGGCCGTGGCCGACCGGTGGGGCCTGGTGACGGCGCGGCAGGTCGTCATCTCCAAGGGTAAGAACCGCCTGGTCATCCAGCGGGCCAAGTAAGCCACTGTCCCCGGCGCCCTGTCGCGAAACGCAGTGTAGGCCTCCTGCGAACCTCCGCGAAGATGTTCCCGCTCATGAGTTGCAGAGGATGACCCCGTGGCGCAATAATGAATGAGACGAATCCCGGCAACAAATCCTTATCCCCCGAACAGGAGTCACGGCCATGACGAAAATGTGCTTTCATGCCCGGGCGAAGCGAACAGCCGGGCCGCGTCTCAGGCCACTTATGGCGGCTTGCCTCGCGATCGCCCTGTCCTGTGCCGGGGTGGCTGTACAGGCTCAGACCAGCGGGCCCGACGCGAACGTCTGGGTCCCGGCCATGAAGAAAGTGAACGCCAAGTTCACGGGAGAACAAGGCGTCCTCGCCCTGTTCGGCGACTCGATCACGGTGTCGCGGGCGTTTTGGTTCGGGCTGCAGTACACCCGCAAGAACGCCTCTGCGGAGATGACCAAGGCCTTCGAGCTGGTCAACAACTACATGCTCGAGGATTGCTGGGATCGGAGGGGGGCAAAATACGGCAACGAGGGCATGATGACCATCCGCTGGGCCCATCAGAACGTGGACACCTGGCTCAAGGACCTCAATCCGGAAGTGGCGTTGATCATGTTCGGCACCAATGATCTGGGCGGTCTCGAGGTCCGGGAGTATGAGACCAAGACGCGGCAGGTGGTCCAGAAGTGCCTGGACAACGGCACGGTGGTGATTCTAAGTACGGCACCGCCCTGTCACGGCCGGGCCGAGAAGGCCGCCGTCTTTGCCGAGGCTATCCGCAAGATCGCCCGCGAGCTGAAAGTCCCCCTGACCGACTACCACGCCGAGATCCTCAAACGCCGCCCCGACGACTGGGACGGGGCGATGGAAAAGTTCAGCCAGTACCAGGGCTACGACGTTCCCACCCTGATCTCCCGCGACGGCGGGCATCCGTCCAATCCCCGGAAATACGCAAACGACTATTCACCCGAGGGACTCCGCAATAACGGCTACGTGCTTCGGAGCTACCTGGCGTTGATGAAGTACGCCGAGGTGATCGAAAAAGTGTTGCCCGAGAAGCCCGTCCGTCCGGACGCGCCCCGACGCACGATCTTCTTCCAGGATTTCGAGCAGACAGGCGACTGGGACGGAACGGTGACCGACAAGAACACGCCGGAATCGAACAAGCACGTCGTGGAAGGCCACACTCAAGACGAGTACTTCGGCCGGAAGATCCGCGTGGGCATCCGAAAGCCGCCCGTGGCCATGGCCAAGACCACCTACCTGAGCTTCGACTACTACGTGGAGGGCTCGGACTTCCTGATGGTTTTTCTCTTCGACCTCGACATCAACGACAACTGCCGCTACCCGATAAACCACCCCACCACCGGCAAGTGGACCACCCACACTATGAAAGTCACCCGCGGCGGGCCACTTAAGGCAGGCCACAAGGTCGACGACATCTTCTTCTTCGCGGGCCCACCGGGTAGCAAGACAACCAAGCTCATGGTGGATAACGTCCGCCTGGAAGGCAGCGACGAGTAGCAGATTGGGATGCGTGTGGGACCGGCGCCGATTTCACGGGGAATCGATCGGTTGGACACCGCAGTCCCGGAACTCGGTGGTTTGTCGGGGCTCACGAAGAACGGTTAAGCTTGTGAGACGCCGGTCGTGTCCAGCAGTACGAAGTGGGTGTCATTCTTCCAGGTGACTTTCACGCCTTTGTCACCCAGCCAGTTCCCGATGGCCGGACGCGGCTCGTCAGGCTTGTGGGGGAACAGGGCGACGAGAAAGCCGCTGTCCTTGCGGCCTTCGACGCGGCAGAGTACGTGTTTCTCGCCTTGGTGTCAGAATTGAATCGCAACGAGGGAAGAACTGGTGTTGGTGAAAACGCCGTGGGGAAGTTCGAATGGTTGGTTTCTGGACACACCCTTCGAACGGAGTCCCCGCGATGGCACGTCATCTTACTCTGGAGGAGCGTGAGGTCATAGCCCACATGCACCGGGTCTGCGACGCACAGGTCCGTGTCCACGCCGAACTGGCCCCGGAAGCGCCAAGGACACGATCTGGTCGACGTTGCGGAAGTTGTTGTGGCCACTGGAAAGCCACGGGTTGACGATATCGGGCTGGCCCACGTTGTTCCAGCCGGACGGACCGGTTGGACTCCCAAGTTTGCGAGAAGGCTCCCTCCCTTGCCATTCCGCATCCCGTGAAGGGATTACCACGCTGCACATCCGCGGTCAGCGGAGGGTGATCGTGACCCTCTGATTAGCCGCAACTTTGGCTCGGTACGATCTTTGTGTGCCCCACCTTACCTCCAAGTCGCATTGCTCGGCTTCGCCAAGACCGAAATGAGCCATTGCCTCGTCTCCGCTGGCGTAGCCCGTGCCGATGGCGATGTCGTGGCGGCCGAGCAAGTGTTCCGCCTCGCCCAAGCATCCGGCTGCGTAGACCCGCACGACGGCGCCAATACCCATGGAATTGAGGTTTCTTTCCCTCCCGTCCACACGGACGATCAACCAGTTTCCCGCGTCGGTCGCGTTGCGAAACAGGTAGGTCGGAAGATGCTCGAACCAACTGGCCAGGAAGATGTCGATCCGGCCATCGCCGTCGAAGTCGGTCGTCGGCGCAGAAGCGTAGTAGCCTACCATGTGCTCATAAGGCGGCCGGCTGAACTTGGGTTTCCCCCGTAGCGGAGTGAGATTCCTGAGGACCACGGGCTGAACCCGCCCGCGGTCGTCCCGGTAGATTACCGAGAGGACGATATCGCGCCGGCCGTCGTTGTCCATGTCGAGCAGCGCAACGTGCGCGCATTTGATTGGCTTCTCGCGCGTACCTCGGGGGAAGAGATCGCCAATGCCCGCACTTCCAGTCATCTCGGCCAAGTCCGGCTCGCCGCGTTGGATACCCCGGTTGAGGAACAGGTGCAGCCGGGCGGGAACTCCGTGTTCCGCCGTGACCAGGTCCAGCAAGCCGTCGCCGTTGACATCGCCGAAGGCTGCCCCGCAGTGGTGACCCTCTTGAACATCCGCCGGCGGGATGGCAAAACGCCCGGGATGCGACTCATGATACCTGCCGCCAATACCGCTGACGAACAGGCGATTGCAGCCCGCGACGAAGATGTCCGCAACGCCATCTTCGTTCACGTCGCCGACGGCCAGACCGAGGCCGTTGGTCTGTGTCTGAGGAAAGCCGAATTCGGCCGCGCCGTCTGTGAAACGGAATCTTCCTCGATTCTTCAATACATACAGCCTGTTTTCCGCGTTGGCCCGGCCGCCATAGGTGTTGTCGGCGATGATCAAATCCAGTAAGCCATCGCTGTTCAAGTCGAGGGCCGATACGTTCCGCACGCCGCGGCGAGCCGGCCAACATGAATCGGCGGGCGTCACGTCGCGGAACCGGCCGTTTCCGTCGTTGGCAAACAGGCGGCTTCCCTCGTTGTCCGGCCGGAGCACGTGATTGGCGACGACGAGATCCAAGTCACCATCGTTGTCCAGGTCGACGAACAAGACGCCGGAGCAACGGGCATCGCGCGGGGCGAAGCGAATCGTCTGATCGTCGTCCAGAGTGAAGCCGCGGGGCCCGTTGATTAGCAAGGCATTCGGCAGCGGCGCGTCGGGCCCTTGGTACCAGGGGCGTGCGGCAAAGGCCCCGACGTAGAGGTCCGGTCGTCCGTCGCCGTTGACGTCACCCCAACCGGCACCGTGCGCATAGCGCCACGCTCTACAGCGGGTATTGCCCTCCAAGTGCGCGGCGATGCCGGCCGTTGCCGAAACGTCCTCAAAAACGAACGGCTCTTCTGCTGCGCCAGCCGTTGCACACAGGAGCACACCCACCCAGATCATCAGTTGTTTGCTCATCGGCCGTTTTCCACTCGAGAATCTACCGGCTGTCTCTTTCACTCCCAGGAATATGCAACAACAGCGCCGAGCACAGGCCGAATTCGGATTGTTTTCCGGCCGGCAGTTGGGCCCCATTGAAACTGGCGAACAATTGGCTCCCGTCGCTGCTGAGTGCGATGCCGTAGGTCCCCCCGAGGTTGTAGTTCCTCTGCTGCCGCAGCGTCTCGTTCAAGAAGGCGAGCACCTTGCAGCGACGCGTCTTGACGTTCAATTGAATGACGGGCGTGCCGGTTTCACCGGACCGGCCATGGGCACCGGGGATGTAATAGAGGTACGTATCCGTGGGGTCCAAGCGGCAAACTGCAGTGTACAGCTTGCCCCCGACGAATACGTTGGCGATTTCCGTGACGGTCTCGGTGTTCGTGTCGAAGGCGAACACCACGCCGTCTTTCGAGATGCCGTAGGCGATGCCATTGGCATCAGCTCGACTTGCCGCTCGAAGCATACCATCGCCGGGAATCCGGGCTGCTAGCTTGGTGACTTGGTGCTTTCGCGGTTCGTACCGCATCAGAACGGGTCCGCCGGAGGACGGATCGCCGCCACCGAAGTAAACACGGCCATCGCGAGATACGATGATCGCCCGGGGCCCATTCGCGTCAACATCGCAGGCAAATGTCACACGCCCTGCTTCGAGGTCGTAGCGAAAGAATTGGGTCCGCGGCTGGGGCATGGTCAGTCCCGGCACCGATAGCCCATACAGGCAGCCGAGCGCGGGACAGTGCTTCAGTACGGGTACGCTGCTGAAGGGCACGGGCGCGCCCAGACTTTCGGCCCGCCCCGTATCCGGGCGGTAGCGCAGTAGCCAATCACCGCGATAGCCGGTTTCGCTGCCCGTCTTGCGTACGCTGCCCCGGTAACCGAACGCGTAGATCCCGCCGTCGCCCGCTTCGACAAGCGGTGCGTGGATTTTTCCCGGCGAGTACTTGTCCGGCGGGGCCGTTACGATCTGGTTACAGTCGATCACCCGAGTCACGGTCTTCTCTTTCGGATCGACGCAGTAGACGAACGTCGTCCCGTGCGGAGCGTCATGATCCCCGATTGCCGCGTAGAACCGGCCGTCGGAGGCCGCCAAGACATCGCCCCAACTCGACCAGAGTCGGGCGCCGGCGAATTGGCCTGGGTAAACGGCGAAATCGACTCCAGGGGCCGTACGAGCGACTGTGAATCCGCCGGACAATCCCTTAGGAGGCTTCAAGAGCAGCTTCGACGGCTTCAGCGCCTCGAGGCGTGTAGCCGCCAGATCCCGAGTTTCCGATTCTGCCGCGTCGATACCGCTGACATGCGGCATGGCGAATCCGACGGCAGCGATTGTGAGACAAGTCCATAGTCGATTCATGAGACGTGGCTCCTGATGAAACGATGGCCAAGTTCCAAGCCGAAATCCTGGTGTCCACCGGCAGGTACGACTAATCGTCCGGCAGGGCGATGCGCATGTCGAAAGGCTCGTACTTGATAAACGGCAGGGCCTGTACCTCCGTGACGCACACGGCGCGTCGCGGGGTCAGTTTGTACTTGACATACCGGGCCGATACGGGCGTTTCCAGAATCCGCTCGTAGTTCCACGCGCGGGCGGTTTCCTCGTCCGTGATGAAATGATTGATCGGGACGTCCTTGCGCCAGAGATTCAGGTCGAACCCGCCGTGGCTTCGGTAAGTCTTATCGTCCAAAGAAGTGAAAACCTCGACTTGGTCCTGCACTTCGCCGCGAAATGCGTCCCACCAGGGCCAGCCGGCGGTCAGGTGGATACGGAGGGCCCCGATCGTCTCCGGCCGGCCCATGTCGACGGTGATTTCGACTGGGCCGCTCTTGGTGTCCCAGATCGCGCCGGAACGGGGCGCGATGCCGCCGGCGTAAGGTGGGCCCACGATGCCGTCGGTCAGCTTGACGCGCTGCGGATCGTCGCCTCCCCACTGGCCCGTGGGAGGTGTCGAGACGGTGTACGGCTTACCCTCCAGTAGGTTTTCTCCGTAGGTGACCCAGCGGTCGACGAACCGCCGGCCGCCCGCGTCCTTGCCGTCCGAGTACCCGTACCGCACGTCGGGCACCGCGCCGGCAAGATTGACCCGCAGCGAGTCAACAACGGGGTGATCGGCCCCGCCCACGTTGATCGTGTACCGGGCGGGCACTTTGTCGATGCGCTGCGTATGGCTGCGCTCGACCAGCGAGCGGTCCGGCTGCACCTCGCTCCAAGCAAACGTCACCTCCAGCGGCCGAAACCCCGGGTCTGCCGGCCGATGGTTGACCTCCATGCGCACGCCGTAGATGCTGCACGCGTCCGGGCCGGCCTCTCGGGCGTTCAGGCTGTACTTCATCAGCACCGATCGGGTGCCCGCCGGAACCGCATCGACCGTCTCGTAATGGATCACGTCCCACGGCGGTTCGGTGTCGCTGAGACGATAGGTCTCAATCCACGTCCGTCCGCCGTCGAAGGAGTGGGAGGTCCGGATATTGGCGTCCGGCGCGCGGTTGTAGAAGCGGCCGCCGTAGGTGACCCGTGTGATGTCTCGCGGAGCGTCTATCCGGTAGACCACGTAGGTTTCTTCCTTGGGCCGGGCCGCGTGCATGACTCCCTGGTAACCCGGGTGCTCGTCCCGCGTGGCGACGTTGTGCTCCTCGACCACGTACGGCTTGTAGCGCTGCCCCTGCAAGTCGGGCCAGAAGACAATGGAATCAGTCTGCTCGCCGAGCCCCACGTAGATCGTGTTCTTGCCTAGCCGAAGCTGGGGCTGCGTCTTGCCGTTGAGCATCGTGGTCGTCTCGATCTTCAGGTTCTTCAATAGCACCCGGTCCACGGAACCCGATGCCTTCAAGGTGACCTTGACCAGTATCTCGTAAGCGCCGTTGACCTCTTCCACCAAATCCACGTCGGCCGACACGTTGCCCGTGGTGTCCGCCGTCCAGACGTCCTGCCAGGCGAGCCCGTTGGTGGTGCTGACCGAGATCCGAGCGAGATCGCGGTCGGACCGCCGGACGAAGCCGGCGTGAATTTTCTGGCTGGTCGCCACGTTGGCCGAGCTGACTCTGAAGACGACTTCCGCGGGCGTATCGGGTGTGGCCGGCTGAAGCCCGCCGGAGGCAGGGGCGCGGACGTTGGAGGCCCGAACGATCGACCGCTCGAATTCACCCGGCACAAGCCGAGGCTCGAACGTCCACACGCCGTTGGCGCGGATGCCGTATCGCTCGTTGGCCGCCTCCGGGTCTTTGCCCCCGTTGGGCACGAAGTACTCCGGCCCCTTTCCAAGGCTTCGATAGTAGCGCGTGTAGGTCTCGCGCTCCCGCACGTTCAGTATGTACCGGTGTCCCCAGTCCCAGTTGTGGTAGTACCAGCGGTGTTTCAGGCCGTTGGGGTTGAAGCAGCGGTATTCTTGTGCCAAATCGCGCGGGCAGTCGGCGCCGGTCAGGAATCCGTTGTTGCTGGTGGCGTTCAGGCAGTGGTACTTAGCGATATGCCCCGGTTCGGCCTTTCCGCCCGAAGCGGTGCACGCCCCCTCCTTGCCCACGTCTTCCACGCCGGCCACCGTTACGCCGTCGCACAACGTGTAGAGGGCCGACATCGAGTTGTCGTAGACGTGCCAGCGCCCGTCGTACAAGCACTCGGAGACCGTGTGCATCGAGATGTCCCAGAATCGCACGTCCATGCCCATGTGGTGCCAGATCGCGCAGTTCGCGCCGGCGATCGTGCTGCACATCATGTATCCGTAATCGTTGAATTGCCGGATGGGGTCAGTCAGCTCCTGTCCGTGCAGGATCATTGGCGACGTCTGCCGGCGGGCGATGTGGTTCCAGTAGAACATGGCCCAGCATTTTTCCGCCGGCGTGGCCCACCGCGAGGTGATGCTGTGGACCATGCCGTCCATGTCGGAGTAGTCGGGGCTGGCGTCGGTGACGACCTTGATGTTGCAGACTTGAGCCTCGGCCACGGCCCCCAGACACAGGCCGAGCGTCAAAGCGACGAGGGACCGGACAGTACGTGGTTGAACGATTGTCTGTCGAGTAGGCATACTATGGCCTCCTTCTGTAGGTACCAGAATTGCAGGCCTCTCAACTGCGTAGCGCCTTCGACCGTAATGAAAGGGCGCTCTTCGTCCTCGATCGCAAACACGGATCCGACCGGCTGCGGCTTATCCGGATGCCGCGTTCCGCGCCCGACCGGTCCATGTACCCCCACCAAGGACACGTTTCTCCGAAGCACCAATCCGCCAGACACGCGATAGGGATCGCTGGCGGGCGGCACGAACAGCGCCGCACCGCGAGGCGCAGCCCATTCGACGGCCTTCTGTAGGTTTTCGCGGTTCGTCTCGGCATCGCCGCTTTGCAGGACGCCGAAGTCGCAGATGCTCCTGCAAAGGGGTGTCCAGCCGGCGCTATTGTCCTCCGCTTGGCCTCGGGCGAAATCGGGCGCCCCCACCATGACAATCAAGGGGGCGAGCAGCACCGGCAGAGTAACGGTAGTCTTGCTTGTTTTCGATCTGCGCGAACGGGACATTATTACCAGCTCCCTGCACTACCGGAGTCAGCTTCTGCCTCGCCGCATCCGCCGGGCCAGACGGTCATTGCGATCCAGACGCCGAGATAGTAGCGCTTCATGGCCGCCCCTCAGTTCTCTTGCTGCGGTCGAGTTGTGACCGCGGGGGTCGGTAACTTGGCACTTCACGGTAACAACACGACATGCGCCGTGCAAGTGTCTTTGTGTGTGAAACGGGTCTCCGGCGGAAACGAGAAGCCAGGAAGACGCGCCTTGGCGCCGCTCGCACTTGGCGCCAGCCACACCGGGAACGTCGTCAACACGCCGGGTCGTGAGAGAGCGAGATCAAGCTTCGACCCGGCGAGATCCGGGCGTTTCCTGGCTCAAACGAAGTGACGGCGCCTTTCGGCAACGCGGCAGTGGCGACCTTATCTTGGTCCTTCTTCGGACAAGCATAGGGTCATGTTCGCCTTGGCGTCTTTCTTCTGTACGACCTTCTGCGAAGGATAAAACTCCACCGCGAGATCCACGGTCGCGTGCCGGCCCAGGCCAAAATGGCGCTCCGTTAGGCAGTGGGTGTAGTAACTGTGGAAACTCTGGCGGCCCCAGATGGCGATCTGATCGAACCAGAGCAAGCGTTCGGGATCGTCCAAGCCACCGGCCTGGTAGATGCGGATCTTCGCTCCGGCCGCTGATCGATTGCCCTTTGCACCAACTAGCCGAAGGCGAAGCCAGTTATGTGCGGGCAGATCGTTGCGGTAATGCCCCACCCCTTTCTGCCCACGTGTGTCTTGCCGGCCGCAAGCAACGATGTCGAGATCACCGTCGCCATCGGTGTCGCCGAAGCAGAGCCCCTCATCGACCGCCGACCAAGCGCCGGTTGGCAGGCCCCAATCCTCATTGGCCAGGGCGAACCTGCCGTCTTCCATTCCGCGGAGGACCGCCAGAAAGTACTTGCCGTTGACGATGACATCGGGCAGGCCGTCGTTGTCGAAATCAGTGACCACGGCGCCGCCCCAGTTGGCGCTCTTGGGCCTCAGATTCTCCGCGCCGGTAATCGCGGTACGGCTGCGGTGGAAACGGCCGCTGCCGTCGTTCAGATAGAGGGCCAGGCTGAATGGGGCCTTGGCACCTTCAACGCAGATCAGATCGAGATCGCCGTCCCGGTCGAGATCGGCCGCGCCATGAATGCTGCCGCCGTCAACGGTCAACCCGCTTCGCTGAGTAGCGTCGGTGAAGTGGAGCTTGCCGTCGTTGAGCAACACGCGGCGACCCGGCGGATGGTAGCCTCGACGTGAGACCAGCAGGTCCAGGTCACCATCGGCGTCGATGTCAACGCAGATGGGGCCGCCTTCTTCATGGGAACCGGCGAGCAATTGCCTTCGCTCGAAAGTGCCGTCGCCGTTGCCAAAGAGGAGCAGAAGTTGTCGAGTGGCGTGGCCGCCGGCGTCCGCCACGTAGTCGACGATGCCGTCGCGGTCCATGTCGGCCATGGCACAGCCGCGGTTGAAGTGGTCGAGGACACCCGGGCGTTTGAAGTTCCAGGTGGGCGGGTCGCCAGGGCGCGAGTCGTTAAGATAGAGCACGCCGCCGCCGTCGTGCCAAGAGGCGAGAATGTCTGTCTTGCCATCCTCGTCGAAATCGAACGCCAAGCGTATTTCGCCGCCCGGGTAAGGGATATCGTGGTGTTCGCGCACGCCTCGCGGAATGTCCAGTGCGGGATCGACATAGGCGAAATGCCCGCTCCCGTCATTCCGCGCCGCCGCCGCAATGCACCCATGACCGGCCAGATGGAGATCCAGATCCCCGTCGCCATCGAGGTCGACGAGATCCATGCCGCTCAGCCACCACTTGGGAACCTTCGCGTAGTGGGCCGCGACGACTTTGGCCACGCCACACTGCTCGGTGACGTTTGTGAACATCGCGGCGGGGGCCGCACTCTCCCCCTGCTGCCCACCGACCGCTGTCATGAGGATGAAGAGGAAAGAAGCGATTGCCGGGTGATGACTCCGGTAGGGGCCCGCGGCTATCGCGGTCTGGCACCCGATTGCGACGACGAACAGGGCACGAGGCGACCGACTCGTGTACGGTGCCATTTCAACTTCCTTCCCAACCGCTCTGACCCTTGCTCATCCAGCCATTGTACCCTTGCCGAGGCAAGATGCCTATTGTCTTCTCGGGCCTTCGCGGCCCCTTGTATGATGCGGATTGTATTGCTCGCACATCGTCGGAACCCTACAATCCCAGGATACCAGCCGGCTTGACTCGCTTGGCCTGCGTTCGATTGACGCAAGAGGTGAGGCCTGAACGAAAGCTGTTTGGCCACGGCTGCATGGGCCCACCGCGTCTGGCTCAGAGACCACCAAGACCGGAGGACAGGAAGATGACCAGATGCGGAGTGAGCTGCCGGATGATCCTGGGATGTCTGGTTTGGTGTTGCCTGACTGCCCCCGGTTACGGCGAGGGGTCGGACGCTCCCGCGCAGGTTCGCCCCAGGGTTCTCGAACGCGGAACTGAAACCTCCATCAATCCGGACCGGAACAGATGATGAAGCCAAATCGAGCCCGGGCGGCCGGCGCGGTGGATGTGCTGTTCCTTCTAACCAGCGGCGAGTCGCTTTGGGCTGAGGCCGTCGGCGCCACCACGACCGGCTCGATGGGAAGCGGGAGGCTCCTTGGCGGTGCCGCGGGGGCTGGTGGCGTGGCCACCGGAGCCGGCGAACCGGGTGCAGAGTTGGGCGGCGTCTTGTTGGGGGTCGAGCGCCTATGACGCGAGCGCTTTCAGCGACAGGCGATGGCTACGTCCCGCTTCACTTCATCCGTCAGAATCGTCCAGTCGGTGCGGCGGGTTCTGGCAAGGAGCTGGGGAGTGTACTGGCGGCTCATGAGGGTCGCGTAACGCTGCCAGTGCGTGGCGGCCTGCTCGAGATGTCGCACGGCCGCCGTGCGGTGCGCTTGCTCCTTGCCGCGTCGATACGTCTCGAGGGCGACGGCGCCGCGGATCTTGGCGGCGTAGTAGCGGCCAAGATGTGCCATGGCCTGGATATCGGCTAGTGTGCCACGAAGCTCCTTGCCGGCCGCGGGGTTGACGGGCATTTCTGCAATCGCTTGTTCGGCCGCCGACGCAAGGCGGTCGAGTCCGTCGGCCACTTGCTCGGGCGTTGTGCCGCTCATCGTTTCTCCGTTGAGCCGTTTCCGCACATAGTCCTGCGTAGAGAGCAGATCCGTTCCTTCCATGGGCCCGACTTTGATGAAGTCTTCCACCGTGTGAAAACGGCGATTGTCCGAGCAGATCTCCACGGCCCACATGAAGTCCCAGTTCCGCCAGTGAAAGCGATTCACCGCAGGGATGATTTGTGAAGCGGCTTGCCACGCGTCATAGAGTCGGCCGGCATCGGCCGCGGGCATTCGCTCTGCAATCGCCCGCTCGAAGAACTGGCGATCCAGCGTCGGATCGTACCCCAGCCGGCCCCAGAGCATGAAGTTATACCAGTGTTTGTCGATCTCAAGCCGCCGCGGACTCTCTGGTTCCGTACTCGTATGCTCGCGGGCCCACACGTATCCATCCGAACCCATGTGATACCCGGCCGTCACCGACTCCTCGGGCAGATTCTCGAGGAACGCCCGCACGTAATCGGGGTCGCCCCAGCGGAGGTTGAAGATGTCGTCGTTGCGGAGGTTCCACCAGCAACGGAGGTTGTGCCTCTTCAGCTCGTTCACCAAATCCCTACTGAAGGGCGGCATGGTGGAGGAGTAGAGACGGGCCCGGGCGTACTTGAAGCCGACCTCGAACGGGCCGTCGTACTTTTCGCCGAAGTCGCGCATGATCTTGTCCATGCCCGACTGCCACACGCGGTGGATGAAGCGCACTTCGCGGTCGGGCTGCTGCTTCCGCACGTCCATCACGCCTTCGCCGTAGGCGGCCCACAGGAACTTCTCGCGATCGAACTCGTCGTTGCGATCGCGCATGTGCTCGCCGGCTGTAACTCCGATCCCCGTGAGCTGCGGATACGTGAGCAGCGTCTCCCGGGTGCATTCCCGCAGATACGCGATCGTCTTGGGATTGTCCTGCGCGGCCGTGATGCCGTACTTGCCCTCAGCGCTGTTTACCAGGACGTTCCAGGTAATCCAGTAGACGTCAATGTTCCGGTCACGGGCGTGGCCGAGCACGCGGCGCCAGAAGGCGATCTTCTCGTCCATGCTCATGCGGCGGACGACTTCGTTGTTCTCGAGCACTTGCGGCGCCACGAACTGCGGCTCCCTCCATGCCCCGGGCTGCGATACCGGCTTGATCGTCGGCACGCACACGTCCTCGAGGGCACAATCCGGATAGCTTGGGCATTTGACGATCGACGGGAAGGGGTGCGGGTTCCACAGCGTCAGCGTGTTGTAGCGATGCCGGGCCATGGCATCGAGAAACTCTTGCCAGAAGTCGAAGCTCCACATCTCGGCGATGTTCTTCTGCGCGGCGTCGCCCGTGTCGTCGTAGCTCGGCGTGCGGGCATCCAGTGGGATGTTGAACTTGATGCCGCGACGGGCGATGAAGGGTTCCTTAGTCACGCTGTGGATCGCGCCGAGACGGCGGTGCTGACGGACGGCTTCGGCCAGATGCAGACCGCCGTACATGGCACCGGCCGGATCGGGTGCCGTGACCTCGAACGCCAGGCCGGCGGCCTGGAGCGAGTATCCCTCCGGCTTGAGGCCCAGCTTCGGATCAACCTTCAGTTCAACCGTGACGTCCTCCGCCCCGATCTCCGTGAGCGCCGCCTCGATCTCGCGGGCGGCGAAGTGGAGTTGCGGCGACTTCCGATCGTATTCCAGCCGAACGGTTCGCGCTTCCGCATACTCCAGCAACACGATCTCGTAGTTGTTGAGTGTCGGTACGGCAATAAGGACCCGCCCGTGCTGATCCACCTTGAACCGCAGCTCGCGCCCGTCACTCAAGAGGCGAACGGACTTCACACGGTTGCCCGGTTGAATGTCCAGCTCCACGTGGTGGATCGGCGTGGGCGGATGAATCGCTTTGCCGCGATGGCCGGTGTGATTGAACAGCGCGACCCATTCGAACCGGCCGTCAACGTCTTTGCGGTGCGTTACCTCAACCAACGGCGACGCGCTCACGCGGAGCTTGCGGTTGGCCTCCAGCAGGCCGTCCAGCGCCCCCATCACCAGCGCCGCATGCCCCTGGTGGCATTGCCGCTCGTAGTGAAAGCCGATCGCGAAGGTGAAGCACGCGGCGGCGCCCTTGCCGCACTCGTTGAAGAGCAAGGCGGGGTGATCGGACACGTTGCGGTAGTAGCACTTCTCCGGCGGGCCGAACATGTCGCCGGGAATCAGCCGCAGCAGCCCTTCCGTCTTGCCGCTCGCCTTGTAGACGCCGAATGGACCCTTGAGGAACACAACGTCGAGCTTCTCGAGCGGCGTCTTCTTCAGACGAGCCTTGTCTTCTCTGCGGATGCGGACGTACGAGCCGGGCTCGGCGCCACGCGTCTCCACCAAAGGAACCTCCCCGAGACACGCGAGCGCAGACGGCACGGCGCCGGTCAGCAGCAGCTTGCCGCCGCCTTTCACGTACTCGTCCAAAGCCGTGCACTGCGGCCCGCTCAAGCTCCCAGCGTCGGGCACGATCACAGCAGAATACGGGACTAGCGATCCCGGCTCCAGATCCACGAAATCAAAGGCCACTTGGTTCTCACAGAGAATGTGGAACAACCCGTCGAACTCCTCGCCACCTTGGCTCAACAAGCCGACGTCCGCCGCCGACCGCGTTTGCTTGAGATAGGCTTCGTTGCGGGCGTGAAAACGAAAGAGGGCTGCCGCCTCGTCGAGCCCCGTACGATCTTCCTGTCGTGCGAGCGGCCCGATGCAGTAGAAATCGAGCCAGGCGCCATTCACCATTTCCTGCCACAGCCGACGTACCGTCAGACCTGGGGCCACCGCCGCATGGCGGAAAGGAATGGCAAAGAAATGCACCGACGCATTGGCAAGTTGCTGCCTGCCATTGGTCGGCAGGCGCAGCTTGATCTTCTGGGTGTCGTGATAGGTCCCGCTGCCCAGAGCGGAGTTCGATTCCGAGCGGATCACGTCCACCCCAGCGTCGGTATAGGTGCAGATGGCCAGCGCGGGCCGCTTCTTCTTCAGAAACGCCTGCACCCGCAGGAAGAGGTCGCGCGTCATCTCCGAGCAGAACTGCTGATACTTCCGATAGGCGGGATCCTTGCCGTCAGCCCGCTTCGGCAATTCCATGGCGCTGAACTCTTTGAAGCGACGCTTGCAGTTCTCGCATTGGCACAAACCGTGATAGTTGCCGCTGTAGTCGCGCGTGCGGTAGCCGATCATGTTGAAGAACACGCCGTCGAGGGGATAGCGGTCCACCGCCTCGCCGAGGATCTTGAACATGTACTCCTGCTGGTAGGCGCCGCTGGGGCAGGTGTGCACTTGCCCGTTGTAGTTGACGTGCCGGCCCTTCTCGCTCACGTATAGCCACTCGGGATGCTGCCGCGCGAACACCTCGTTGATCTTGCTGAAGTCGAAGCGGCCGATCACGCGGATGTTCTCGTCGTGAAGCCGCCGAACCGCCTCGCCGACAAGGTCACCCTCCATGTGCGTGTTCCGCCAGTGGAACTCCAGCTCCGTGGGGTAGTTGGCCACGATGCCGCCGACGTTGAACAGCACCACGTCGGCGCCGAAATGCTTCACGTCGCGAACGTATTGATCGAGATCCATGTCCGCGTCGATCTCGCGGAGGTTGGTTTGCAGCATGCGGTGCGGCTGAAGCCACCAGGGTTGCTCCCCCGCGGCGACAGAGGACACCATCCACAGGACTGTCGCAATCAGGGGCAGCTTCCTCAGTCGATACATCGGATAACCTCTTTGTTGCGATCTGTCGTTCATCCTTCGAAATACACACCGTCGTCTTCGAGTGTCTCCCTGAGCAGCTTGTAGGGCAGGTCTCGAGTGCCGCAGCTTCTGCCGGCACAGAGCGCCGCGGCGGTGCCCGCGGCCTGGCCTTGTGCCATGCAACTCACGGTGTTCCGCGTAGACATGTGGGCTCGCTTGTCCGACGTAATCATCATGCCCGCACACATCAAGTTGTCGATCCCCTTGACGCGCTGCGCCCGGTACGGAATGCCGTAAGTTCCCCCGTCCTTGATCTTCAGCCGCGGGGCGTAGTCATGAAATCCGTACGCCGCCACGTCATCGTCGAAGTGCCTGCCTTCGATGACGTCCTCATGCGTGATGTCATAGTCACAGGTAATGAAGCGGCCGCGCCGGATGCACAGCGTCGGGCTGGTCCTCGCCATGAATGCCTTCTCACAACCCGGCACGTACTTCCTGAACAGTTCGACCGCCCGGGCCATGCGCCGTCGGACTTCCAGCTCGGCTGTGGCCATGTCGTCCCGGTTGTTCACGTTCCCGGGCACCTTGTAATTGCACTTGATGAACATGAGGTAGTTGTCGTGCACGGTCGTGGTTACCGAGGACATCCCGATCTTGCGGGCCTCCTCCCGGAACCCCGGGCCCAGTCCGCCTTGGACCCGCACGACCTTGCCGTCCTCCCCGCTTCTTATGCCGAAGGCAAGCTGGCTCAGTCCGCCGCTTTCCTCGAGGTAGGTCTTGTACCGGTCGATGTCCACGTTGCCGATCCCGACGCTGTTGCAGCAGGCGTAGTCATTGGGCTCGGTGTACTCGGCCCCGGCGTACGCGGCCAGGTCGCCGTAGGCGGTGCAGTCCACGAAGCACTCTGCGAAGACCGCCTCCCGGCCGGACCGGCTGTTGATGATCACGCCGATGAGCCGGAAGCCGTCCCTGATCGCCCCGGTGAGCATCGTATTGACGCACGTCAGCACGCCTGCTTCGGCGAGCATCTCCATGGTCGTCAGCTTATAGAGCTCTGTGTCGATCGCGGTACAGACGGAGTCGAAATCGAGCCCCTTCTTCATCTCCGCGTGTCCCGTGCAGGCACCGACCTTCAGCAGCCGATCGATGATCACCTCCGGGATGCCCCTGACGACCTGGCGTTTCTCGACACCGGGGAAGGCCGTCCACAGGTTGTAGAAGCTGTGCAGGGCGGTACCGCCCTCGGTGACGGTCCCGCCGGTATACCCTTTCGTTTCCACCAGCATGGTCCTCGCGCCGTTGCGTGCCGCGGCAAGGGCCGCCACCACGCCGGCCGTACCGCCACCGGCCACGACCACGTCGAATGACCTTGCGGGCAGCTTTCTTGGTGCCTCATTGAAGTGCTCGGGAAAGTCGGAATCGGACTTCTCATCGCCGGCCAGCGCCAGCCCGGCGGGCACGCCTGCCCCAAGCATCAACATTCGCCGATGGAACTCCCTGCGTTTCATGAATTGGCCCCTTGGCTTTGAGTGTCGTGGGGATCGCGCTCAGATGCCCCCTCGGCGGCCGAGCACGGATTCGCGGCCTGTCTTCCAACTTCCCCATGATTGTGGCAGGTCGAGGCCGGTGGTGGTAGCGCCGCCGGGCGACCGAAGACACCCTTGGAGTTCGAGCGCGTGAGCGCGCGCCTGGGAGCGCCTCAGGCCATCCTGGCGATCGGGGAACCGGAGGGAATCTTATCCGGATACAAGACCCTCCTGCCCAACGCTCACGCGCCCGATCGTGGTCCCCGCCCGTCCTCCCCGGCGCTCGCCGGCGCCGCCCAGTTGCCCGAGAGTCGGGGCGCCGGGGTTGCCGGTCAAATCGAGGACGTGTGGTGGTGGAGTCGGCCGGGCGGCCTGGTTGCACCCCATTCCACCACCTCACTGGGTCGCCCGGCTGCTTCTCGTTACCGCCCGGCCCCCTTCCAACCTCGAGCCGCACTTTCCGCTCGATTTTCTTGACCCCCAGGTTGGGGTCGATTTCCGGCAGAAAACCCCCCCAACAGAGCCAATTTTGGAATTCTTGGGAATTCCGTGTCAGGAATGGGGGTCGAGCGGCTTATTAGGGGTGAATCGTGGGTAGGGTACCCACGGGAGAGCACACCTAGAAAGGGGCACAACAATGAGATGGTTTGTAGCTGGAGTGGCGGCCTTGTTGCTTGTCGTCGGGGTTGGAGTAGCGGACGGAGCAGTTACCGTCCAATTCGACTCAGGAACAACGAATACAACGACTGCCATCACTGGAAGTGGGACAACCGGAGCCAACATGGTCGGCATGGAAGTCGTTGCGTATTTCGACGACAGTTCTTCTGAGTCCGCAACTTGGGCCGCAACTGGCGTTGATAGTGGGGCGGCCAGCGGCACAGGTTGGTCGCTCAGCGAAGCAGGAGACACGTGGGATAGCAATTGGACGCTTTCCAACAGTTCGACGAAAGGCATCGCTAGTTTGCGGATCGATGCCGGCCTCGGGGATACCGCGTTCGACACTTACTTCAACGACTTGTTCGGCACCACCAACTCAGCCCGTGGAAAAGATTTCGCAGTGACCGGTGGTCTTGTGCAGGCGTACGGGGAACTGGACATTCTGGCGACCTATAAAGACCTTGTTGCCCTGACGGGTAACCCACCTGTCGGGGACCTCTACCGTCGTCTGAAGATTGACTTCACGAACTCTGCGTTTGCCAGCGGCAGCTCCAATCTTACCTTTGTCGCTGATACTGACAACTTCGAGTTCGCCGGAGATCTCCAAGTTGTCCCCGAGCCCTCGACCCTCCTCGTCTGGTCCCTGCTCGCATCCCTCGGTATCGGCTGCGGGGCGTATCGACGGAAGAGGTAGGTCGGCCGCGCAATCTCGAACCTCAGAGCCCCGTCGGCCGCAAGCTGGCGGGGCTTTCTCCCGTTGCTTTGAGCCTGGGCTCATTCGTCTTCGAGAAGTCGAACCCATGCCCGAAAACGCGCAAAGCGACGGATCGGGATGCCTGGCCACGGCGCCGAAAAAGCCCCGGGAGAGTGTCGACGGGCTTTCGCGCCGCGTTGCGCTTGGTCTGTGTGAAGTACGGAAACGACGTGGGGTCCACGATCGACGCAAGAGGCGTAGGCAAGGGGCACTGCTCACCGTGATCGTGATAGGTGTGTGCGTGCTGTTGCTAGGCGTCGTGGCCCTGGCCTTTCTGATTTGAGACTCAAACGAGTTCCCCCTGCGGCGAATTGCAGCCGTGGTTCCGACGGAAGCGGTAGCTCGGCCCCGCAATCTCGAACCTCAGAGCCCCATCGGTCCTTGCCGGTGGGGCTTTTCAATGCGCGCTTGCCCGCCGGTTCGCCAAGCCGGCGGCTATGTCAATTCAGATTGTCAAAGAATGCCGTTGGCTTGGTCCGCTCCCACGCGTTCGTTGCTTGGGGGCTAGCTGATCACCCGGCATCCGCGGTTTGATATACTGACCGGCGTATCGCAGAGCGCTGGAAACCTTGCTGAGGATCCTTTGGCTCCGGTTCCGCACTTTCTACGGTTGGATTCGCAAGAGTTCGTCCTGTCTAGGTTGGCTCTGCTGGATTCTTCCGAATCCGGCTACGAAGGGGGTCGTCATGAGAGTACACAGTACGGCGTTGTTCCCGGTCTGCGTCTTGTTGGTCGGCGGGTCCGTGGCTGCCAGCCCGTGGATCTGTCTGGAGGCGGAAGAATTCGAAAAGACCGACGCCCAGTGCCGGAACTTCGGTGGTGTGGTTGGGGTCGTGTTCCCGAAGACCGAGAGCTCTATCCATACATCGGTCGAATTACCGGGCAACGTGACGGCGGAGGTCTGGGCGCGGGTCTACTTTCCTTGGTCGGGTCAAGAGGCCGTCTCGCTGAGATTGGACGACCGGGAGTTCCGGATTGTGGCGAGAACGGCAAGCGCGGGCGGGCGCTGGGACGTGGGCAACTTCCAGGTCTGGCATTGGGTCCGAGTTGCCGGCCTGCCGCTCGCCGCGGGCAAGCACGAGCTTTCGCTGGCCCCCGCGGCATCTTCGGGACAACGTGTTGACCGGGTGGTGCTGCACTGGGGCGAGGAACCGGCGTGGTTGTGCTCCTGGTTCGGCGGAGGCGCCGTGTTGCCGAACCCCGTGGCCGAATGGGACCCCGCGGCAAGTCTGGTCGTTCCCGCCGTCGACTGTGCCGAGTTCGAGGCCGACATCGAAACCCTGGGGAAGCACAAGGTGGCCGTGCTGCGCAACGACGCCGATCGGCTGGTCGCCGTGTTCAAGACACGCAGCGCCGTCCGCGCCTCGGTTTGGGCCCGCGTCTGGTTCGAGGCCAAGAACATGTACGAGGGCCTCACGATGCAAGAGATGGCGAGCAACCTGTACGTGGCCGTCGACGGGGAGGTGCGCAAGACGGTCTACGAGCAGAACGCCCGCCAGTGGCATTGGGTCGCTCTTGACGAACCTCAGCAGCTCGGGGCAGGCGTACATCGGATCGCACTTTACAAGTGCGGTCTGCCGGTGAAGGTGGCCTGTGTCGTCGTCCACGCCGGTGAGGACGCACTCGACCAGCCTTGGTTCCGTTCGCCGGCGCCGCCGAACCTGCCGTTTTCCATCGCGGCCGATCCGGAGGTTGGCCGGGCCGGGCACTGGCGGGTTCATTGCCCCGTGCCGGTTGGCGAAATGGGGCTGCTGGGGGAGCGCGAGGGCCCGGCCAAGTGGCCCGTGCGAGTCGAATTGCCGGGCGCGGCAACCGTCGTCGACTTGGAGCGTGTCGTGGGCATGGCTGAAAACCCCGTACACGGCGACCGGACGCCGCACCAGCAGGTCAGTCTGTGGGTGAAGAACTCCGGCGTCCCGCCGGCGGTCAGCCTGCTGTACACGGATCGCAACGGCGAGGCGTTCCTGCAAAGGCTGCACGACGAGTCACCCTGGACCGGCTGGCGACTGCTGTCCGCAAACATCCCTTCGCGAATCGAACCCGGCGAGGCCGGTTTCGACGGCACCGGATACGCCACGGAGGCAGCCGTTACGCCGCCGGCCGACGCGGCAGCGTCGTCCGCTTCGGCGGTCGGTGTTTCTTTTGCAGGCGGCGATCGGAACGCCACGCCCGACTTCCCGCTCGATGTGCGGGCAGTGCGCTTCGTCAAGCCGGCCGGCGCGGGCGAGGTCGTCGTGGGGGAGCCGTTTTGCGAATCCCCGTTTGCGCTGCGCCTGCGGCTCGCCCGCCAGACGGAGGCCGAGGCCGCGTTCCACGCGGAGGTGCGAAACGGCAGCCCCGCCGAAAAGGTCGCGCGCCTGGAGTATCGCTTCGGCGACCGGCTGGCCGACTTGACCGAGAAGGCCGTGCAGGCAGCGCTGTTTCAGCGCCGCGACGTTGCGGTCCGTGCTCGGTCGGCCGCCGCCGTCCCGATCACGCTAAAGGCTTCGCATCCCGGTATCTACTACGTCGAGTGTCACGTGGGCCGAGGGCCGGCGGTGCGTCGCTACGTCGCTTTTGGCGGCGATTGGGAAGACCGGCTCGCCGAGCTCCGTCGCGGCTGGGAACGTGAGGCCGGCGCCATGCGTTTTTCCGGCGACGGGCAAGACCGTCCTTTGAAGAGGGCCGACGGGCGCCCGTTGCGCCCCGAGGAAGTGGCGGCGGAGTACGGGGCGGAGAAGGGGCTGGCCGTGCTCGACGACGGCTCGGACGTCTGTTCTTTGGAGTACGCGGCCCGCCGCGACTTCGCCCATCCCATAAAGCCCCGCGGCTACGATCTTTCCGACGAGGCGGGTTGGCCGCACGTTCATGTGCCCAACGGCGTGCTGGCGATCGACCCGGCGCTGGGGCGAGCGAAGTTCGCCGAGGCCGACCGCCGCCGGCTCAGCCTGCGCTCGGCCCTTGCGACCGGCTTCGGCGTGCCCGGGCCTCCGATTGTGGTCCGAGGGCAATTCGCATATCCCGGCCCGGGGGAAGGGCATTACAGCGTCGTCGATTGTACGGACAAGCGACACCCGCGGGTCGTGAGTCAAATCGCCTCGTGGTACTTCTCCCACCGGCTGCTGCCGCTGGGCGACCAAGCGTACTTCGAGTCATCGCGGCGGGGCCTGATCCTGGTTGACGACCTGTCGAACCCCTACTGCCCGGGGCCGCTGAGAAACGTCCGTTTCGACCGTGGGACGTGCGGTCGGATGACGCACGTCTTTGAGAAGGAGAAGATCGGGTATTCCACCGGTGGGCGCGAGCCGGCGCTGCGGATATTCGACCTCTCCTCGCCTCTTTATCCTCGCGAGATCGGAAAGACCGACGGACTCTCCTCGTTCTTCCCCGTAGGGCGGCGCGGCTTCAGCTATCTCGAAGACACCGTGCGGGTTCTCGACGTCACGGACCTCCGCAAGCCCAAGTTGCTGCCGGGCGAAATCCGGCGCGAGACATCGGACGACGGCAAGAACAAAGCCGGCGTGTTCGCCGTGTCCGAGGACATGGTGGCCCTGCTCACGGGGCGCAGGATCGACGTGTATCGCTACACCGCCGAAAACACCTTGGCCGCCGAGAAGGCCGCCACGTTCGACGTGCCCGAGGGGTCGGGACGGCACGTCTTCGGCACCTTCCAAGACGGTCTGCTCTACGTGATCGACGGCAAGCACGGTCCCGGCCAGTACAGTCTCAGCGCCGATTCGCCGGCCAGCCGGTGGTTCGTGTTTCGAGTCGGTAAGGAAGAAGTCGAGCAAGTCGGTTTCTACGAGCATCCCTGGCCCAGCGCTTTCGGCAACATCACCGTCGTCGACCAAACCGCCTACGTGAGCGACTACAACTACGGGATGTGGCTCTTCGATCTCACCGATCCGCTCACGCCGAAACGTCTGGGCGGCGCGATCACCGCCGGCGAATCCGACGCGATCTGGATCGACGGCGACCGTGCCTGCCAATGGCAGACGTTCGGAGGGGCCGTGTTCCTCTTGGATATCAGCGACCCCGACGCCCCCTCGCAGCTCGGCGCGTATTGGGACGGTGCCTGGGTGCCGTACGACAACACGCGCCGCGGCAATCAGACGGTGGCCGGCAAGGACGGCTTTCTCTACATTCCCCGCCAGCGGCGCGGGCTATTGGTGGTTGACGTACGCAACCCGTCGGCGGCCAAGGTTGTGGCTGATTTCAAGGACGAGAGCAACGAGCCGTTGACCAACGTGCGCGGCGCGTGCATCGACGTGTGGGGAGATCGGGCCTACGTGCTGCTGAAGGAGAAGCTTCTGGTTTACGACGTCGCCGAAGCGGCACGGCCTCGTCTGGCGTCGCATCTCGCAATCCCCCCGTCCGACGTGCTCTGCGCGAAGGGCAAGCTCCTGTACTTGGGCCACCGCGACGGCGGTTTCGCCGTGGTTGACGTTGCCAACGCCGCTCAGCCCTCCGTGCTGGCAACGCTCGACCTGAAACCCCACGGGCCGGCGGAGATGAGTCAGGTGATCTCGGGTCTGACTGTAGCGAAAGGGCACGCCTATTTGACGGGCCGCGGCCCGCGAAATCAGGGGTCCAATTTCCTCCACATCGTCGACGTGCGCAATCCCCGGCAGCCGCGCTGGGTCGACACCTACGATCCCCGGCCCGAGTTGCCGGACGCGCCGTGCTCGATGTGGTCCGACTTCTATCAAGACGTGATCGCGGACGGCGATTTCCTGTTCATTGGCGACTACGGTGAGATTCAGTGTCTTGACATCTCGGAACCGACGAAGCCGCAACTGTTCGACGTTCTGCACGTCGGCTTCCAGTGGTCGGTGGGCCGCAAGAGAGGCGAGCACCTGTTCGTCCCGGCGCTGAGCGGGCTCCTCGTGCTGCGCTCCCCAAACAGCAGCCAGGCCCCGGTTGGAAAGCTGAGACTCGAGGCGCGGTTCTGAGGGAATCTTGGAGGAAAGACACTCTGCGCCACGGCCCGGCATGGGTCGCTTCGCTCACATCTACGACCGGAACGGCGGCGTAATCGATGGCGCCGAGGCCCGCCGGCCCGCCCGTTCGGCATCACCGCTTGGGAGGACTACGTGCTGATCGTTTGCACGCACGGCAGCCGCGTGCCCCGCTGCCGGTTGCGCCCTCTCCAGCAGCAGGATCTCATTTGTGCAGGAATTGGCTCAGCGGCGGGCTGGCATCGCTGTCCCCGCGGGCCTCCGCCGTGTCGTCGCCCGGCGCTCGTCGCACGCAGCGAAACCCGACGGCATCCTGGGCAAAACAAGCGTCGGCGAAGCCCGGGTCCTCGCCCACGCGGCGTGCCGCGCGGCAGGCATCCGCACTACAGTTCCAGGCGCCGCCGCGGAGCACGTACCGGTTCCCTTCCTCCGGACCGCGGGGGTTCTTCGCCGGACCGTGGCCGTAGTAGTCCTTGTCGTAGAAGTCGTTGCACCATTCCGCCACGTTTCCGTGCATGTCGAACAGCCCCCAGGCGTTGGGTTCCTTCTGCCCGACCGGGTGCGTTGTCTTGCCCGAGTCGTCGGCGAACCAGGCGTAGCGTTTCAAGAGCCTGGCGTCCGAGCCGAAATGGTATTCCGTGTCGCTCCCGGCACGGCAGGCGTACTCCCATTCCGCTTCGGTGGGGAGCCGGTAGCCGTCGGCTTGGAAGTTGCACTTGCCCGTTTCTTCGTCGTAGCAGGGCTCGAACCCCTCCTTGCGGGACCGCTCGTTGCAGAGCAACGCGGCAATGTCCCAACTGATCATTTCCACCGGCCGGTCGGGTCCTTTGAAGTGAGAGGGGCTGGCGCTCAGAAAGGGATTGCCGCGTGCCAGCTCCGCGAACCGGGCCTGGCTCATTTCATAGCGGTCCATGAGGAAGGCGTCTATCTCCACTTCACGGACCGGCCTTTCGTCCGCTTCGCTGCCCGGGTTCCCCATGGTGAACCGTCCGGCGGGAACCACCACCATCTCGATGCCGGTTTCCGTCGTGATGACCCGGGGGGCTTCGCCGGCGGCCGCGGGCGCGTCGGAATCCTGCGCGGGCCGCTCGACCTTGCGGCAGGAAGCGGCCGCGGCGACCGCCAGCACCAGCAGCCCGATGGTTGCCCGGGCAACCCCCGGTCGGCGCGCCGGTCGACCGGGCCGGGCGAGCTTCGGCATCATGGCGATTCCTTTCCCGGGGGCACCCAGTCGGGTTCCTTGTTGCAGTTGCCGTCGGTGGTGATGCGGAGGAACCGGTTGGTCGCCGAGGCATCGGCCACGTAGATGTCCCAGCCCTCGGCCCGGACACCCACGATCTCGGGAATCCGTCCCATCCGTTTCGTTTCCGGCCCTCGGCTATAGGTGACGTACTTCCCGCACGGCGACCAATCGACGTGATAGATCTTCATCGGCTTCTCGCTGGTCACGACGTCGCGGGCTCCGATGACGCGGCGACGAGACCCGCTGAAGTCCAGATCCCCGATCCGCAGGGCCCAATCGCTGGGCCCCCAGGCCACGTGTTTCCCGTCCGGGCTGACGTCCGGCCGACAGCCGGGAATCCCGAGGTTGTAGACCCCGGGACCGTCGGCTTCAATCGCCAGGATGCCGTGCCGCAGTCCCATGCCCGCGTGAACCGTGGCCAGGAACCACTTGCCGTCCGGCGACCAGCACGGATTGTAGAGGTGGTGCAGGTCCTTGTTCGGGTGCTCTTCCGTTCGCCCGGTTGCCAGGTCGTAGAGGAAGATGCCCTTGGTGGCGTAGTCGGTGTAGGTGAATTCGTCCGATTCGCCTTTCAGATAGGCGATGGCGGTTCCGTCGGCCTTCCAGCAGGGCTGCCGGGCGTTGGCGGCCACCAGCGTGCGGCCGGTGCCGTCGAGGTTCATCACGTAGACGTTGCGGACCTTCGAGGCCCCTTGCCCCTCGTCCGAGACAAAGCAGATCTTCTTGCCGTCGGGCGAGGCGTGGGGATACAGCTCGTGGCGATCCGGCGTATGCGTCAAGTTGACGGGATGCGAGCCGTCGGCATGGACCAGGAACAGCTCCCAGTTGCCATCGCGATAGGTTTCGTACACGATCTTCGCCGGCAGGGCGGCCAGCCTCTCGGAAAGCTCGTCTGCCGATGCCGACGGAAGTTGGCTGCCAGACAATCCGCTCGCCAAGAGCGTCAGGAGTGCCGTTCCCAAGTACAGATGCTGCCTTGATGCCATCGTTTCGGTCTCCACGGGACAGGACAAGCCGGGCCGACGCCGGCAGGGTTCGGCAAACGCGTTTTTCCAGGATACACCGGACCATGATACGCTGTCGAGACTGTCCCGGACACGCGTCGGACCAGATTGCCACGATCCGCGGATAGGATATAATTGCCGCATTCGAGGGGCGTTTAACGAAGTCGCGGGGTGATCCGATCCACCGAGGGGATGGGAGCATGTCGAAAGTACTGATCGTGGACGATTCGGCCGTGGACCGGCAGGTTGTGGGTACACTGTTGGCAAAGCACGGCGGGTGGCAGGTGGAGTACGCGGAGAACGGCAGCGACGCGCTGGCGCGGATGAAGCGCGCCCGTCCCGACCTGCTGGTCACCGACCTGCAAATGCCGGAAATGGACGGCTTGGAGCTGGTCGCAGCCGCCCGGATCAACTTCCCGGAAGTGCCGGTCATTCTGATCACCGCCTACGGGAGCGAGCTGCTGGCCACCGAGGCATTGGAGCAGGGCGCGGCCAGCTACGTTCCCAAGTCGCGGCTTGCCGAAAAGCTCTCGGAGACCGCCGAGGAGGTGCTCTCGCTGGCAACCGCCGAACGCAGCTACAATCAGTTGATCCATTGCCTGAATGCCACGGAATTCGATTTCTCAATGGAATCTAACCCCGCGCTCATCGAGGCCCTGGTGAACCTGGTGCAGGAGATGGTGCTGGGCACGGGCTTCTGCGACCGGAGCGGTCGGCTCCAGGTCGGGGTGGCGTTGAAGGAAGCGCTGGCCAATGCCCTTTACCGCGGCAACCTGCAGCTCAGCGGACCGTTGCCCGCGCCGACCGACGGCTCCGTCGAACAGCGCCGGGAAGAGCCGCCCTACCGGGACCGGAAGGTGCACGTCAACGTGAAGCTCCGCCGGGACGAAGTGCGGTTCGTCGTCCGCGACGAAGGGCCGGGGTTCGACGTCGCCGCGTTGCCGGAGGCGGACGACCCCAGCGCGGTGGTTGCCGAGCACGGACGCGGCCTCTCCTTGATGCGATCGTTCATGGATGAGTTGCGATACAACGACGCCGGCAACGAGGTAACAATGGTCAAGCGCCGCCAGGACGCCTGTGCGGCCGATGGCGCGGACTCGTGATTCTGGTCGGACAGGTTGCTTATGGATATACGGCTCGTCATAGCCACGGGAAAGCACGCCGGCAAGGCGGTACGGGTCGCGCGCGACAAGTTTTTCATCGGCCGCTCGCCCAAGTGCCATTTGACGATCACCAACGACGCGGTCAGCCGCCACCACTGCGCGATCCTCGTCGGCAAGGGGGTTGTCGCCGTCCATGATCTGGGCAGTCGCACCGGAACGTTCCTCAACGGCGAGAAGATCGAGAAGCAGAAGAGGCTTCGGTCCGGGGACAAGGTGCGCGTGGGTCCCTTCGAGTTTGAGGTGCGACTGCCCTCGAAACGCGATCCGGGCGGCAAGCCGGCGTCAAAGCCCGCCACGGCCATCCCGGGCGCCACGACGGACGACGATGTGCTCCGATGGCTCGCCCAGGCCCCGACAAGGCCCGCGGCGCCGTTAGAACCCGACGAGGAGGCACTTGAAGAAGCCGAGCAAGAGGAGGAGGGCGAGGACGAAGGTCCGATCGACCTTTCCGAGGAGGAAAAGGAGGAACGCAGAGTGAGTGGGGACATCGTGGGCGTCTCCAGCTCTCGACAGGCGAAGCGCGCCTCCGACACGCCCCGCAACGCCGCGGCAGACGCCATGAAGAAGTTCTTCGGCGGCGGTCAATAAGGTATGTATCCGCGGTGCTCAGCGTGCTTGGCGACCGCCCACTTTCAGCACTTGCGAAATCAGGTCGCGTGTGAGTCTCCGCCGGGAGATTGGCTCACCCGCTTTCATCCCCCATCCTTTCCTAGCGAACGAAGGAGCAACCATCATGAGTTATCGGACCGTCAAAACGCTGGCGCTGCTGGCATCCATGAACGTCCTGCTAGGGACGCCCTTTGCGGTTGCCGCGGGCGCCCTGAAGACGCATCGCGTCTTTTCGAGCAACATGATCTTGCAGCGGGACAAGCCGATCAGAATCTGGGGCTGGGCCGAGCCGGGCTACAAGGTGTCCGTCCAGTTGGGCCGGGAGAACGCCGAAGCGACCGCCGGCGGCGAGGAGGGCCGGTGGGAAGTGACTTTCCCCGCCCGGGAGGCCGACGCGACGGGTCGGAAGCTGACCGTCACCGCCGGCGAGGAAACGATCGAGATGGACAACGTCGTCATCGGCGACGTGTGGGTGATGAACGGCCAGAGCAACATGGCCTTTGGACTTAACGGGACGCTAGAGGCAGATATGGAACGCGCTCAGGCGCATCTTCCGCTGCTGCGTCAGTTCCGCATCTCGCCCAACGAGTCGTACACACTCGAGGAGGACCTGCCGGACGACAAGGTGGAGGGCTGGAACGTCTGCACTCCGGAGACCGCGGGCGGGATTTCGGCGATCGGCTACGCGTTTGGATCACGCCTGCAGCGGGCGTTGCAGATCCCCGTCGGGATTATCGACAACGCGCGCGGCGGGGCGTCGATCGAGAGCCTGGTGCCCCGCCACAAGTTCGATGACGACCCGGTGGCCAAGCGGTATGCGGAGTGGGTCGAGCAGCGCCGGGCCGAGTTCGACTGGGACGCCGCCATGAAGCCGCTCATCGAGAAATGGGAGAAGGACTTCGCCGAGCAGCGCGGCAAGGGCGTGCCCGAAGCCGACCTGCCGCCCGAGCCGACCCGCAAGGACCTCCGCTCCTGGAGCGTGCCCGGGCGGAGCCCCAGCGACGCCGGCGCCTGCTACAACGGCATGTTCGGGGTCTTTAAGGGCCTGAACATCAAGGGCGTGTTGTTTCATCAGGGGTACAACAACGCGATGTCGGGCAACTGCCGGCCGAAGCGCTACCGGGTGCTGATGAAGCTCATGGTCGAGGGCTGGCGCGAAGACTTCAACGACCCGACGCTGCCGGTGGGGGTTATCGGCTTCTGTGCCGGAAGCATTCCGCAGACGCGGGAGAACTTCGAGGGCTGGTCGGTTTCGGGCGGCGCCTATATCCGCGAGGCCCAACGGCTGGGGCTGGCCGATGTTCAAGACCCGGCCAACACGGCGTTCCTGCCGGCGTATGACGTCCAGATTCCGGGACTGCACCCGAAGAAGAAGCGGGCCCATGGTGTCCGGGCGGCACGCTGGGCGCTTAGCCGGATCTACGGCATGGAGATCGACTGGGACGCCGCATCGCTGGTCTTCGCCGAGCGGGACGGCGACCAGATGGTGCTCAGTTTCGACAAGCCCGTGATGCCGGATGACATGTCGACCGTTCCGGAGGGCTTCTCGATCGCCGACGAGTCGGGCAAGTTCTACATGGCCCACGCGGCGTACCCGCTGAAGAAGGACGCGGGGATATGGAACGTCGCGAATAAGAACTTCGATACCACGAAGATCTACGTTTGGAGTCCCCTGGTGAAGGAACCGGTGGCCGTGCGGTACGGCTGGGCAACAAGCCCGATGGGGAATCTGAAGGTGAATGGGAAGGAGTATCTCCCGCTGCACAGCTTCCGCACGGACGACTGGGATTGGCCGGAGAGCGAGGACCCGGCCGAGAGCCTCGTGGACCGCGGCAAGAGTCGGGCCATGCAGCAGGAGGCCGCCGAGCGTCTGGAGTATCGCAAGATGGAGGAGGCCAAGCGAGCGGTCGAGATCCTCGAGCGCCTCGAGACGCTGGGCAAGCCGGCTCCAAAGAACGATTAACAGCAGAAAGAGTTGCCACTTCATCAATCCGAGAAAGGAAGGAATATCGTGAGCAACAGGGCGTTATTCACTGTGGCGTCTCTGCTGGCGACAGCGGTGATAGGCATCGCCAACGCAGCGGCGGCAGAGAAGATCGACTCCGATCCGAAACAGAAGCCGCCCGCCACGAAGGAATCGGTCAGGGAGTTGCAGGAGGACTTCCTGAAACTGAAGTTCGGCATGTTCATCCATTACAACATGGCCACGTACAAGGGGGTCCAATGGGTCGCAGGCTACCACAGCCCCGCCGACTTCGATCCCGGGGTGGATACGATCGACACGGACGCGTGGGCCGACGCGGCGGTTTCCGCCGGCATGACGTACGGGGTGTTGACGGTGAAGCACGTCGCGGGCTTCTGCCTGTGGGACAGCAAGTACACGACCTACGACCTCATGCACCCTGATTGCCCGTACAAGAAGGACCTCGTGGCCCAGTTCATCGAATCGTTCAAGAGCCGCGGATTGAAGGTGGGGCTTTACTATTGCTGGCGCCACCCGGGATTCGGCGATCCCGGGAAGCACAAGGTCCTGCCGCCGGAGTGCGACCCGGCGACGCACACCATGGAAGAGCAGATCGAGTTTCAAGAGAAGCAGATCGCCGAGCTTGTTGAGAAGTATCCGGACGTCTTCTACGTCTGGAACGATGCCCTCGATCCGCAGATCATGCCCGCCGAGGAGGCACAAGCCTTCATCCGAAGCCTGCGTCCCGACGTACTCGCCAGCTCGAACTGGTGGAGTTGGGGTAAGAAAGGGACGCCGTACCTGGATATTGCCGTCAAGGAATTGAGGGACTTTCCGGAGGACAATACGGCGCCGGGCGAGACGTGCTGGAAACTGGAACGGGGATGGTTCTGGAGCGAGGGGTCACGGGCCGGATCGGCAAAGGGCGTGACGGGGCACATGGCTACGGCCCACGCCAGGAATTCCAACTTCCTGCTCAACGTCGGCCCCGACAAAGAAGGCAAGATCATCGAGTCGAGCGTCGCGACGTTGGCGGAAATCGGAAAGCTGCTGGATCGTAAGGCGTCCCCGAACCGTCCCAAGTGAAGATAACCGCCAAGAATCGCGGCGTCGTCGAATACGGAAAGGACCGGAAGGGGCATGGTTGACGAAATGAAGACGTTGTGGATAGCGGTGTGCCGTGTTTCGCTCAGCGCGGTGGTCGTGACGACGACCGCGTTTGCACAGGATGCCGTCCGCGTAAACCTCGCCAAAGCCGATGAAGCAACGCTCCCGTTGGCCGGGACGTGGAGTTTCCGTCTCGATCCCGAAGACGTCGGCATTGCGGAAAAATGGTTCGCCCGGGAGTTTGACGATACCGTCCAACTGCCCGGCACCACCGACGAGAATCACAAGGGCATCGAGAAGGACGAGCAGTGTATCGATCGGCTCTCCCGAGTGTGGTACTGGAAGGGGCCGGCGTGGTACCGGCGCCGCGTGACGATTCCCGACGCCTGGAAAGGCAAGCGAATCACGCTGCTCCTGGAGCGGACCAAGAACACGCGGGTCTGGGTCGATGAGACTTTTTGCGGTTGGGAGGATACGCTCAGCGCCCCGCAGTATTTTGACGTGACCGGTGCGATGACGCCGGGCGAGCATACGATCACCGTGCTGGTCGACAACGCCCGGCTGCCGCCGGTCGGCCCGTCCCACGCGGTCGATGAACGGACGCAGACCAACTGGAACGGCATCGTCGGCAAGATGGAACTCCGTGCCACGACCCCGGTCTGGCTGGAGGACGTACAGGTCTATCCGGACGTTGAGAAGAAACAGGCGATGGTCCGCGCGATGATCGGCAACATCACGGGAAAGCCGGCCTCCGGGCAGCTCACCGTGAACTGCGAGAGTTACAACGTCGCCGAGCCGGCCACGTTCAAGACGCAATCGGTCAAGGTCAGGGCGGACCAGCGGGAGAACGTCGTGGAGTTCACCTACCAGCCGGGCGACGACGTGCCGCTCTGGGACGAATTCCAGCCGGCCATGCTCCGCTTGCACCTGCGTCTCGAGTCGACGGCCGACGGGGTATTGCACCGCGACGAGCGGACCGTGAGCTTCGGCATGCGCCGCTTCGCCACGCGGCGAAACCAGTTCACCATCAACGGCCGCCCCGTCTTGCTGCGCGGCAAGCTTGATTGTTGCTTCTTTCCGCTGACCGGTTATCCGCCCATGGACAAGGCGGGCTGGCTGCGCGTCTTGTCCATCGCCAAGTCGTACGGGATCAACCACTACCGCTTCCATTCGTGGTGTCCGCCGGAAGCGGCCTTTGAGGCGGCGGACGAGTTGGGGGTATATTTCCAGGCGGAGCTGCCGAACAAGCGCAGCGGTTTCAACGCGCCTGAAAGCGAGGAGGCGGCATATCACAACATCGACCGGCTCGACGTGAAAAGCACTGAGACGAAGGTCTCGCTTTACGATTACGGCAAGCGCGAGGGCGAACTGATCTTCAGACACTTCGGCAATCACCCGTCGTTCGTCATGTTCACCCTCGGCAATGAACTGGGCCGCAGGCAGGGCATGTACGATTTGGTTGCCCATTTCAAGCAAATCGACCCGCGCCGTCTCTACGCCCAGGGTTCCAACAACGTCCACTGGAATCCCAGCCTCGCCGAAGGCGACGCGTTCTGGGTCACCTGCAAGACGGGCAAGACGCTGCCGGTTCGCGGGGCGTTCTTCCAGGGCGACTATCCCAACCCGCATATCGAGCACGCTTCGCCCTCGACCATGGTCGATTACCGTGAGTCGATCGCCGGCGTGCCGGTGCCGGTGGTCAGTCACGAAATCGGGGAGTTTCAGGTATCGCCCGACTTCCGCGAGATTCCGAAGTACACGGGTGTGACGCGGGCGCGGAACCTGGAGATCTTCCGCGAGCGACTCCGCGAGGCGGGGATGCTCGGCCAGGCGCCCGATTTCATGCGTGCTTCGGGCGCGTTGTCGGTGATCTGCCACCGCGAAGATATCGAGGCGGCGTTGCGAACGCCCGGTCTTGGCGGGTTCCATTTGCTCGACATCCAGGACTTTCCCGGCCAGGGCACGGCGCTGGTCGGCATCCTCAACGTGTTCATGGAATCGAAGGGGCTCATTACGCCCGAGGCCTGGCGGCAGTTCTGCTGCGAGACGGTTCCGCTGTTGCGGATGAAGAAGTACACGTGGACGACGGACGAGACGTTCATCGGGCGCCTCGAGGTGGCCCACTACGGCCCGGCCGATTTGCCCGATGCCCGCGTGACGTGGACGGTCACCGACAGTGACGGGAAGACGGTCGCCGCGGGGGCGTTCGGTCCCGTGACGATCGAGCAGGGCAAGGTGTTCGAGGTCGATATGTTCTCGCTGCCGCTGGGCGATTTTGCTGCGCCGCAAGAACTGACGATCACACTGGCCATCGAGGGGACCGGCTATCGCAACGACTACCCGATCTGGGTCTATCCGCCGAAGGTCGACACGAGCGTGCCGTCGGGCGTGATGGTCACCGACAGTTTCACGGCCGCCGCGACGCAAGAGCATCTCGGCGCAGGCGGCAAGGTCCTGCTGCTTCCGAAGCTGGCTCAACTGCCTCACAGCATCAAGGGCTCGTTCCAGACCGACTTCTGGTGTTTTCCCATGTTCCGCCGCGCTGCCGAGAGTCGTGGCATCGAAGTGGCGCCCGGCACGCTGGGCTTTCTCTGCGATCCTAAGACGCCCGCCTTGGCCGAGTTCCCCACGGAGTTCCACAGCAACTGGCAGTGGTGGCACCTGGTGAAGAACTCCCGGCCGATCATCCTGGATGACACGCCGGACGGCTATCGTCCCGTCGTTCAGGCGATCGACAATTTCGAACGAAACCACAAGCTCGGCCTGGTCTTTGAAACCAGGGTCGGCCGGGGCAAGCTACTCGTTTGCGCGATCGACCTGCTCGGCCATCAGGACAAACCGGAAGCTCGCCAACTGCTCCATAGCCTGTTGCGGTACCTCGACTCGGCGTCTTTTGCTCCCCGGGTCGAGCTGGATGCCGAACTGTTGAAGAAGCTACTGCCGTGATGATGTACCTGAAACGCCGTGAGTTCCTCAAGACCGCCGGCGGAGTGGCGCTGGCGAGCGCGCTGGGCGGTTTCGTCCGCGCGTCTGAACCCGCGGCGCTCGACGTGGGATCGCTCTTCGAGGCCAACAGTCCCGCGGTGCTCGCTCTTGCAAAGCGCGTGATGGAAAAGTGCGTTCTCGAGAAGATCATGCCTCCGACGCCTCCGTTGAGACACCCTTGGATCGTCCCCGGCGGACCGTACTACAAGGGCCAGTGGATTTGGGACACGATGTTCGTGGTCGACCTGTTGAGCATCCTGCCCGACAAGGAGAAGCTGATCCGCGACGTCTTCCAGAACTACTGGGACTTCCAGGACCGCTGGAACCGGGACGCGCCCGAGTATGCCCGGGACATGATCACGGTGGCCATCAAGACGGAGCCGCAGGAGGTTCGGCAGTTCTCGCAGATTCCGATCCTCGCCTGGGGCGTCGAACGGGTCTACCGGCGCAACGGCGACCGCGAGCTTCTCGAGCAATGCCTCGGCCGGCTCGAGCGGTTCCACGACTGGTATTGGCGCGAGCGCGATCTGCACGACAACGGGCTGATCACTCTCGGCGCCTACACGGGCAAGCTGCAGCACGCGAAATGGGAAACCTTCGACTACGAGTGCAACATGGACGGCATGAAAATGACCGCCCATCCCACGCGCAAAGGTCCCAACGAAGGCCCCTGGTATGCCGACGTCTGCGTGCCCGGCAACACCGCTTATCTGATCATGGGCGAAAGAAGCCTCGCCCGACTGGCGGAGATCGCGGGCGACAAAGCGATGGCGGCAAGACGCAGCCTGCGTGTAGAGAAGGGCATCAGGGGAATGCGCGACCACATGTGGGACGCCGCGGCGGGTACGTTCCTCTCCGTGAAGCGCGACACGCTCGAGAAGATCCCGGTGGCAACCATCGGAAGTTGGATTCCGCTGGCCGCGGGCGTTGCGACCGAAGCGATGGCCCGCCGCATGGCCGAGGTGCTGGCCTCGCCGGCCTGGCAGACGCCGCTGCCGGTGCCCACGGTCGATCGAACCGACAGCCGTTGGAAGTCCGACGCCTTTTGGCGCGGCGACGTCTGGCCGCCGACGAACTACCAGATCGCCTCCGGCCTGGCCGCCTACGGACACAAGGACCTTGCCGCGGAGATCGCCGACAAGACGGTCGCCAACGCCATCAAGAACGGCGTCAGCGAGCATTACGATTCGATTTCCGGAAGGCCGCTCGGTGTGCGCGACTACTGCATGAGCTGTACGCTCGCGACCATGATGCTCGACGGACTCACGCGAAAGCACGAATTGAAGCTACGGGACGGAGCCCCCCGTTCGTCGGTGCGGTCGTAGGTTTCGGCAATCGGGGACATTTTTTGCGACCCATCGGGGGCGGCACGCGCAAATAGTAGGTACACACGGGCCGCGAAGGCCGACGCGGATGGACCAGCACCACGAGGACGAGATCGCTCGGGGGTTGCACGCCGGCAGCACCGATGCCTGGCGGGAGCTCTACGATGCGCACGCCGAGCGGGTGTGGCGGCTGGTGGCCCGGGTCATGGCCCCCCACGCGGCGGAAGTGGGGGACGTGGTGCAGGAGACGTTCCTGGCCGCCGCCCGCGGGGCCCGGGGCTACGACCCGGCCCGGGGCTCGCTCTGGTCGTGGCTTAGCGGCATTGCCCGGCGGCAGGCGGCCCTGCACTGCCGGCGAGAAACGAGGGGGGCAGTTCCGGGGGGGCCGCCCCCCTTTCGCACAACAGGGGACGGTTTCCCGCTCGCCGCCGAGAGCCGCGAGCTTTCGCCGCCGGAGGCCCTCGCCGGCGCCGAGCTGGCCGGGCGGATCCGCGCCGTGCTGACGCAACTGCCGGTGGACTACGAGACGCTGCTTTGCGCGAAGTACATCGACGAGGCCACGGCTGGGGAGATCGCCGCGGCCGAGCAGTCGACGCTCGAAGCGGTCCGCTCGAAGCTTGCCCGGGCACGCCGCGCGTTCCGCCGCATCTACGACCGACAGTTCCCCGATTCCCACCAGGCACCCGACCGAGCCAGCCATGAATCCTGACCACGACCGGCAGGACGACGAGCAGATGGCGGCCCTGTTCGCCGCGGCCGACCACCAGGGCCCGCCGCCCGACCGCGCGTTGCTCGACAAGCTCCGCGAGCAGTCGACCGAGGTCTTCCAATCCGCGGGCGCGGCCGCACACGGGCCGTCCACGGAGAAACCCCAACGGGGCACCTCCCGGTATCGCAAGAACGGCACCCCCAAGAGGAGATCGCCGATGTTCCTATTGACCGTGCGGGGATTGATGGCCGCCGCAGCCGCCGCGGTGGTCGTGGCCGCGCTGGTGTTCGCGCCCGGCGAGGGAGACCAACGGGCCGCGGCCTTGGAGCAGGCGCTCGACAAGCTCGGCGACGCCGGAACACTGCACCTTGAGCTTACGGCCGGCGAGAAGAAGTCGGAGGAGGCATGGGTGCGGCAGCCGGGCCGGATGCGAATCAACCGGCCCGACGGCACCTACCGCATCGTCCGCCAGGGACGCCAGTGGCTGGTCGACGAGAAGGCCAACCGCGCGGCGTCGAGCCCGGCCGACTACTTCGCGGGCGAAAGCGGCCGGCTCGACCTGCTGCGCTTGCTCGGGGTGCCGGAGCGTGAAAAGGCCGCCGCGTCGTTGGGCGAAGCGACCGCCGAACGGGTGACTCGCGACGGCCGGGCCGCCGACTTCTACCGAGCGAAAGTGCCCCACGAAAAGGACGTGTTTTACGTCGTCGCCGACGTGGACCCCGGCACCGGGTCGCTCCGCTCGCTCGCCCTGACCGATTTCCGCGGCAAGCGCATCTACGAGATCAAGGTCCTCGGCATCGACCCTGCGGAACCGCCCGACGAGGACCTGTTCGTCGTCGGCGACACGCTCACCGAAGACGGCCGGATCGGCAAAGTGACCGACGCCCAGGGCATCGTCGCGCTAAGGCCGGTGATGGCCCGTCGCTGGACGCCGGTGGCCGGCCCGGCCATCCTCCAGCCGGGCGATTGGCTGCGCACCGACGCCCGGGGGGCCAATGCCGTGGCGGTTCGGCTGGTTCCCGACACGGCCCTGACCCTGGGCCCCGGCACGCTCGTCGAGCTACCCACGCCCAAGAAGATCAAGCTCGCCGCCGGCGAAGTGAAGCTCGTTGCCGGCGAGAAGTCGCCCGTCGATCTACTCGGGCCGGACGGACAGCAAGAGCGGGTAACCGGCGAAGCGATCTACCGCCTCGACAAGCGGACGGGCAAGCTCACGCGCGTCGAGAAGCCGCCGCTGTGGCTGGCCGGCTTCGAGGGGACCACGGCCCACGACTCGATCGGCTCGCTGGTGGCCAACGTCGAGGGCCGCAACGTGCCGCTCACGGTCGGCTACCACAAGGTCACGGTCGACGTTCGCGACCAGATCGCCCGGACCGTGATCGAGGAGTCGTTCGTCAACCACACCGCCAGCCGGCTGGAGGGCGTGTTCTACTTCCCGCTGCCGCAGGACGCCTCGATCTCGGGCTTCGGCATGTGGATCGGCGACGAGCTGGTCGAGGCCGACGTGGTCGAGAAGCAGCGTGCCCGCGAGATCTACGAAACGATCCTCCGCGAAAAGCGAGACCCGGGCCTCTTGGAGTGGACCGGCGGCAACCTGTTCAAGGCCCGGGTGTTCCCGATCTTCGCCCACTCGGAGAAGCGGATCAAGATCACGTACACGCAGGTCCTGCCGCTGGAAAACGGCCGCTACCGGTACAGCTACGCCTTGCAGAGCGAGATGCTCAAGCTGCACCCGCTCCGGGAGCTGTCGATCGACGTGAAGCTCAACTCGGCCGTGCCGCTGGGCGAGGTGACCTGCCCGACGCACCTGGCGCGGATCGACAAGACCGCGCATTCGGCCCACGTCGAGTTCTCGGCCCAGGAGTACACGCCGGACCGGGATTTCGAGGTGGCGGTCGGTCTTTCGCAAGAGGGCGGCCGCCCGCCCGTGGTGCTGATCCCCCATCGCCGGGGCGACGACGGCTACTTCATGGCGCTGGTCACGCCGCCCGACGGCGACGGGGGATGGCAGCGAGAAACCCTGCCCGACGGCGAGCCGGTGGAGCTGCTCGTGCTGGCCGATACGTCCGGATCGATGGACGACGCCGCCCGGCAGAACCAGGCGGAGTTCCTCGCCGCGCTGTTCGGGTCGCTCACGCCGGAGGACCGGGTCAACCTGGCCGTGTGCGACGTCGACTGCCATTGGGCTTTCGACGGACCGCAGCCGGCCACCGCCGAGAACCTCGCCGCCGCGCGGAACCTGCTCGACGCCCGCGTGTCGCTGGGGTGGACCGACTTGGACGCGGCGTTCGCGTCGGCCCTCGCGCAGTGCAACGGGAAGACCCGCGTAATCTACGTCGGCGATGGCGTGGTCAACACCGTCGACGCCGACCCGGTGGCGTTCAGCAAACGGCTGCGGCGGCTTGCCGAGGGCCGTGCCGGTTCGTTTCACGCCGTCTCGGTCGGCAGCAGCTTCGAGCCGATTGTGCTTAAGACCATCGCCTCGCTCGGCGGTGGGTCGGTCCGCCAGATCTCCGGCGAGCGCACGCCGCAGAAGGCGGCCGCCGAATTGCTCGCCGAGATGACCCGGCCCGCGATCCGCGACCTCAAGGTCGGGTTCCGGGGCATTCGCACCGCCCGGGTCTACCCCGAGGAGCTTCCCAACCTGGCCGCCGGCACGCAGCAGATCGTGATCGGCCGCTACCTGCCCGAGGGGGAGGACCAGCACGGGCAGGTGATCGTCACGGGCACCGACGGCGGCCGGCCGGTGAAGTTCACCGCCGACGTTTCGCTTGCCGACGCCGAGCACGGCAACTCGTTCATCCCGCGCCTCTGGGCCCGAATGCACCTCAACGCCCTGCTCGAACAGGGGGCCTCGCCGGCCGTGAAGGACGAGATCATCGCCTTAAGCGAGGAGTACCACATCATCACGCCCTACACGTCGCTGTTGGTGCTGGAGAGCGACGAGGACCGCGAGCGGTTCAAGGTCAAGCGGCGGTTCCAGATGCGCGACGGCGAGAAGTTCTTTGCCGAGGGCCGCGATCGGGCCGACTACGAGCTGGTGCAGAAGCAGATGCGCCTGGCCGGCAACTGGCGCCTCGGGCTGCGGCGCCGGGTGCTCGGCCAGTTGATGGGGCTGGGACGCGACGCCGGCGCGTTTCAGGCACGCCATGCAGGCGTGCAATACGGCGCCGACATGGGCGGCGGTGGCATGGGCGGCGGCGGCCGATGGGACATGAACGGGCTGGACCCCTACGCCTACGGCTACTTGCCGCAAGTGCAATTCTCCAACGGCCGAAGCTCGTGGGCGTATGCAGGGTCCGGAACGACTGGCTTCGAGATGAACATGCCTTTGAACTTGGGGCCGCAGTCGTTAGAGATGATGGTCACCCCGCGGATCGACATTCGGGACGAGAAGGAGGGGCTTCTCCGCCTGGAACCCGATAGCCTTGACATGCGCCCCGGCGACGAGTGGGACCTCTTTGCCGACGGCGACGGGGCTTCCCATGCGTTCGGCGACCGCCTGGTCCGCACCCCGGCCACGGGCGGCGAATGGGACCTGCGACTTTCGCCGATGGGAGCGGTCGATAGCCGCGACTTCGAGCCGGGCGCGCCGATGTCCGGACCCGGGCCGGGCCTTCTGCCGCCCTTTTCGAGCAAGACGCAGAACTTCGAAGTGATCCAATCGCAGACCGAGTCGTTGTTCAGCCCGATGGCTTCGACGGAAACGCGACTTGGGACGCGCGTCTACCCGGTCGCCCACCTTGGCTTGCCGGTGCACATTGTTCCAGGAACACCAGACGGGTACTTCGACGGGCTGAGCTACCTCATGCCGACGACGGCGGCCGGAACCATGTTCCGGCGCTCGATTCCGCCGGAGCCCGACACCTCGTGGCTCACGGGCGTGTTCCCGTCGCTGCCCGGCCCCCCCGCCGAGCCGCCGCCGCTTACGGAGCGGTGGCCCGACGACGCCCGGCGCCTTGCCGAGCAACTCATGCGAACCGACCAGCTCGCGGCGCTTGCGGGCGGCCTGCGAATCGAACGGACCAGCGAGTCGTTCGACGTCCGCTGGGACCGGTTGACCGGGCGCAGCGAAGCCCTGGCCCTGGTCTCGCCCGAGAAGTGGCTCACGCACACCGGCGGCGACGGCTCGCCGCGCCTGGTGCAGTTCTGCAATCCGCAGCAGCGGGGCGTCTTCTCGCTCGACCTCGGGCTCGGGCGCGTGCGTAAGTCCACGCCGCAGGACCTCGCCACTCCGCCCGCCGGCTTGACCGGGCACTTGACCACGTCGCTCGAACGGACCTGCCACGCCTGGGAGGTGAAGCTCCGCCCCCAGGGCGACGGGCGCACACTGATCGTGTTGCGCCAGGCGCAGAGCCCCGACGACGAGCAGCACCTGCTCGTCGACACCCCCCGGGCCGTGGTCCTGTGGATCGAGCACCGGCACCAAGGCAAGGTCACCTCGACCAAACGTTTCGACGATTTCAAGAAGATCGCCGGGGCGTGGTGGGCCACGCGCTTCGAAACGTTCGACGCCGAGGGACGCCGCGCCGCGCAGGCGACGATCGAGCTCACCGAGTTGGACGACAAGGCTCTTGCCGCCGCGTTCGACAAGGAGCTTGCCGCCCGAGAGGAGGTGCAGTTTCTCCATGACCCGCCGCCCGCGGTCGAAGACGCCAAGCAGGCGAAGGCCGACGGCCGGACGTCGTTCGACGATCGTTTCGCACTGATGGTGCACGTCGCCGCGCGCCAGGATTGGGATCGCGTGTTCGAGGAGCTCGAAGCGGCCGAAGCCCTGGCCGAGGGCAAGCCCGGCATGAAGTGGGTCCGCGGCGCCGTGCTCCTTCAGGCGCGGCGGCGCGAGGAGCTTCGGGAGAGGGCTCTTGACGAGGCCAAGAACCTGGCAAAGTCACAAGCGGATGAGTTGTACCTGGCCAACCTCCTGATCAGCCGGGCCGGCGAGTTCTTCGAGGCCAACGAGATGCTGGAGCTGCTCGACGTGCTCAAGCCGGTCTTCGAGCGGCAGCCGGTGTATTTGCAGGCCGTGCGGTCGTGGACCCAGCGGCGGATGAACTACCTCCGCAACGCCGGCCGGGCCGACGAAGTGCTGCCGCTTAAGCGCGAGCTGGCCGAGCGGCACCCGCACGACGCCTCGCTCCAGGAGCGCTATGCCCGGGCGTTGTTCGACGCCGGCGAACGGCCGGCGGCCTACGCCTGGCTCGACAGGGTGATTACCCCGGAGACCCGCTGGCTGCCGCACGAGGAGCAATCGCTGCGGGGTGCCTACGCGGACCTGCTCGCCCGGGAGGGCCGCTACGGCGATCTGGCCGAGTACCTGGCCGCCTGGGTGGCGAAAGACCCGGCCGGCCAGACGGCCTACGACCGCTACCTGAGCGCCTTGGTCCACACCGACCGCGAGGAGGAGATGACCCGGCTGGTGGACCGGTGGCTCGACGAGGGGCGGCGCCCGGGGCCGCTCGAGCCGGCCGTTCTCGTTCGGCTCCACGCGGCGGTCTCCCTGGCACTCGGCAGAGGCTACGACCTGGGCAACTACCGGCCCGACCAACGTTGGTCGGAGCCGCTCGCCGGGATCGCCGAGCGGTTCGCCGCCGACGCCGCGCACGCCGACGTGGCCGACTGGATCATGGGCAACGGCCAGTTCCAGCAGACCGACGCCTGCCGCCGCGTGCGCCGGAACGTCGCCCGGCGCCTGGTCGACGAGATCGGCACCCTGCCCTCCGAGCGGATCCGGGCCCTGGTCGGCTGGATTTGGCCGAACGACCCGGCCGTCGAAGAGCGGCAATGGCGCCGCATCGCCCGGGGCATCGAGAAGCGGTGGGAAGACGCGCAATTGGACGCCGCGGTGCGAAACCAGCTCGCCGGGCCGCTGGTGCAAATCCTCTCCGGCCGGCTCACCGCCGAGGAGCACCTGGCGTTTCTCCGCCGGCAGCTTGCCGAGGGGCCCGAGCCGTACCGGCTCCAGTATGTCAACCAGCTATTCAATGCCCTGCTGGCTTCGCCGTGGTCTGAGGAGCACGAGGACGAGGCGTTTTCGCTGCTCGGGCAGCTTTCCCCAAGTGGGGCAGGCATCTTGCCTGCCAGGCAAGCTGGAAGCTTGCCCCACGAGGAGGCCGAGCAGTTGTGGGTCGAAGTGGAGGCCCTGCACCGGATGACGGATGCGTTCGTGCAAGCCCGGTACAAGGCGCTGATGGCTCAAGTCGAGCACCCCGAGGAGCTGACCCGTACTGAGCTCCGCGACAAGCAACAGGAGAACCTCCGCACGGCCCGCGAGGGATACGCCGCGCGGCTCCAACGGGCCATGGCCGGCGAGTGCAGCGAGGCGCTTCGGCCTTGGGTCAACGTCGAGCGGCTGTACCTCGAAGTGCTGCTGAAGCGGGATCTGGACAAGGTCGCCGAGGAGTGCTGGGAGATGCTCGGGCCGAAGCCCAAACGGCTGCCGGCCGACGACGAGCCGATCGACCTGGCCGAAGCCCTGGACCTGGCCTTGCGGAGCCGGCTGCTGACCATGTTGGCGAACCTGGCCGCCCGGCGGGAAGCAAAGCCCGAGGCCGCCCGGCGGCTTCTGTCGTACTTCGATCGCGGCATTGAGCAAGCCGGCGAGAGCCGGGCCGCGGCCCTCGTCTGGCGGTTGCGCAAGTACCAGCTCCTCGTGGCCCTGGACCGGCCCAAGGACCTGGAGCGGTCGCTCCGCGCGTGGATCGACCCGGCCGAGGCGACCAACTTCTGGCGCCGCTCGTTGGCGTACCTCCTCGCCGAGCAGGGGAAGCTGAAAGAGGCCGTCGCCCTGTTCGAGCAGATCGAGGCGGCCGACGAGCTCTCGCCGGCCGACTACCGCGCCCTGGCCGGCTGGTACATGGCCGTCGACGAGCGCGAGAAGCACGAACGGGCACTGATCGAGGCATTCAAGGCCACCGACGAATGGCGGTTGAGCCAATGGCTCTCGGCCAAGCTGCGCCCCTGGCAGCGGAGCGAGGGCGAGCTGCCCGGTGAGCTGGACAAGGACGTGCTCCGCGTGTTCGCCGCGCTGTTCGAGAAGTCGAGCAACCCGCAAAACTACCATTGGCAGCTCCGCGAGTTCTACCGGGCGTCGCGCGACTTCCGCCTGCTAACGTGCATAGCCGACGCGGTCGTGGGTCACACGGCCGGCCGGGTGTACCCCTTCCTGGAGTCGATGCAGTCCGTGCTCGACGAAGTCCGCGACGAGGGCACCGCCGACTCGATCGTCGAGCACCTGGCCGAGGTCCGCCGGCGTGCAAAAACCCCCGTCGACCACCGGGCACTGGACTTGCTGGAGCTGCTCGTCGAGCGCCGTAGCAGCGAGGTGCTCAACCAGCCGGGCCCGCACGCACAGCGGGCCCTGGCGGCGATGCAGCGGGCGTTCAAGCGGGAGTGGTCCGACGGCGAGCCGCGCCTGATGGCCGACCTGCTGGCCGGCCTGGGCCGCATCACGCAACAGGCGCTGGCCGACGAACAGGTCCGCGAGCTGACCGTGCTGCACGCACGCGAAGAGAAGGGCACGACCGACCGGCTGCACGTCGCCCATGCCCTGGCCCGAACCTACTGGGCGTACGACGGCCACGAAGAGGCGGTCAAACTGCTCGAAGCCGCCCTGGCCGAGCGCGAGGCGGCTTGCGACGGCGTGTTGCCCACCTCGGCCAACGGCCCGCTCGATACGCTGATCACGTACCTCGAATCCCGCACCCACCATGCCCGGGGCGAGCGGATGCTGTTCGACGAGCTCAAGCACCCGGCCAACGGGCAGCAGGCCCTCTGGCTCACACGGCGGCTGTATCAGCTCTACGACAGCGCGATCGGCCGCAACGGCGACGTGTCGCTGGGCCGCGGCCCGGCGCTCTACGCGGCAGTCGAGAAGAAACTCCAAGAAGAGCTGACAACCGACGACAACGATCATCTCCAGCAGTTGGTCAATCGGCTCACCAGCGTCTACCGCACGGCCCACGACAAGAAGTTCTCCGGCGTGGTCGACGATCTGCGGCGGTTCGCTTTCGAGCAAATCGGCGACGTATTGGCCCGGCAGACCAACGACTACCAGTACCAGTCGATGGCGTCGACCGTGGCCCAAACCCTCCGCGACCTGGCCGGGGCCCGCGACGGGCTGCGGTTCCTCGTCGAGCGGATCGAGCAGGAGCCCTCCTGGTTCCGGCTCGACAACCGTGACGGCTGGAGCCAACACGCCTACCAGTTGGCCCAATGGCGCAACGAAGTGGGCGACGAGCTGGGCGACATCGAGCCGCGCCTGCTGGCGATTGTCCTTCGTGAGCTGAAGCTCGATTTGCAGAGCCGACAAAGCCGCAACCGAAACATGTATCACCGCCATCACGGCAACTACTTCTGGGAGCAGAAGGCCGAAGACTTCTTCCGCACCGCCGAAGAGGTCTACGCCGAGCAAAAGGGCTCCGGGGCGGCCGTACACTACATCGCCGACTATCTCTATTGGGGGCTCGATCGCCACGCCCGAGCGATCGAAATCCTCCAGGTCGCCCACCGTGCGAAACTGCTGGACGAGGGAGGGCAGTCGACGCTCGTCGACTTCCTCCGGCGGCAGAACCGGTTCCGCGAGACCATCCCGGTGCTCGAACCGCTCGTGGAACTCCGCCCAGAGAACATGCAGTACCGCACCTGGTTGATGAACGCCTACTTCCACGCCGGGCGGCGGGCCGACCTGCTCGCATTGCTGAAGACCACGGATGAATACTTCCACGAAGAGGGCCGCTGGCAGGAAGCGGCTATGGCGGCCCTGGCCCATAGCTGCCTGGAGAACGAGCTGTTCGAGCAGTCGGTGGCCTACTTCGAGGAGGTGATTTCGCTGCACCAGCGCACGCAGCCGGGCCGTGGGATCGGCAACGGGACCCTGTCGGGATACTACGAGTCGCTGGCCCATGCATACTCGGAGCTAGGAAAGACGCCCGAAGCGGTCGACGCCGCCTGCGGGGCGATCGTCAGTTGGGGACGGCGGCACGACCGGCGGGCCGACGCCCTCTTGTCCTTGGAACGCGTGCTCCGCGAGGCCCCCGACCTGAAGGAGTACGTCGCCCACCTCGACCGGGAGGCGGCCGAGTCGGGCATGCAGAACCCGATCGTCCGCAAGGCCCTCGGCAAGCTCTACTTCGAGCGCGACGAGTTCGCCGAGGCGATTGAACAATTGAAGGTTGCCGTCGAAGTGCAGCCGAATGACACAAAAACACACCAAATGCTGGTCGCCTGCTACGACGAGCTGGGCGACAAGGACGCGGCGCTGCGCCGGTTGCTCGACTCGGCCCGGCTCTCGCGCCGCGACGTCGAGCTGTACAAGGACCTCGCCGACCGGTACGAGAAGCTCGGCAGACCGCAGGAGGCGGAGCGGGCACGCACCTCGATCGTCGAGGCCCTGCCCAACGAATCGGAGGGCCACGCCGCCCTGGCCGAAATCCGGCAGAAGCAAGACCGGTGGGACGACGCCATCGTTCACTGGCGTCAGGTCGCCGAGATCCGCGCCCTCGAGCCGACCGGGCTGTTGAACCTGGCCGGGGCGCAAATCCACCGGCAGCTCTGGGACGCCGCCGCCGAGACGGTTGCCCGGCTCCGCGCGCGGTCCTGGCCCGCGCGGTTCGACGACGTCGACGCAAAAGCCCGGGAATTCGAGCGGCGGATCGGGGAAGGGCGGAGCGGAACTCGATAGGACCTCATCAGAAGCGGGTTTGGGGGCCGTGGGAGCACGCCCGCCATTGGGGGACGATGAAATCACGACCGCCATCTGGAGAGGATGAGATCGCCGACGTTCGTTGGGCCTAAACGCCTGACACGGCCCGAGTATCGAGACTTCATCGGGGCCGGGAACCCGTGAGACGGGCGATCCACCAGCCGCAGGCGGAGGTGTCGAAATGAACATTCACGGGCGGTTCGGATCCAGAGCCACCAAGGCGCGCACTGGCCTGATCGAACGGCCCTCCGCGTGGAGCGGCCGGCTCGCCGGGGTATTCTTCGCCCTAAGCACAGCGCTAGCCGGGGCGGAACAGCCGGTCGGAGTCGATACGCTCGCCGTCAGCCCGCGGCCGCAAGTCGAGCTGGTCGGCGACGGGTTCGTTGCGCTTACGAAGAGCGGTGGACCGGTGAGGGTGTCGACACGGGGTGCGTCGCTGCGAGCCCCGGCCGTGCGGGCGGGAGTCGAATTGCTGTCGGTGCGACTGCGGCAAGTAGGCGCCCGCTTTGCCCCGGCAGACGACCGATCCGCGGCACTTACCCTCCTGAAGATCTCCGCCGACCAGATGGGCGCGAGACTGAGCGAAAAGGCGGGTGAGAACCCAGGCGGCAAGCGCCGGGACCAGGCGTACCTCCTGGAATCCGGTGGCGGCCGGGTAACCGTCACGGCGTGCAGCGACCTGGGCCTGTACTATGGCCTGCTGAGCCTTATCCAGATTGTCGGTTCCGACCAGGAAAATGGTCCGGTTGTTCGCGCCGTTACTATCGCCGATTGGCCGCAGATTGCCTGCCGGCTGGCCAAGACGAGCGCTTCGTCGAACCCACCGGAAAAAGTGGCCGCCTTTGCCGCGTGGCTTCCACTGATGAAGATGAACTTGATCGGCCTGCAGTATCACGGAAGCCAGTCCAAGGACCCGGAGCCCCCGTTTACGCGCAGCATCGAGACGCTTTGTCCCCGGTTTCGTCGGGAGGGCGTGCTGGAGTCGATCGTCTACTTCTGCCCCTTCCGTGGCCGGCCCGGCGGAGCAGCCGGAGAAAGGGAGGAGGCCTACGACATGAGCCGGGAGAGCGATCGCCGGGCCTATGCGGATTTCCTCCGCTGGATCATGACCCAGGGCGCCCACGGCATCGAGGTCGACTATAACGACTGGCCTGGCAGCCCTGAAGTTCCCATCGCCGACGTGATCAATTCGGCCTGCGCAGCCTTGGAGGCGGAGCACCCGGACGCCTACGTGCTGTATTGCCCGCCGGCGGCTGGCCGCGAGTCGTATCGCGGCATGGCCACGGAGCAACTGGGGCGCACCCTGTCGTCGGTCCCCACCAGGGTGTGGCCCTTGTGGACCGGCATGCAAACGCTTATCACCAGCCCGCTCGAAACGGAACAGGTGGAGCGGTGGACGCAGATCGCCGGACGGCGCCCGTTTCTGTGGGTCAACCGCGTGTCGCTGGGAGTGCCGAAGCAATTCGCCCGCCGGCTGCCCGGCGACGGGGGCTACGTGTTTTGCGGCGAATACCTGCCGAAGGACCTGAATCGGTGGTTCGAGGGCGTCCATTTCAACGCGGGCATCAGCGGCGGGTACAATGAGCTTCGCGGGGAATTCGAGCCCCGGTCGATGGCCTACCTGGCCACCGCGGCCGACTACGTGTGGAATCCTCGCCACTGGGATGCGGCCGAAAGCGCCCGGCGAGCCCGACGATTCGTCGCGGTCATGGGTCCGCTTCTGCGAGCGGCCCGTGGGCCGGACGACGATTCGGCCGCTCCCTAGGGAGGACCTCCCGTGCGCGAACAGCAGGTCCCCAACGAGCAAGAAATGCCCATGAATCGCTCCACCCAAGCCAAGCTGGCCAGAGAAACGCTGGCCATTCGCGAGCGAAGGTAGGATTATCGGAGGCACGCCACGAAGAAGTCACCCGGCGCCAACGCGTTCGTCTTACTGGCGCCCGCCTGGACTGTTTCTTCAAGGAGATCGAACCATGCTTGTCCAACCTCCAAAGCGACGCATGAACCGCCGCGGCTTCCTGGCGCGCACCGCGGCGTCGGTCGCCGTCCCGCTGGTGATCGAAGCATCCGCGTTGGGCGCCGGGGCCCGCGCGCCCGCCAACGAGCGGATCGCCGTCGGGGCAATCGGTTTCGGCGGCCGGGGAAGCACCGTCTTCCGCAGTCTGGCGGCCTCGCCGGGCGCCCAGGGGCTGGCCGTCTGCGACGTCATCGAGAACCGACTCGAGGGGGCCAAGGCCCAAGGGCTGGCCACTTACACCGACTTCCGCGATCTGTTGGCCCGCGACGACCTCGACGCCGTGGTGATCGCCTCGCCCAGCCATTGGAAGCCGTTGCACACGATCGCCGCGGCCAAGGCGGGCAAGGACGTCTACTGTGAGAAGCCGATGACGCGAACGATCCACGAGGGCCGGGCGATGGTCCGCGCGGTCCGCCGCTACGATCGGGTGTTCCAGCACGGCACGCAGCAGCGGTCCAGCCGGGAGTTCCGCTTTGCCTGCGAGATGGTCCGTAGCGGCCGGATCGGCGAGCTAGAGTACGTCGAGGTGAACGTGGGCGGGCCGCCCCGCCATTGCTCCCTGCCGGGCGAGCCGGTCCCGGAGGGGATTGACTGGGACGCCTGGCTGGGCCCCGCGCCCTGGCGGCCGTTCAACTCGGCCATTTGCCTGCGGGGCTGCGGCGCGTGGGAAAGCCTTTACGACTACTCCGGCGGCGGCATGACCGGCTGGGGGAGCCACCACTTCGACATCGCCCAGTGGGGCCTCGACGCGGACGACACCGGCCCGCTGGAAATCATCCCGCCCGACGGAAAAGACGTGAAGCAGCTCACCTTCAAGTACGCCGGCGGCGTCGAAGTTCGCCACACGGGCCGGATGGGCCAATGGGCGGTCGTGTTCTTCGGCTCGGAGGGCAGGATCGCGGTCAACCGCGGCAAGCTCCAGACCTGGCCCGAGCATCTCATGAAAAAGCCCACCGGTCTGGACGAGGTCCATCTGCAGACCAGCCCCGGCCACGGCGCTGACTTCCTGGAGTCTGTGCGCACCCGTCGCCGAGCGATATGCGACGTCGAGATCGGCCACCGCACGATGACCGTCTGCCATTTGGGCAACCTCGCGTACATGCTGAGGCGTCGGCTCGAGTGGGACCCGGCGGCCGAGCATTTCCCGGACGATCCGGGTGCGAACCGCCATCTCGACCGTGCCAGACGGGAACCATGGCGACTGTCGTGAAGGGCGACGATTGGTCCAAGATACCGTAGAACCGACTGCAAGTCCGTCCTAGTGACCCCTGTATTGCCAATGATCGTCTGGGTGCCAGGGGCGGCTTGTCCGCCCCTGCGATTCCGGGCAGCGGCAGGCAAGCTGCCGCTGGCACCCGCGCATTAGCTGCGCAGGACTCAATAAAGGGCGCGAGGCCACGCTGCTTGACATCCCCGCACGGCTCGATCAGATTCAGAGCGGTCCGCGATCTGCAGTTCCGTTACGGAGCGATACCATGCACCGCAACGTAAGGAGCGTTCTCGTATGCGGGGCCGCGGTCTGCTGCTTGCTCTCTCGTTGCGGCCCATGCGCCGGCGCGGAGCCGAACGACGGCGTCAAGCTGTTGTACGGCTTCGAGCTCGCGGAGATCCTGGGCGATCGGCCCACCGACCTAAGCGCTCGTGACTGGCTGTTCGTGGGCAAGGAGTGGCCGGGCGGCGAGCCCGAGCCGGGCTGGCGCGTGCGCGACCACCTCGGGGAGTTGAAGCTGCCCGAGGGGCACCAGGGGCCTGTGACTGTCTACCGCCCCGACGGCAGCCGAGATCGGCCGATGCTCACGCTCTATCCGAAGGGCGCGACGCAGGGCCGCTACGCGCGGCGCTACGTCCCGCGCACGTGGCGATACATCAGAGGTTACGCTGAGGGCAAGGCGTTGGGCCTGACGGCCCAGCCGACCGAGCGAAGCTATCACGACGTGCAGGACTGGTTCTGGCAGCGCGAAGGCAACATCTTCGACGACGCCCTGGAGCACCGTTACGACCGCCGCGACTGGTCCGGCTACGAGTACCTCCGCGTGGACGTGCTGGCTGAAGGCGCGCCCGCGATCCTGGGAATGCGGGCAATGGACGCGGGCGGCCCGCGCATCGGGGCCCACCATCTCGGGCTGCGCACTGTCCTGTCCGTCTTCCACGTGCCGCAGGACGAGCAGGTCACGCTGAACTTCCGGCTGGGCGAGCTGGCCCGCGCTGCCGAAATGGACCTGTCGAAAATGATGGGATTCGTGATCCGCATCAACGGATATGCCGGCGAGGCCACGCTGTTGTTCGACAACATCCGGCTGGTCCGCGCCGCGGCCGCCGACGCCCACGTAGAACGGGCTGCCGGCCCGTCACACACGAAGCATCCGCTCGTCGAAATGCAGGGCCCCGTGCGCCCCTTCGCCCGGCCCGTGATCCACAACCCCGCCCCGCGCGACCCGCAACGGCACAAGCGGAAGACGGGACCCGTGGAAGCGCTCGGCCCGGTCACGGTGTACGAGGGGACCTCCAGCTACAGCTCGGCCCGTATGTTGCTGGGCGGCGGGGGGTGGACCTACTTCCAGAGCCTCAAGCGCGGCTGCGTGGCCTACGACAACGACCGGCTGCTGGTCCTCTTCGGCCGTTTCCTGGCCGCCGCCAGCTTCGACGGCGGGGCGACCTGGGGAGGGCTGCAACCGGGCGATCCCGGTCCCGTTGCCCTCGGTTGGGGTAACGAGTATCGCGGGACTGCCAGCAGCGACCGCAGCGACCTCTACTTCCTGGGCACCGAGAACTGCACCAGCTACCACGAAGGCTCCGACGTGCTCTTTCGCCGCTTGGCCATGACCGGCCCCGGCTGGACCGACGACCGCGTCGCGCTGGTGGACCAAAACCTGCGCAAGTGCCCGCCGGACATGCGGGCATTCCGCCTCGATTCGGGGCGCATCTGGGCCGCCTGGACCGACGGCTGGAAAGGCGACCTCGCCAAGCACAGCGACGACGACGGCTACACCTGGGCCCCCTGCAAAGACGCCTCCGAGCAGGCGCCGCGGCCCTTTTACTGCCCGGAACCGGCCCTGCTCGCCCAGCCGGCCGACCGGCGACCGAAGCCGCCCGAGACGATCCTCCCCTGGCCCGGCGAGGTGGTTTGCGGATCGGTGCTTTTGCCTTATGGCGACACGGTCGCGGTTCTCGGGCACGGCGGCACCTGGCAGATCCGTAAGGCCGAGGGCTGGAACGAGCCGCAGCAGATGCCCTGGGGCGTGCCGTATGGCGCGACGGCGACCGCGTTGGACAAGCGTCTGTTTCTCTCCCGCGGGGCGCGATACAGCGACACGGCCGCCGAGCCGCCCATCGGGGCGCTGGAGGTGGCGGTGCTCGACGACGGCCGGTGGAGCACGGCGGTCCTCGAAGAGTCCGGCGTCGGCGACACGATCCTCACAGCTTGCGCCGACGCGGTGTTTTTGTTCTACGTCCGGCACGCGGCGGGCCAGCCGGGCGATTCGGTCTTCGCCCGACGCTGGGCCGACGGCCGGTGGGGGCCGCCCCTGAAGGTGGCCGACGAATCGTTCCGCATCAATCACCTGGCCGCCCCGGTGATCGGCGCGCCTGCGTACGCCGCCGTCTGGTGGGACCAATGGAAGGTCCCGCGCGGCGAGAAGATGAAGCTCCGCTTCGCGAGAATGCCGAACAACAATCGGTAGCAAGACGTTGATTCTGAAGAGGCGCACGGAACCTCAGGCGAAGGCGACTGTGCACCGGATGGGCGCAGGAACGGGTAAGGTCCTGATCGAACTCTTCGTCAACGGTCCCCGGCCCGTGGCCAGCAAGCCGTTCCCGGTCAATCCGGCGGCCGATTCCTCGAAACTGGCCATCGGTCAAGAACGTGACGCAACCAACCATCCGGGCAAGGAATCCTTCGACGGCGAAGTCGCCCGCTTCCTTGTGTACGAGCGTCCGCTGACCGACGATGAGCTGAAACAGATGCTGAGCGATTCCCAATGCATCGCGTTCCTGCAGTGGGCACTGCCCAAGCTGCGGATGCGGTGGCCCGGCTTTCGGAAGGTCCGCAAGCAGGTTTGGAAGCGGGTTGTGCGCCGTGTCAAGGAGCTGGGGCTGAAAAATGAAACGGCGTACCGGGACTATCTCGAAGCGAATCCCTCGGAATGGTCGGTGCTCGACAGTTTCTGCCGGATCTCGATCTCCAGGTTCTATCGGGACCGGGGCGTTTTCGACTACCTGAGGACCGAGATCCTGCCGGCGTTGGGGATGTCTGCGAGGAGAAACGGCAGGGACGAGGTTCGGTGTTGGAGCGCTGGCTGCGCATCGGGCGAAGAGGCCTACACACTGGCGATCCTTTGGAGGTCCGCCGTGGGGCCGCGACTGCCGGACGTATCGTTTCGGATCGTCGCCACGGACAGTGACCCTCACATGCTGGATCGAGCACGTCAGGCTCGCTATGCGATGAGTAGCCTGAAGGACGTTCCGGCCGAGTGGCGGGCGGCCGCCTTTTCGCGGTCAGGCGATCTGTATCAGCTCAGACCTGAGTATCGCGAGGGCATCGACTTCGTACGGCAGGACATCCGCACGGAGACGCCCCTGGGCGTGTACGACCTCGTGCTTTGCCGCCACTTGGCGTTCACCTACTTTGAGGCGGGGCTGCAAGAAGAGGTGCTACGGCGACTCCTGTCCCAACTGGCTCCGGAAGGCTTCCTTGTCACCGGGAAGCAGGAGCAGATAGCAGTTCGGTCGGAGGAGCTTGACGAATGCCAACCCAGAATAGGGGTCTACCATCACTCTCCAGGCGGAAAACGCCGAGCATGACCCGACTTTTGGGTTCGGCGGATGGACCCACGGAGGCGGGAAGACCGGCTGTCGCGCCCCCTCTTCAGAGTGGATTTTCTCGAAAATCGGACAATTTTCCGGGGCGACTGTCAGGAACGGCCCTGGGCGGGCAAGTAGTAGTAGAAAATGTCCGATAGGTCTGCGCACGCCGAACCGGCCGTCCGGCTCGATCGGCTCCAGACGCATTCGAAATGGAAGAAACGCCACACCGGCTGAACCAACCACAGTGAGGGGTTCGTTGGCCAGAGGGCTTGTTTCATAAACTGGGGTGTTTACCCGTTTTGGGGGACTTTGATTTCTGAAATGAGTTTTTGGGACACGATGTCGCAACGTTTTTGTCCAAAAGGAGTTCCGTCGAGAACCCAAGGGATTTTGCCCGCAATCTTCGCGACCTTTGGGATACTCGAACGCGTCGTTTTTGGAATCGCCCCTGGCGTGTGTCAGGGGTAGCACGCCTAGCTTTTCTGGGAGGTAACACCATGAAATGCGACAAGTTTCCCGTGGTAGTGATGCTGGCCAGCGTCGTGATGGTATTTCTTGCGGGAACGGCCCAAGCGGTACCACTGAAGGGCCAACTCGGCATCCTGGACATGGGCGCCAACGGGGGCGTCAATCCCGCCACCGGCGTCCCGTGGGCGGAGGGGGATCAGTATCGCTTCGCTTTTCACACGAGCGAGAGGACGACCGCACAGTCGAGCGACATCTCCACGTACAACGCGTGGGTGCAAGGCCTGGCCGACACCTCCACCGCCTATAACATCGGCGCCAACGACGGCGCTACCTGGAAGGCCATCGGCTCCACAGACACCGTGGACGCGAGAGACAACACCGCGACCAATCCGAATGTTGAGACCGGCCATGCCATTTTCCTTCTGGACGGCAGTAGTGTTGTAGCCAACGACTACGCAGACCTGTGGGACGGGGAAATTCAGAATGTAATAAATCTTACTGAACAGGGAACTACGTGGGCGCACTGGCCATTTACCGGCACTAACAAGGATGGCACTGCGGCCTCTGGCCCCCAGTTCGGCTCTTTGGGCAATCCGATAAACGGTAATGTTACCCAAGGGCAGGCGTCGGTCGCGACCAATTGGATTTGGCGGACATGGACCGGCGATCCGCCTGATACCGAGCTTCCCATGTATGCCTTATCGGACCCCTTGACCGTCGAGGTCATCCCCGAACCCACCACCTTCGTCATCTGGACCCTGCTGGCGGGGCTGGGGATCGGGCTGGGGCGGCGGCGGAGAAAGTAACCAGCCGGGCCTCGTGGCCCGATTTCGGGGCCGTCGGGCTACCGGCGGCTCGTTGCGAGCTAGTGCCGGGCAACCGTCCTGGCTTATTCGGTCTTTTTGGTTGCGGCCGTGGGCCGTGTTTTCGAAGGAGACAGTAGCATGTGGCAGCCACTCGCAGGAGTGACGGGTCGCCGTTTGGCCGCACTGGTTGCCTGCGTGGCCGCGGCAGCTCTGGGAGGCGCGAGGGCCGAGGCATCCGCGATCTTCACCGATGCCTTCGACAGGGCGTCGCTTGGGCCCGACTACACGACCTTTGGCACGGGCGTCTCGAGCCTCGTCGGCGACAAGGTGAGGCTGGACGCGGCCGGGACAACGCAGTGGACAACCAGCGGCGTCTCGACCGTTCCCAGCCTCTTTGCCAACGACTTCACCGCCGGGTCGTTCGTCAAGGTCGACATCAACTACTACCAACTGACCCGGGCGGGGTTCAACGTGGGCACGAACGACACGATGTACTACCGCTATTGGGCCAGCGGGGGCGGGGCGGCCTACACGCAGGGGAAAACCGGCTTCTGGAACAACGGCGGGAACACCCAGGGCGGCTCCAACCAGCTCTCGCAAAGCGTGGACCGCAAGTCCGCCGTCCTCTACCTTGGCGACCGGTTGAATAACGGCCGGCGCACCGTGCTCACCTTCGTCCAGGGCCCCTCCGCCGACGTGGGCGATGGCACGAAGTGGCGCTACAACACCCAGTTCACCAGCGCCTATCTGGACCAGCCGTCAGGCAGGTCCGCCACACTGAGACTACAACACGGCGCGACCATCCCGTCCAGCGACCACACCCACTACGTGGACATGGACAACCTGGTCGTCTACAACCGCGAGCTGGAGGCCGGTGGAACGGGCGACATCAAGGCGGGGTTGTCGCTTGCCTACAGCGAGGACTTCGGCTCCACGCTGGGCACGGAGTGGACCCTCAGCACCTCCGCCGACACGGAGGCGTTGGTCACAAGCGGCCAGCTCCGCATCCGCACGGACTTAAGCGCCAACGGCGGCTGGGAGAGCGCGCGCGCCAAGCTGGACCTCACGCAGGCGCTCGGGCGAGGGCTCCTGCCCGGGGAATACGTCGAGGTCACCACGCGGCGCGAGCAGAACAACGGCAGGACCGGCTTCGAGTTCTTCGGCGAGCAGATCCGCGGCCAGGCTAGCGGCGGGAACCAGCCCCTGTCCGCGTACCTTTCTGCCAACCAGACGTTCGGCGGCGACCAGGGTGTCATGGACATCGCCATCTCCCCGGCCAGCTTCAACTGGAACGCCTTCCGCACGCTCGGCATGCGGCTCGATTATGCCGACGGCGACTTCGCGGTGGCCAGCTTCTACGTGGACGGGCAATACGCCACGTCCTGGCTCTTCGACACTCCGGCCACCGCGCTCGACGTCCTCGGCCTCTTCGGCCAGGCGAACGGCAGCGTCTCGGCCTTGCAGACCCTAACGTTCGACAACCTGAGCGTCTACACCGTGCAGACGGACGTCATCCCCGAGCCCTCCACGCTGCTGATCTGGTCGCTGCTGGCCGGGCTGGCGATGGGGCTGGGGTGGAGGAGGCGAACCAAGTAACCAACCGGGCCCCGTGGCCCGTTTCCGGGCCGTCGGGACAACGGCGGCTCTCTTCGAGAGTGCTGTGTCATCAAACGACCGCTTATTAAACAAATGGAGGTGCGTGATGTTGAGTCGTTATACCCTGGCCACGGCGGTTTTCGCTGGCC
>Ga0180437_10000521_pt1 | contig 74229 bp, 65 predicted proteins | sample SS_ome_4_FD_132410 | JGI IMG/M metagenome (GOLD analysis project Ga0180437, IMG submission 132410) | Hypersaline lake sediment archaeal communities from the Salton Sea, California, USA - SS_3_D_1 metaG | ecosystem: Environmental > Aquatic > Non-marine Saline and Alkaline > Hypersaline >...
CATACCTGGTACAATCGGAATCATGAGCAGGGAACCAAATAGGCATCCGGAATCACATTTTTTAAAATTGGATAATTAAAATGAAAGATAACGACTGGTTTTTCAGGGATGATGATATTTTTGGAGAAGCTCTTCACCGCCGAACGGAGGAACTCTACCGCATTCCCGATTCCATTCCCGATGAAAATGGCTTGATTCAGTGTCCACTGCTTCCTTTGAGAGACCTGGTTGTATATCCCCACATGGTCTCACCGGTGTTTCTTTCCCAAAAAATTGCTTTGGCGGCAGTTGAAGAGTCTCAGCTTCGCAACCAGACCGTTATTGCGCTAACTTTGCGTGACCCGGAAATTGAAAAACCAGCCCCGGAGGACTTTTTTTCAGTGGGTGTGGAAATGGCTGTTGGGCGGTTACTCACTATGCCAGACAATTCCAGCTCGGCTCTTGTTCAGGGCAGGCGAAGAGTTGAAGTAGTTAAATTTGTAAAGAAAAAATCTTATATGGCTGTAATTGCCAGACCCGTTTATGATGTCCAGGAGATCAATCAGGAAATTGAAGCATTAATGCGAACAGTCCGAGAAATGTTCCAGAAGTGCGTTCAATTGGATCGCAGTTTACCGGAAGAAACATATCTGTATGCATTGAATATTGAAGATCCCGGCTGGTTGGCGGATATGATTGTAACGGCGGTTGCGCCGCCGCTTGATGTGCGCCAGGACCTTCTAGCGGTGATTGATCCCTTCGAGCGCCTGGAACATGTGATCAATCTGCTTGCCCGGGAAGCGGATGTCCTCGAACTGGAAGATAAGATTCACGCCCGCGCCCAGAGTGAGGTGGACCGCACACAGCGCGAATTTTATTTACGGGAGCAGATGAAAGTAATCCAGACCGAATTGGGCGAGAACGACCTGTGGACCCAGGAAATGATAGAGTTACAAACCAGGGTCGAAACAGCTGAACTTCCGGAGGAGGTTCAGGTGCGCTGCTTAAAGGAGGTTAATCGCCTGGGGCAAATGCCTCCCATGTCTCCTGAAGTTGGGATCATCCGAACCTACATTGAATGGTTTCTGGAATTGCCCTGGAAAGAATTTACTGAGGATAACCTTGATGTGCTTCATGCTGAAGAGACTCTCGAAAGCCAGCATTACGGTCTGCCGCGCGCCAAAGACAGGGTTCTTGAATATATAGCCGTTCGCAGTTTGGGACCTAAAAAACTCCGTCAGCCGATCTTGTGCTTTGTGGGTCCGCCAGGTACTGGAAAGACCTCTCTTGGTCGTTCCATTGCCGATGCACTGGGTCGCAAGTTTGTCAGGCTGTCGTTGGGTGGGGTAAGGGACGAAGCAGAAATTCGCGGCCACCGGCGTACATATATCGGAGCTCTACCGGGCAGAATTTTACAGACCATGCGAAGGGCTGGCACAATCAATCCCTTGTTTATGCTGGATGAAATTGATAAATTGGGACAGGATTTTCGCGGCGACCCCTCATCCGCTCTCCTAGAAGTTCTCGATCCTGAACAAAACTTCAGTTTCTCGGACCATTATTTGGAATTGCCTTACGATCTTTCAAAAGTAATGTTTATTACCACTGCCAATACATCCTTATCCATCCCTCCGGCTCTGCTGGATCGGATGGAAGTGATCGAATTTCCCGGTTATATTGAAGAGGAAAAGATTGAGATTGCAAAGCGGTTTCTGGTCCCGCGCCAGGCTGAAGAGAATGGGTTGGAATTGGATGAAGTCAAATTTCCTGAGCTTACCCTGAAGCGAATCATACATGAATACACATATGAAGCCGGGGTGCGTAACCTGGAGAGGGAGATAGGCAGGACTTTGCGTAAAATTGCCAGGTTAAAAGCCGAGAAAAAGAAGATTCCAAGTAGGGTAAATGCCTCCTCGCTGGAACGTTTCCTGGGTCCACCGCAGTACTTCAACCTTGAAGCCGAGGAGAAGGATGAAATCGGTGTAGCAACCGCAATTGCCTGGACTGAGGGTGGCGGTGAGATAATGCCGGTTGAAGTGCTTCTGGTTGAGGGTAAAGGGAATTTGCAAATAACAGGGCAGATAGGTTCGGTGATGCAGGAATCTGCTCAGGCTGCGCTTACATACCTGAAATCGCGGGTCGATATTTTAAAAATCGACCCCGAATATTTCGAGCAGATTGATATCCACATCCACGTCCCTGAAGGAGGGATTCCAAAGGATGGCCCCAGCGCTGGCATTACAATCTGCACAGCCCTGGTATCCGGGTTCACCAGGCGACCGGTATTTCGGGATATTGGCATGTCGGGTGAGATCACTCTGCGTGGAAGGATTCTGCCGGTTGGCGGGATACGGGAGAAAATACTTGCTGCTCATAGGGCGGGTTTGAAAAAAGTGCTTATCCCTGAAAAGAATAAGAAAGACCTGGTTGAGATTTCCAGGCGAGTACAGCGGGAGATGGATATCATTCAGGTCAGTCATATGGACCAGGTACTGGAAATCGCCATTGGTCCGATCACTGCCCCTAAGCCATCCTCCCAAAAAACTGGAAAAACTGCCCGAAAAACCCATGACCAGAACAAAACCAAAAATGCAGCCAGCGATGCGGGGCGCGGGAGTCCGTCGATTCAATCGGGGGCTTGAGTTACTGCCTTATTGGCATTCATTCGCAAGATGTTCCTCGAATGTTTCTGCGAATGAATGGCCTCCGGAGCCGTCACAGGTAGCCCGGAAATACAGAAAATTGGTGTTTGCTGGATAAGCAATTGCCCGTATCGCGTTGAGCCCGGGATTTGAGATAGGACCTGGCGGCAAACCCGCATATATATATGTGTTATAAGGGGAATCAAACAGCAGGTTATCAGAGCTGATGGGATTTGTCCACCAGGTTTCCTGGTCGTGATTGTATCCGATAGCATACTGCACGGTAGGGTCAGACTCGAGTTTTTGTCCCTTTGCAATCCGGTTCAGGAAGACCGACGCTATAATGGGGGCCTCTTCTTCTAATATGGATTCGCGTTGAATGATTGAAGCCAGGATAACAGCCTGGTGCATGGAGAGTCCGTGCTGGTTAAAACCATCGATTAAATCGTTCCCAACTTTGAGCTGGAAATTTTCAGTGGTTCTGGCGATAAATTCTTCAGCGGTTATTTCTCTGGGGAAATTGTAAATATCAGGATAAAGAAATCCCTCGAAAGAAGTTATCTCTCCGCCACCGAGACTTACACCTAGTTCCATCGGGGGAACATTAATTGTCTTGAGGAATGCTTCAGGTGAAATGTTTAATCCAGAGGTCGGTAATGCAGCCGCGATCTCTTCCGAGCGCCAACCGGGAAGAATGCTGAATTTAATATCGTCTGGTGTCGAATCCTGCAGCTTGCTCGCGACCTGCAGGCTGGTCATGCCTGAGCTGAGTTTGTATTCTCCGGCTTGGATTGTTTTGTCCATCCCTGAATATTCTAGAAAATTTCGAAATGCGTTCGCGTTTCTGATAATTCCCTGCGCCTCCAATCGATTGGTTAATTCGAATGTGTTTTCTCCCAGGGGGATTGTGAATGTTTGCGGTGTCCCGGTGTTGTTGTATGGAATTAGCAGATCATCCTGGCTGGCCAGTAAAAGGATGGAGAGATATGCCCGCCCAACGTGATCGAGTTCGTTTGAGGGGTTTCCAAATTTTTGTGCAGCCATATTCGGCAAACCATACACAATTAATCCCACCAGCACGCTTCCCAAACAAACAATGGTGATGGTTGAAAAGATGATTAAGATGGTTGGTGTATGGCGCTTCATTCGTTATTACCCGGAGAAGATGCCGGTATCAGGTGGTTCCTTTTCCTTCTGGAAGTTGATTTGACCGGGGAGGTTTGTTTAAATCAAGATATGTCTGCAGTATAAACGTTGCCGCGATGTCGTCTATTTGTTTTTTCCTCTTTTTTTGTGGGATCCCCATATTGATGCCGGCCTGGTAAGCCTCCCTGGTACTGCCGCTTTCATCCCACATAATAATGGGAAGGTCGCATTGACTTCGAATCTCTTCCGCGAGGCGCCGGGCGTTTTTACTTTGATTTGTGGGCATATTATCGCTGTTGAGCGCTTCACCAATAATAATTTTGCTGATATTGTTTTCAGCCGCCAGTTTTACTATGGCGAATGCATCTTTTTGCCGCGATTTATGTACGAGTATCGAGTGAGGATTGGCGATAGTGCCGGTAGGGTCGCTGATTGCGATACCAATCCGTTTTTCACCCGGGTCAACTGCCATAACTTTCATGTGAAATCTAATTCCTGGAACATAAAATAGCGACTCGCTTATCAGGCGTTGCTGGAGGATTAAGTCCTATGAATTAGAACCGGTAATCCTTCACTGTATTCACCACTCGGTTGAGATCGCCCTCTTCAAGAGAATTATAGAATGGCAGGCGCAGCAACCGGTCGCTTATATTCTCTGTCACCGGGCAGTCGCCTTGTTTTCCACCCAGGCGCTGGCCCATTTCAGAAAGATGTAGTGGAAGATAATGGAAGACTCCCAGAATCTTTTGCGCCCTGAGGTGGTTAATCATTCCCTGTCTGGTTTCCAGGGTTGGCATTAGAATATAGAACATGTGGTAAGGCTGCTCACAGGTTTCCGGCACCATTGGCAACCTTACGCCGGTTTCTTGTGCCCAGTCAGATAAGTTGTTGTAGTAATAATCCCAGATTCGCTTCCTTTTTTCCTGGATTGTTTCAAAAGCCTCAAATTGAGCGTAGAGAAATGCCGCCAGCATATCAGAAGGCAGGTAACTCGACCCTATATCAACCCAGGTATATTTATCGACCTGCCCCCTGAAAAAACGGCTCCTGTTAGTGCCCTTCTCCCGGATGATCTCAGCTCTTTCGATATATTCAGGGTCATTGATTAATAACGCCCCCCCCTCCCCGCAGGTAATATTCTTGGTCTCGTGAAAACTTTGGGTTGCCAGGGCTCCGAAAGTGCCCAGGTATCTCCCTTTATATTTTCCGAACAATCCATGGGCATTGTCTTCAACAACCGGGATGTGATACATAGAGCTTGTTTTGAGGATCGCATCCATTTCACAGGCAACCCCGGCATAATGAACCAGTGCGATTGCTTTTGTCCGATCTGTTATGAGGATATCTAGTATTTCTTCATCCAGATTTAAAGTATCCGGTCTTATATCGATAAATACGGGTTTAGCGCCGCGGTTGACAAACGCGTTAACTGTCGATACGAAAGTGAATGAAGGGATGATGACTTCATCTCCAGGTTGAATATCCAGCAGAATGGCAGCCATTTCAAGAGCATGTGTGCAGGAGGTTGTTAACAAAGCTCTTGGCAGGTTGAAAAAATTTTCAAGCCAGTTATGACATTTCTGGCTGTATTTTCCATCACCGGAGATGTGAAAATTATTCAGCGTATCGGAGACGTACTCGATTTCCTTACCGGTTAAAGATGGTCGATTGAAGGGAATTTCGTATTCGGTCATTGTTAGGGGGTAGCGCAGTTTGAAAACCATTTATGATAGTAGAGTTGGACATTTTTAAGGATAAACCCAACTTTCATCAGTAGCCGGCTCAAAACAATATTCCGCCCTTGAGTTACAGCCAGAATTTTTTTTGCACCCATTTTTGCATGGTAATCTACCCCGTTGTAAGCCAGTGCGGGTCCAATCCCAAGCCCACGGGCTTTCTCATGCACAGCCAGAAGATCGTAGGTGGCTGGTTTATCTTTTTTGCTGTGATCGCCTGAAAGGTAACCCAGCACCTCCCCGTTTTTCTCCGCGATAAGAACATAATCAGCATATCCATCAAGGCTGTTGCTGATCCATGTCTGGTAATATGAATCGCACTTTTCTTGTTCAAAGCACGGGTCAAAGTACCAACGCGAATTGGTGTAACTGTTTTCTGACATTGCGACCAGTGCCGCCCGGTCCCCTGAATTTGCGGGTCTGATTTGAATTTCAGGTTTACTCCACCCGTCAGTAATTCGATCCTGATTTTTCAGCAGCAATTCAAGAGTGACTCTGACCTCCACAAGCCGGAAGTTATTATCCTCAGCCAGGCGAATGGATTGTGAATCGCTGGTATCCGCCAGGAAAAAAAGGCAGTCGATCTGGTTATCCAGGCACCATCCTCTAATTGCAGGATAATTTCCGGGAGTTAGCTGTTTTTCAGTGACCTTTGCGATTCGTTTCCCGAAGAAATCACTGTCCCATTGTAAATAGCGGCAAAATCCATTATCGGGTGTCATCTGAAACTTCTTCAGTACTGCTGTCCGTTATCCGGACTACATAGGAGGGTTTTTCCATGATATTAAAATGCATCCGGGCCAGGTATTCCCCAATAATTCCAAGAGAAAATAACATCACTCCTGAGAAAATCGCTATGATTGAAGCCAGGAATGGAAATCCGGGGACGCTTCCTCCTTCATAAATAAAACGTGTGACTACATAGACCAGTATTATCAGCCCGAACAGTGCGAACCCGAAACCCAACAGGCTCGATAGCTGGAGCGGCAGTACTGTATACCCGGTCGTCATATTGACCGCCTGACGTATGAGCGACCATAAATTGTAATTTGATTTTCCGCCTTTCCGGGGATCGTGATTAACAGGGAGGGAGTAGAAACTTGTGGTTCCCCATGTCAAAAGAACATCGATAAATACAAATGGACTGTGATATTCAGCGAAAGCCTCCCGGATGCTGGTTCGAAATGCACGGAAGGAACTCACATTGCGGGCGTTGCTCACCCCCATTGCGCCTTGAAGGGCTAACCGTAGCAGCAAGGAAGATATTTTCCTCCATAAGGCATGTTTTTGTACTTGCGGGGTTCCATAAACGACATCGTAATCTTGCTCAATATATGGAATGAGATTTTTGATTTCCTCCGGTGGGTGTTGTAGGTCGTCATCCATTGTGACCGTTATGGAATATTGGGCGGCCCGGATCCCGCATAATAGTGCGTTGTGCTGTCCGTAATTGCGCATCAAATTGATACCCATAACCCATGGATAGAGCTCTTTCATCGATTTGATCTTTTCCCAGCTTTTATCCCTGCTCCCATCATTTACTAGGATGATCTCGTTTGGGATATCGAGAGAAGAGAGAACCAGGTTTAACCTTGTTACTAATTCGTCGATCGAATCCTGGCTGTTGTAAACCGGTACAACTATGGAGATGCCTTTATCAAGTTTCTCTTTCGGAGACATATGCTCAATCGCTGTTACAACCTAAATCTCTATAAATTTGGATGAAATCCTCTTTGTAATTCTCATTTGAATCTGAATTATTTCCAATTCTATCCCAAGTTTTACAAAGCAGCGGCTTAATCTCTGGATTGAGTTTCAACCCCAAAAAGGATAACCTTTCAGATTTATCCATTTGACCGCTAAGACCATAGCCTTCGATAAATGGCAGTAATTCCTGTGCGTTGTTTGAATTTAGATTATTCATGAAAGCTTCTGCCTGGTCGCCAAGCAATGCCGCCTCATCCCACCTGGAGTACTGGCGGGCGAGTTCCGCCTTTTGATAATAATAGCACCAGTCTGGTTCCGGTTCATCACCGATGATATTAACCGGTGGAACAGCAGGGGCGTCTGCAGTGTGTAATATCCGTTCAACATTCGACAGGGATAGTGCTTCCTGAACATGGAACCTCGAATCCGGGGGAGGGTATCCATTGCCAGGATTATATACATGCAGACATTGCGGCGGATCGTAGTGGAAATAAAGGCTGTCCTTCATTGAACCGGAAAAGGATTTAGCTCTGTAAAAATGTTCGATTGGTTTGTCTGGATTAAAGTCTGCGATCTCCTTCCCTAGCCTGGATTCTAAATCCAGGATTAAATACTCGAGATCTTTTGAAATGTTTTCCGGGTCGTAGGTCCAGTTTAAAGGAGCAGTGAGTGAGTTATCGCTGAAATAATTAAACGGAAGTTCAGGGGTTATTAAAACTGTCCCGGGTTCTAACCCAGGCATCCTCCAGGTTAACTGCCAGAAAAAAAATTTTTGGGCCTCCCATTCCTGGACATATTTTATCCCGGTGAGAAATTGCATCCAGACTGCCAGCCCAACCAGCACAGCAGTCGCTCCAGCCCGGGCTGTTTTTGATTTGAACAATAAACCAATCATCCCGGCTGTCAGTAAGCTGGCTCCGATCATCATCGGAATGGTTAACCTGTCCAAAGGAAAACGAAGTTTTAATTGTAGATTTGTAACCCAAAATGGCCAACCCCCCAGAAGCATTGCGGACGCGCCGAGAATGATCAGGTTGAGAATTTCCTTATTATGGCCAGCTTCGCTGGTTTGGTTTGGAACACTCTTTTTTCTGTCCGGCAGCCTCAGGAGAAGGTAGGCAAATGCGGCTGTAATCAAAGAAATAATAAACGCTAAAGCTAGTATGAGAGTATCAAAACTGACCCATTCTCGGATGTCAAGTATCTTTACCCAGGCGAGAATCAGGACTTCGAATATATCTTCAACAATCCTAAATGCCAGCGTAAATACAGTCGAAAATGGATTTTCTGCAAGGTTGCTGAATAATTGGATTTCTGCCCGTGGGGTTTCACGATATAAAATGGTGAAAATCAGAAAGACAACCAGGATAATAAAATACGGTAACCAGAAAATTATTGTTCGTTCAGCCTTTTTTTGCCAGGAAGAATATTTAGTTGCGAATACCATCCATAAAATTATTGGTCTGAGGAGTTCCAATCCGAAAAAATATTCAACCGTGAATAACACCAGGCTGGAAAGAAGCAGTGAGATTATCCCCAGCATCCAGTACCTGGAGAAATCCTGGGCAGCCAGCACCATCAGTCCCAGGGAGGCGATAAAGGCGGTTGTGTAGATATTCAGGTTTCCGTATGTAACTGATATGTATTGCTGCAGGAAACTTGGGAACAGGATAAGCAGAATTGAGGCGATACTTGCAACACTTTTTTGAGAGGGAAACAGCAGTCTTAGGAACCACAGCAGGGAGAGTCCGCTCATCCAGCGGGTAACTATAGCGAATAACTGCCATGCTGAAATCGATTCTCCCAGGAATGAAGTTGTTGCTGAATAAACCCATCCTAGAAGCGGTCGGTCAACAGAAAAAACTTGCCCAAATCCGTCAGGTCCGATTGAATGGTAAAACCAGATGGCTGGCCAGTCATCCCAGAAGAAACCCAGCCCGGGGATTAAAGGTGCGTAACTGAGCAGACAGAGGACCAATAACCCGATTGGGAATAATCCAGCCGAGGTACTGGCTTGTTTCACACTTTTTCCTGTTTCAGGGATTTTTCAACCCAGTCCGGGACGGTTGCAAGTGCTTCTTCCAGTTTCTCCGCATCTTTCCCCCCAGCCTGTGCAAAAGTGGGTCGCCCCCCTCCGCTGCCGCCCAGGGGCGCAGCGACGAATTTTACAAGTTCTCCGGCATGCAGGCCTTTTTCCACTAGGTCATCGGTAACTGTTGATACGATCATTGGTTTTCCGGCGGAATTTACACTCGCGATCACGGCAACTCCGCTGGGGTTGCGTTCCCGGAATTTGTCGGATAGAAACCTGAGAGTATCTATGTCACAATCAGCAAGAACAGCTGTTAATACGGGGACATCGTTTACGGTGGGAATTCTTTCCAGGTGCTGGATAAAAGTCATCGCAGCGGCTTGGCGCTGGTAATCTCCTAATTTCTTCTTCAAAGCTTCTTCTTCTGCGACAATATTTTCAACTTTATCAGGCACTTCTAGTTGCGTGGTTCCCAGTATCGAGGCGCTCCTTTTCAGCGCATCGAATTTCTGGTTGGCAAGTTCGTAAGAATACCGGCCGGTAACAGCCTCAATCCGTCGAATTCCAGCCGCCACACTTCCTTCGCTTGTGATTTGAAACAGTCCGACATCCCCAGTTTTTTCCACATGGGTTCCACCGCATAGTTCGTTTGAAAAAACTTCTGGTTCACCTATGGTGATGTTCCTGACACTCTCACCGTATTTTTCGCCAAAGAGAGCGGTTGCTCCTTCATCAATTGCCTGTTGAAGGGGTTTTTGCTCAATGTTGAGCTGGTAATCAGCCAGTACAACCAAGTTTACGCCTTTTTCGATTGCTTCTAATTGATCAATATTAAGCGCGCTTGCATGGGTGAAATCAAATCGCAGCCGGTCAGGAGCTACCAGTGAACCAGCCTGGCGCGCATGGCTTCCCAGGATTTTACGAAGTTCGGCATGCAGAAGGTGTGTAGCGGTGTGATTGCGCATAATATCCATCCGGCGCGCTCTGTCAACCTGGGCCCGGCACCGGTCGCCAATTTTTGGCTCGCCGCGGATTATGGTGCCTTCGTGGATGATAATCCCCCTGGATGGTTTCCGCACATCTGTAATCTGGATCTCCCACCTGCTATCTGGATCTGAAGTCAACCAGCCAGTATCGGACACCTGCCCGCCGGAGGCGATATAGAAGGGTGTTTCGGGAATTATTACCTCAACCTTTTCACCCGGTCTGGCGGTTTCTAATGGGTCTCCGTTCCGGGTCATCGCCAGCACTTCACCCTTAACTTCGAGTCGCTCATAGGGGTTATATTCAACGCCATGTTCATCCAATTTTTTCTGTTCTATAAGGTCAACAAATAAAGTCCGGTAAATTTCCACATCCTCTCCCCCGAGCGGTCCCATTGTTTCGCCCGCGCCAGAAACAAGTCTGTGTCTTTCCAGCGCCTCTCGAAATCCGCTTTCTTCAACATCCATTTTTCGCTCTCTGGCGATATCCTGTATGATTTCGAGCGGCAAACCATAGGTCGCGTATAAATTAAATGCTTCTTCACCCGACATTACCTGTACATTTCTGGAATGTAAATCATCCAGGATCGAATCGAGTTTGGCAATCCCGCTCTCCACAGTCCTCTGGAAGCGCTCTTCTTCGCGGGTGATATTATCAAATATTGCTTGCTTATTTATCTCCAGTTCAGGGAAAAAACCGCCGTATTCATCCACAACCACTTTGGATATTTTTGCGAGAAAAGGCTCTTCAAATCCAATCTTTGAACCAAAGCGTGCTGCGCGCCGTATGATCATCCTGCAAACATAATTCCGCCCAATATTTCCTGGTACTACTCCATCTGCGATGAGAAAGGTTGCAGCACGCGAGTGATCCGCTATCACCCGGTAGGGAGTAAGGTTTGAATTTCTCTGGTCTTCATTGTGTCCTGCGAGAGATTGGATTTTATCCATCAATGGTGTGAACAGGTCCGTTTTGTAATTGGAATCAACATCTTGCAGCACAGATACAATCCGCTCAAAACCCATACCCGTATCTACATGTTTGGCGGGCAGTGGTTCCAGGTCGGTGGGACTGGTGCGGTTATATTGAATAAACACCAAATTCCAGAGTTCTAAAAAACGGGTGCAATCGCCGTTCACTTTGCATTCATGATGGGGGTCATCTTGTTTATTGCAGTATTGCGGTCCCCTGTCTAAATGAATTTCGCTGCATGGACCGCAGGGTCCGGTCTCTGCCATTTCCCAGAAATTGTCTTTTCGCCCGAAATATAAAATATGGGAATGATCCATCCCGGGCTGTTTTTTCCATTCATCAACCGCCTCGTCGTCTTGTGGAATTTCACCGTATTCATCTTTAAAGCAGGTCGCCCAGATGTCCTGGTTCGGCAGCTGCCAGACTTCGGTTAACAATTCCCATGCCCAGGCGATTGCTTCTTTTTTGTAGTAATCCCCGAAAGACCAGTTTCCCAGCATCTCAAAGAATGTGTGGTGGGTGTCGTCCCGGCCCACATCGTCAAGGTCATTATGTTTTCCAGCAACACGCATACATTTTTGGGAATTCACTGCCCGTACGTAAGGCCGGATATCTGTCCCTAAAAACACCTCCTTGAACTGGACCATACCGGCGTTGGTGAAAAGAAGGGTTTGATCACCGCCAGGTACCAGGGAGGCGGAAGGTACGAAATTATGTCCGTGACCTTCAAAAAATTCGATGTAACCCTGGCGGATTTTCGCCCCAGAGTTTCTTGTTGAATGCATAAAGACTCCGTATAAAACAATTCAAGCATTTACTGTAGAGGATAGCGCCAGCTTTTATTGTTTGGCAATCCCCTATTTTTGTCAACGAATTATACCAAGGCGCATGTCCTTCGTTCTGAGAATTAGTCAGACTTGAATTTTATTGAATATTTGCTAGAATTATTCAAATATTGGTATACAATTGTCTATCCGGATTTATTCTGAGGAAGGATAGAGAGCTATTCGTTTGTAAAAAATTTTAAATTATGAATCAAATGCCAACCGTGAATAAAAGTTCAATTTCTGCATTAATCCCCGCCTTTAATGAAGCGGGCCGAATCGGTCTGGTCGTTGAAGTTTTATGCCAGGTTGGGATTCTAAATGAGATTGTGGTTGTAGATGATGGTTCGACGGATGGCACCTCGCAAGATGCTGTCAATGCAGCGCGGGGTGATCCGCGTTTGATTGTCCACAGGAATGAACCGAACCTTGGGAAAGGGCAGGCAGTTTATAATGGATGGAAGATCTCAAGTTCATCTCTGGTTCTTCTGCTTGATGCGGACTTAATCAATTTAAATGTTGAACATGTGCTGAATTTGATTGACCCGGTTTTGAAGGACGGGGTCGATATGACGATTGGTTATTTTATCGGCGGGTATTGGCGCGCAGACCTAGCCCACCGGATCACCCCCTGGCTTTCAGGACAGCGCTGTTTGCGATCAAATTTATTAAGGTCAATATCATGGAATGCGGCTGAAGGTTATGGTTTTGAGACCGCGCTAACGATGGCGGCTCGCAAAAATAACTGGAATTGCGAAAAAGTGCCGCTCATGTGTTTAACCCACCCGCTGGGCGAAGTACCGCGCGGGGGATACCATGGATGGGGTACGAAATTTCTGCTTTTCTACCAGGTTCTTCGGGCCTGGTATATTTCGAGAGAGCGGGGAAATGCAATCGAGTGGATAATCCGCCGGGTCAGGGCAGGCTGAGTCCACTTAGACCATCTTCTTTACGTGTGTTTTATTTAATCAAAAAATGAAGCGTTATTTGTATTTCGCTGTTTTTTCAGCAGGGATGACCACCCTGGCTTTGGAACTCACCGCATCAAGGCTTTTAGGTAGTTATTTTGGCACCAGCAATCTTGTCTGGGCAAGCATTATCAGTTTAATTCTGATCTATTTGACAATTGGATATCTGCTGGGAGGAAAGCTGGCAGACCGGTCGCCTTACCCAAAAACAATGTTCACCATCATAGCCTGGGGCGCTTTTACAGCCGGATTGGTGCCGGTTATTTCACGCCCGGTCTTGAGGATTGCGGCAGACGCTTTTGATCTTTTGAATACGAGCGTCCTTTTTGGTTCATTTATTTCCGTGCTGGTCCTTTTTTGCCTGCCGACAATACTCCTTGGAACGGCATCCCCTTTTGCAATACGATTAACCATTACCGACAGGCAGCATGCTGGCAGGATTTCCGGGCAGATTTATGCGGTCTCCACATCCGGTTCATTTGTCGGCACCTTCCTGCCGGTGTTAATCCTCATTCCACTGGTTGGCACGACCTCAACCTTTCTGATATTCAGCGCGTTTTTGCTTCTGGTTGCATTCGGGGGCTTGTGGCTTGATTCAGGATGGAAGGGGATTTTATATTTAGCCTGGATGCCGGTTGTTCTTTTCCTGGTTGCTATATTTACTTTGAACAGCCCGATCAAATCCACCCGCGGGATGATTTTCGAGGCCGAATCGAGCTATAACTACATTCAGGTTCTGGAACTGGATGGTTATCGAATGCTGAGATTAAACGAGGGGCAGGGGATCCACTCCATGTGGCACCCGGAACAACTGGATTATTTTGGGCCGTGGGAGCAGTTTCTTTCAGCGCCGTTTTTTAATCAACCGGAGTATAAGCCGGAAAATGTAAGCCGGGTGGCAGTAATCGGGCTCGCGGCGGGTACAGTTGTGCGCCAAATTACTGAAGTTTACGGCTCTGTTCCAGTGGATGGTTATGAAATTGATCCGGAGATTCTTGAAATTGGTCGCAGGTTCTTCGAGATGGATAGCCCCAATTTAAACGCCTTTGCCCTGGACGGCCGAATCGGTTTGCAGCGCAGCAGTGAAGTTTATTCATTAATAGTGGTTGATGCATACCGCCCTCCTTATATCCCCTGGCATCTAACGACCAGAGAATTTTTCCAGATCGTTTCGAACCATCTCAGCGAGGATGGTGTAATGGCGATTAATGTGGGTCGCTCGCCGGATAACCGGCGATTGGTGGAAGCGCTGGTGGGTACAATACAGACTGTCTTCCCGTCTGTGTATGTGATGGATATCCCTGACACTTTTAACACGATTATTTATGCAACAGTTCAAAAAACTGACATTCAGAATTTGTATGACAATCTGTTATACCTTTACACAAGAGCCGATATTTCCCCTCTTTTGGTAGAATCGATCCACAGGATTGTAATCAATTTGCAGCCGACTCCGGTGAGTGATATCGTTTTTACTGACGATTGGGCACCGGTGGAATGGATCACTAATTCGCTTGTATTGAATTACCTGTTCTTTGGTGATATGGAGGCTCTTGAAGGGTACCGCTGATCGAGAGGTGATAGGATAGCATGGAAAGAGAAATCGAGGAAAAGCCAGTTTCAACAGGGGAGGCGAGTACGACCGCGAATAGAAGGCTCAGCAGGATTCTTTTTATTGCAGTTATGATTATTGTGCCGGTGATTCTGGCATTGACTTCTGTCCGGCTGGTGATGACTCCTGCATTGATCCACTTTGAGTATAATCAGCCGGGTTTTCCACCCGATCCATATGGATTTACAAAAGAGGACCGGATTTACTGGTCTCAGATCGCGCTGGATTATCTTCTCAATTCGGAGGATATCTCATATCTTGGGGATTTAAGGTTTTCGGATGGAACGCCTGTATATAATGCGCGTGAACTGCGTCACATGCTTGATGTAAAGAACACTGTTAGCGGCGTTCTCTATGTCTGGTATATCTCGATAGCTGCTATGGTTATACTGGGAGCGTGGGCCTGGCACAGCGCCCGGTGGCGGGATTTTAAAAAAGGTCTGGCGAGAGGGGGCTTTCTGACAATGGTTTTGATTGGAGCCATTCTTTTGTTTGTGCTGCTCAGTTTTGGGGTTTTATTTGTCGCGTTTCACAATGTGTTCTTCCAGCCTGGCACATGGACGTTTAATTTCAGCGATACCCTGATACGCCTTTTCCCTGAGCGGTTCTGGAGGGACGTATTTATGATCGTTGGTGGCCTGTCGTTCGCAGGCGGGTTGTTATTAACCCTTGTATTCAGAAATCGTGATCCAATAAAACCGGAAGATAATGAAGGTTTATCCCCGAATATTTAATAACGCAATTTCTACACCACTAGTAGGTCAGGTTTCAAAACCTGACAAAAAAAGGGCGGCTGGGAAAGCTGCCCTTTTTTTGAATCTCAATTCATAGATTAGAAACTACTCAAAGATCATTAATCCCGTGTTTGTCCATTCGCAGCGGGTGCCAAATCCCTTGTTTGTCCCGGAAAGGACAGTAAATGAAAGCGTTCCCGGATCGATGTTTCCATCATAAATATTGTACATCTCTTCCCCATTGACAAAAAAGGCTGCCCTGTCATTCTGAACTGAGAGAAGCAGCTCAGCGCTTCCGTTGGGAATGTCCACATCTTCATAACGTTGTTTGACTACAACTTCTTCCTTCCCATCTACCCATTTTTTCAAAAGGCCGTAACCGTCCATGCTCAGGAACGCCATGTGAAAATTATCCTTGTCCTTTTCGCCAAACACCCACCCGCATCCTGAAAACGGCCAGTTGGCTGTGTCGCTTGCTGATTCCCAGGACACATTAGAACGAATTACAAAATTGGTGGGTTCGTAATCTGTGGGCCACCATGAAAAATAATTGATTTGAGCGAATTCGCGGCTGATATCCTCAAATGGTATATATTCTTCCATTGTTCTGGAGATGACGCCCTGGTCAATTAAGAATTGGAGATCAGTGTTCATGATTTCGTCCATTTCTGACATGTCTGCAGCAGGCTCTGCTTCCTGGCTTTCAGGCTCAACACTAACTTCGCCTTCACTTTCCTCACCCTCCTGGGCTTCAGGCTCACTGGTAGATTCAGAGGTTTGCTCCTCATTTGCAGTCTGTGCATCTGCGCTGGCTTGAGCGCGTAATTTCTCAATTTCTCCCGCTTGGGAAGTCATTGTTAGTTGTGGGCTGAAATCCGGGATATCAGTCTCCTCCACTGTGCTGGCGCCGAACTGGCATGCCAGGCTGGCGAGCGTAATTGCTAGTATGCCGATGAATATTTTATTACGTACCATTTTTCTTCTCCTCAAGCGAATCGTATGATTTTCAGAATTTTGCTGATCGTTGTGGAATATTAATAAAAAAACTTTAAATTGTCAACTAAAAAGGTGAAAATTACCTAAAAATATCATGATAACCGATTTACACGGGCTGTTGAATAAAATAAAAAGGGGCTGTCTTAGAGTTCGTTTTAATCTGATCAAAGCGAAGGTACAGACAGCCCTGGGTGATTGTTTAAGATAAATTTCAGCGGATGGCTTCTTCGGTCTCTCGGTCGAAGATATGCATATTTTCCATATTGAAAACAACCTGGACATCATCGTTGACTTTGTACTGCGATCTGGGGTCTACCCGCGCAACGCATACATTTTCTCCGGTCTTCAGATAAACAAAAATCTCATTGCCCATCAACTCAGTCACATCAACAGTGCTCTCCACAGGCTGTGGGATAATCCCGGGTGGTGTGAAGTTAGGGTTGTGAATATCCTCCGGGCGTATACCAAAGATGATCTGTTTATCAAGGTGGTCGGCATATGTATCGTTCCGGTTTTCCGGAATTTGCACTTTAAATGAGCCTCCATCCACAAAGATATGGCTGTTATCTCTACGCAGCGTACCCTGGAAAAAGTTCATCGCCGGTGAACCTATAAAACCTGCCACAAATAGATTGTCAGGCCGGTCATACAGCATCTGGGGTGTATCAATTTGTTGCAGGACACCTTTTGTGATAACCGCGATCCGGCTTGCCATGGTCATTGCTTCAACCTGGTCGTGTGTTACGTAGATAAATGTTGTCTGCAGTTCCTGGTGCAGTTTGTTGATATTAGCACGGGTCTCAACGCGCAATTTTGCATCCAGGTTGGATAATGGCTCATCGAAAAGGAAGACCTTTGGTTCACGGACGATCGCCCGCCCAACCGCGACACGCTGGCGCTGGCCGCCGGACAGTTGGCGCGGTTTCCGATCTAGCAGATATTCGATGCCCAGAATTTCAGCTGCTTCCTGAACTCTTCGTTTAATCTCTTCTTTCGGGGTTTTGCGCAGTTTCAACCCAAATGCCATATTGTTATATACCGACATGTGTGGGTAGAGTGCGTAGGACTGGAATACCATCGCAATGTCCCGGTCTTTTGGGGCGACATCATTTACAACCTGGTCGCCAATCAGTATGCGGCCTTCTGTCACATCCTCCAGGCCCGCCAGACAGCGCAGTGCAGTGGTCTTCCCGCATCCAGATGGTCCAACAAGAACAAGGAATTCCTTGTCTTCTATGAAGATGTCCAGGTCGTTCACCGCGACCACATCTCCAAATCGTTTGTATACATGCTCATACGTTACGCTTGCCATTGGTAAAGGTCTCCTTTCTCGACATACGGGGATATAGTGATTTCATTATAGTCATACTTTATTTAAATGTAAATAAAAACTTCCTGAATTTATTACATGTCCGGAGATAAATTAGATTTGCCGGGTTCATCTTGCGGATTCTCCCTGCCCAATTTACAATCTGATTATGGTGAATGAGGGCATTACCCCCATCAGGAAACAGTATCTAGAGATTAAACGCCGCTATCCAGAGGAGATATTGTTCTTCCGCTTGGGTGATTTTTACGAGACTTTTGATAACGATGCGGAGATCGCTGCTCGAGAGCTCGATATAGTTTTGACATCCCGCAATGTCGCTAAGGGCACCCGGGTGCCCATGGCTGGAATTCCCCACCATGCAGCCGAGAATTATATTTCACGTTTGATTGACCGGGGTTATCACGTGGCGATATGTGAACAAATCGGGGAACAACCTGTCCGCGGGATTTTTCCAAGAAAGGTCACCCGGGTGATTACCCCGGGTACAGTCACTGACCCGGGAATGCTGCCTGGAGATGAAAATAATTACCTGGCATGTGTTGTTAAAGAGGACCAATCATCGCCTTATGGGAGTAAGGGCAGCCGGCTCAAGCGGGCTGGTTTTGCTTATGTTGACATTACCACTGGGGAGTTTGCAGTCTCTGAATTCAGTGGGGAGGATGTCGATTTACTCGTAAGGGCGGAGATTTCGCGGCTGAAACCAGTCGAGGTTTTATACCCTGAGACGATTGATTTAGGGGATGGATATAAGGCGAATTTGACCTCCTGGCCTTCATGGCGGTTTGAATCCGGCTGGTGCGAAGAACAATTGTTGAACCATTTTGGAGTCGCTTCGCTGGATGGATTTGGTTTGCGTGGCAGGTTGATGAGTATTTCCGCCTCGGGTGGGGTCATCCAGTACCTTGCGGAAACCCAGCCGGGTTCGCTCAACCTTTTATCCTCAATTAAAACATACGATCTCTCTGATTTTATGCAGCTGGATTCTGCTACGCGCCGTAATCTGGAATTAACCGCCACAATCCGGGGGGGGAAAACCAGCGGCAGCCTTCTTGATATTCTCGATCGCACAATCACGCCTATGGGTAAAAGGCTGATCCACGACTGGGTGAGCAAGCCATTATTAAATGTTGACCAGATTAAGGAGCGTCAGGATGGTGTAAGAGTATTTTTTGAGGACGGGCTGCTGCGGGCTGAATTAAGGAACCTGCTTAAATCATTTCCGGATATCGAGAGATTGGCAAATAGAATCGCCAGCGGCTCCGCTATTCCTCGCGACCTTTTAGCTTTACGATTTACTCTACATAATATTCCCCAATTACTCGACCTTCTACAGGGTCAGGTAGCAGCGTTGGAATCAGTTCTCTCGAACATAAACCCTTGCAGCGATGAGCTGTCGCTCCTGGAGGTGGCGATCGCCGAAGATCCACCCGCCACCCTGCAGCGTTCCGGGGTAATTAAGGGGGGATTTTCAAACGAGTTGGACGGGGTTGTGGAATCCTCCCGTTATGCCAGGGAATGGATTGCGGGATTGGAAAAAGTGGAACGTGAACGGACGGGAATTAAAACTTTAAAGGTTGGCTACAACAAGGTTTTTGGTTATTACATCGAAGTCACCCGGGTTAATTCAGCTCAGGTTCCTGAGGAGTATATCCGTAAACAGACTCTTGTCAATTCGGAACGCTATATCACTCCCGAGATGAAGGAGTACGAAGCGCTGGTTTTAAATGCGGAGGAAAGGATTCGCGAGATCGAATCGCGTTTGTTTTCTGAAATCTGCTCCCAGCTTGCGGCCGGGGTTCATAGAATTGTTGGGACCGCCAGGGCAGTTGCATTGCTGGATGTTTATGCATCCCTGTCAGAAGCAGCGGTTACTGGTGGGTATGTCCAGCCCGAGGTGGTTGCGGAAGATGTTTTGGAAATCAGGGAAGGTCGCCATCCAGTGGTCGAACAATTCCTTTCTACATCTAGATTTGTGCCAAACGACGTGGTATATACGGACGGCGAAAGAATCCGGATCATCACCGGGCCGAACATGTCTGGTAAATCAACTCTTATCCGCCAGGTCGCCTTGCTGGTTTTGATGTCTCAAATCGGAAGTTTTATTCCTGCTTCATCAGCCCGGATTGGTGTGGTGGACCGCATATTTACAAGGATCGGCGCCCAGGATGAAATCTACGCTGGACAGTCGACTTTTATGGTGGAGATGCTGGAGACTGCCAGCATATTGCACCATGCTACATCACGCAGCTTGATTGTTCTGGATGAGATTGGACGTGGAACAAGCACATATGACGGAGTGTCGATTGCATGGGCGGTTGTCGAATATATCCACAATCACCCTCGCCTGCGAGCCAAAACCCTGTTTGCGACCCATTATCACGAGCTTACGCAGCTTGCGGATTTATTGCCCGGGGTTCGCAATTACAATGTTGCTGTCAGTGAAGCTGATGGCCAGGTTGTCTTCCTGCATACAGTTGTCCCAGGTGGCGCTGACCGTTCGTACGGAATACATGTGGGCCGTCTGGCGGGTTTGCCGGGGCCGGTAGTGCAGAGGGCCAGTGAAATATTGACCCAACTTGAGGCTTCTTCAGGCCATGCAGTGAAAATTGAGCCTTCCCAGAATCTCCAATTATCACTTTTCCCCGAGACATCAGCCTTGATGGATGAGTTGGACTCGTTGGATATAAATTCACTGTCGCCAATAGAAGCCCTGAATAAATTGTATGAATGGCAGGGGAAATATAAAAAAGGGGTTGATCAGGAATGAAACCGGGTTTAAACCACCTCCGGTGGAACCGGCGCTGAATGTTGTGTAGTTCATTTCATCAATATGCTGAATTTCCCGGCCGAATAGATTGCTGAAAAATTTTCCTGCGGCTTTTTGGTCTGTTGCGGAGAATTCAACGTGGACAATATGATGCTTTTATATTGCAGTTGCTTAAAGAATTGAATTCTGATCTAATGCAGATAATTTTATGCTGTGAATATTATCCCCTCAAGAATTATAGACATTAAAGACGGTATATATCCACATTGTTGTTTCCAATTTCAAATACCCATGTACCCAGGTCTTCTACTTTATATTCAAGATATAAGTAATCCGGATTCCTCTCTGAGCGGTTGAGTGTGATTGTTCGTTGGAATTTAAAAGTTAGCAGTTCACTGTCCCAATCTCCCTGCAGCTCAGGATTGTAGCCTTTTGGTTGTTCATATGCTCTCTCAATCGCATATTCGTTCAACAATAGTCTCAGGATCGCTTCAGGCGGGTCAACCGCAAACAATAAATTAGCGGTTGATTGCTCTTCGAGCTCCAGTATCTGCTCCTGCTCACTCAGATCCCATTGGATCGGTGACCAGATACCTGGCAAATTGTCCGCATTTATGGTTTGAGGGTCAATATCCTTGGGCATAAAGATTTCTCCTGAAAATTATTTTCTGGCGTTTATAATTTTTCTGGTAAGCGTGCTTCCCAGTATGGCATAAGCATCTGTAGGTAAATAGTGGCCTGCTGCTTCATCGAACAGGATCTGGGTTGATGACCCGAAATCCTCATCTCCCATCCAGTATACAACCAAGGTTGGCACTTTTGGGAGGATTTTAAATATGAAACCAGAATCTCCCAGTTCATATCTTTCACCGCCAGCCCTAACGGCAGCCATGTTAAATGCATCCCGGTTGTTGGAGAATGTGCGCGCAAGGACCTTGCCTGTGTAGCCCTGAAACGCTTGGTTATAAAACTGTCCGTCAGGCAGTTCTGAATATGAAATCCACTTTCCAGACAAAGGCGTTCTATCGGCGTGACCAAAGTAATACAAAAGTGTCACCAAATCTAATTCAGATAGTTTATTTCCGCTGTTTTTTTCAACTGCGTGAAATTCAGGATAACTAACAATAATTTCCTCATCCCAAAGCGGCAGTATAAATTCGCCTCCGCCGGAGTTATTAGGCAAGAATTTGGCTAATGTGTTATCCGCTAAGATCTTGGGGTTTCGGCAAGATAGCCGGGATTTGAGTTCCTGTTTCTTACGGGCAAACCGATCAAAGTTAATCTTTTCTGTGCTCATAACTCTCAGAAGTTTTTAAAAAACGTTATTATTGGATGATATCTCCAGCAGGCAGCCTAAATGTAAGATTATTTGTGCTTTTTACAAACCCAATTTCAGAAGTTACCTGGTTCAATCCCAAAATTATAACTGGGGGTTTTGATTGGATTTCATTTGGATCAGTGCAAGGGATCTGTTCCAATAAGGAGAAGTTTTTGATCGAATCATAACCCGGGTTGGAGCCTTGGTGTGTATTGAGTTATTAAACTGCCCTGAGCGATTTATTTATTTTAAAAAAAGAACCGGTGAAGCCGATTCATGTGTCTTGCTCCAACGGTTCCGGTATTAAATTGTCTCTCCAAGCTATTTGGAGGATGTCTGGACTCGATTTTGTAAGGTCCGTTCAAATATCTGCTCCAGTTGCTCGTCGCTTTGGGTGGTGGTTTTCTTCTTAGTCACTGCGTTTTCTGCATTGTTCTCTTTATTGCGTTCCATGGCTTCCTTGAGGGCGATTTCCATTGCGGTGGGCACCTGGGCATCGCTTTGCCCAACAATCTGGCTGTCTGACTTTTTATACTCTGTCTCGTCATATTCCTGTTCAACCGCTGGGGGGATTTCGAGAGCTTTCAAACTCAATTTTATTTGTTTCTTCTGCCGGTTCACGCTTAAAACCTGGACCTCAACTTCTTCACCCTCGTGCAGGACATCACTGGGTTTACTGATGTAATCGTGGGTTATTTCACTGATGTGAATCAGGCCGGGCCTTTCAGCGCCGATTTCAACAAACGCGCCGAATTTTTCTAACCGGACTATATTTCCCTTTACAATCATGTCCTTTTTAATTTCTCGCCACTCCAGATCGAGCGGTTTGATCATGGTTAATTCGAGCCGGTTCTTTTTGGGGACGGTCCGTTTTACCCACACAGTTACTGTGTCTCCCGGTTTGACGACATCCTCAACTCGATTGACAGGCTTATTTGAGAGTTGGGATATATGCACAACGCCGGGTATATCAAGACCTATGTCTACCAGGGCTCCTGCAAGGCTAGTCTTTAGGACTTTTCCGTTGTATTGCATTTTAGGTTTGACATCCGAAAGGTCATGAATTTCAGGGTTTTTTGAATTCATTCCGGTTTCAGTTTGCATAGTAAATTCTCCAATAATATATAAACAGCCACCTGTTCAGGTGGATTATAGGTTCATGTTCCATTAAAAATCCCACCATCAGGGAATTGCTGTTGATGGGTGGGTTGGGGCGCCTGATTACGATTACGGTTTTACCCGTGGGTGAAGATTATACCTTGCGCAAGGTCTTATGTCAAAAGTTTATTCTATTTATAAATAAAAATCCCCCTGGTTGGGGGATACTGCAAGAAATTCTACTGCTCCGAAGGGTACTCATTCTGCAGTTTATGAATTCCATTCCTGACCTGGTTTAAATAACGATCCAACTCCAATTCCAGTTTTGTGAGAGTTTCAATTACATACTCGTCAGATTCTCGCCGTATTTGTTCTATTTCCACCTGTGATTGTTTGAAAATTTCTTCCGCACGCGCTTTGGCTGACTGCACTATCGAATCTCGTTCAACCAGTTGTTCGCTTTTTTCACGCGCGATAGCAATTGTCCGGTTAGCCTCCTCCTGCGCCTGGGCGAGGATTCGATCACGCTGGGCAAGAAACTGTTGAGATTTTTTGATCTCATCCGGGATGGCGACTCGCATCTGGTCGATGATATCCAGCATCTTGTCTTCATCGACGATCACATTATTTGTGAACCAGAGAGGTCGGCTCTGGTTCAGAAGGTCCTCCAATCGGTCAACGAGATGCAGTATATCCATTGAGTGCCTCCCCTCAATACCAATCACCATAATATAAGTGTCGACAAACGTACTTCATCCAATTTTCGAGAAAATAAATAGAATTCCAATATTTCCTTGATAATACTTAATCTCTCAATGAAGTTACTGGTACAACTTCCTGACCATCACCGAGTTCCTTGAATCGTTCAATCAGTGCGGTCTCCACGTGATGGGGTACCATGCTACTTACATCACCATTTAGAGATGCAATTTCTTTCACGGTAGATGACGATAGAAATGTATGTTCCTCAGCCGTAATAAGTGAAACCAGTTCAATATTTGGTGCCAGGCGATGGTTTGCCAGCGCCATCCTGAACTCGTACTCAAAATCGGAGAATACCCGCAAACCTCTGACAATCACTTTGGCATCGATCACGCGGCAAAATTCGACCGTCAGTCCATCGTATCCTTTTACCAGGATTTTTGGCGTGTGGATAAATGATTTTTGAACCAGTTCTATCCGGTCTTCCGGTTTGAATAGCAGTGATTTGATTGGTTTATCATACACAGCCACAATAATTTCATCAAATAATTTGCTTGCCCTTAATGCAATGTCAATATGGCCATAGTGAATTGGATCGAATGTCCCGGGGAATAATGCTCTTACCATATTACAATTTTACGTTATTTTTAATCGAATTTGGATTGAATTCTTAATCCAACCTCAACTGATATCGCCTTTGCTGTCTCCCCAGGCATGCCGGTAGGCTTCAGCCAACCCCTGATTCTGTGGAGATTTTAATTCTGGATCTTCATCAAAAACAATCTGTGCGCGTTTGCGGGCGTTATAGATCAGTTTAATATCGGTCAGATTAGCGAGTTTTAAATCCGAATAACCCGATTGGCGGGTTCCCAGAAATTGTCCTGGACCTCTCAATTCGAGATCCCGTTCAGCGAGTACAAACCCATCATCCGTTTCAGCCATGATTTTCAATCTTTCATTCTCAACATCTTCAGTGGATTCCGGTATTAATATGCAGTAGGATTTTTCAGTACCCCTTCCGACCCGTCCGCGGAACTGGTGTAGCTGGGATAACCCGAAGCGATGGGCGCATTCGATGACAATTACAGTCGCTCTGGGTATATCAACTCCGACTTCTACAACGGACGTGGAAACCAGAATCTGGTATTCTCCATTTCTAAAATCTGCCATCACTGATTCTTTTTCAGTCGGTTTCAATCTTCCGTGAAGCAACCCGATTTTGAAATCTTGAAACACCTCTTGTTGTAAGCGGAGGTGTTCCTCAACTGCGGCTTTGCTTTCACTTTTATCGCTTTCTTCAACCAGAGGATAAATGATGAATGTCTGGTTTCCTTTTTCCAGCTCTTTCCGGATAAATGCGTAAACGCGCTCCCGGTCATACGGGGTTAATACATAGGTCTCAATTTTCTTGCGGCCAGGTGGAAGTTCATCAATTATGCTTAAGTCAAGGTCACCATAAATAGTGAGGGCCAGTGAACGCGGGATGGGAGTGGCAGTTAATACCATAAGATGCGGGTTTGTACCTTTTGACCGCAGGGCTGCCCGCTGTTCAACGCCGAACCTGTGTTGCTCATCGATGACCACCAACTGTAAATTGGCAAAATCGACCGGGTCTTCAATCAGCGCATGAGTCCCTATGACGAGTTTTACGGACCCGTTAGATAAACCTGTTCGGATCCCCTCCTTTTCCGATTCAGGTGTAGAACCTAATAACAGGCGGATATCTTGAGCTTCAATTTGAGCCGGGGAATTGTGACCAATAGAAAGATGTTTTTGGAATAGTCCTTGAATGTGATTGTAATGTTGTTCGGCTAAAATACTGGTGGGCGCCATGAGAGCGGATTGACCGTTAAACTGTGAGACTGCCGAAATAGCCAGAGCCGCGATCACCGTCTTACCGGATCCTACATCCCCCTGAAGCAGCCGGTTCATTGGATGCCCGGATTCCAGGTCATTTTTTATGTCATAAACTGCAGCCTTTTGGGCATTTGTCAATGTAAATGGTAGTCGGGCGCTTTGACTTTCCCACCAGTGCTTATCCAGATTGAAAGTGATTGCTGTGCGCTCCTGCCAACTCATTTTTTGGTGAAGAACGCCAAGTTGAAGGATAAAAATTTCATCAAATGCGATCCTGTATCTGGCCCGTTTTAATGAATCCTCCGAATCAGGAAAATGGATTTGTACCAGTGCATCAGGCAAGTTCATCAAACCTTCGCTGGAGATTATTCTCTGTGGTAAATAATCGATCACCTTTGGCGCCCACAAAGTGACAGCCTGGTTTATTACTCTTCGGAGCCAGCGCTGGGTTATTTGTGATGTTAATGGATAGACAGGGACAATTCGAGCAGTATTTAAATGCTCTTTATCCACAGGCTCCCATTCTGGGTTGCTCATTGTTAAACGGCCAAGGTATTGGTCGACTTTTCCTGAAACCACAATTTGAAACCCTTTATGAAAGCGTCGGGCGATCCATGGTTGGTTGAACCATGTAATTCTCAAATCAGCGCTCCCGTCACTGATAACAACCTCCACCAATTTGTTTTGTCCTCCCCTGACAGTACGCACACTCACATTTTGTATTGTTCCGATAATCGTTACCTCTTCTCCATATGTGAGCCGGTTTATTTGTTTGAATTTTGAATAATCATCGTACCGGCGAGGGAAGTAGTACAGCAAGTCTCGAATTACATGGATTCCGATTTTTTCAAGGGTTTGAGAGTTGCGTGGACCGACCCCGTGGAGTACAGAAACTGGAGTTTTTAAATCGGCAGTTTCATCGATTTTTTCGGATTTTATACTGGTTATAGGAGGTTTGTGGATATCAGGTCTTTCGAAAGCAATTATCTCGGGTTCTTGATAATGATTTTCTGTTTTTTCTACTGCATTTTGATCTATAGCCTGGTCAGTGTCTCTGGACTTGGGGAGCGACTCGGGTTTGGGATCAGCTTGTTTTGATTCTTCGTACTCAAAGCTTATCGGTGGTCCGTGTTCTTCCTGTACAATCCTGCGCCATAAACCATCTAATGCTTCAGCCCTGGATTTTGGAGATAACTGCGAATAATCGCGAATTCTGTTGGATACTGCTTTTATCAGATCTTCGCTTATGTATTCCGCCCTGGCTTCCGCTTCCCAGTGATCCAGTATCCGCACAAGCCCACCCAATACTGCATGGTTATCATATTCCCGTTCGGATTCTAATTTAAAGATTTTCTGTAATTTTTCTATCGATTTTTTCATATTCTGTTGGTTTATTGTTATTTTAGGACAACGGCGAATCCCAGCCCTTTTGGACCGACATGTGTACCTATTGTTGTGGTTACATTTACGATAATAGGATCCTCTTTTAGGTTGTTGCTGTAAGCCTCTAGAAATTTTTTCGCCTCATCCTCCGCATTGGAGTGCAGGATTGCCAGCCTTTCCAGGGGTTCGTAGCTTCTTAAAAAATTTAACAATCGTTCAAATCCCTTCCTTCTAGTGCGGACATCTTCTATTCTTCTTGCCTGGCCATCCTTAACTTCAATAAAAGTTTTGACGCGTAGTAAGTTGCCTATCCTGGCTCGCGCCCAGGAAACCCGTCCGCTTCTATGTAAGTATTCAAGCGTATCCAGCATAGCGCATAACCTGATCCTTGGTTGCAAAACCTCTATCCTGTTTATAATTTTTATAATATCCCCGGTATCATGCGCTGTTCTTGCCGATTCAATCACCTGAAAACCAAGGCCCATAGATACCGATTTGCTGTCAATTACATAAACCCGATTCTTAAATATTTGTGCAGCTGTGCTGGCTGCATTTAACACTCCACTGAATTGTTTTGAAACATGCAGGGAAACAATCTGGTCATATCCATGATTTAGCAGGTCCTCATATATCTGCTGGTAAGAACCTGATGATGCAGTGGCGGTTGTGGGCGGATTTTTTAAAGAGGGCAGCAGTTCATAAAATTCATTTCGTGATAAATCTATTCCGTCTCTGAAATTCTGGTTTTCTATGATCAGTATGTTTGGATTGACCTGGATATTGTATTTGTTGATAGTCTCATCAGGAATATCCGCAGTGCTGTCTGTGACGATTGCAGTTTTTAACATAAAATCCGGTTTTCAGGTTTAATAAGTGTTATTCAATCGCGATAATAAATTGATAATGCGGCTGGCATCCTTCGTGCATTTCAATCACATGCTCTGGATATTTTTTGCGGATTATATTTACAATCAGGCTGGCTTCTTCCTGGGTAATATTATCCCCGTAAAAAAACGTAATTAATTCGTAATCGCAGGCACTTGCATGTTCAAGGAGTGCCAGGCAGCTTTTCTCAAGGCTCTCAGTGGCTGCGACCATTTTTCCGTTGAGCAGTGCAATGAAATTTCCTTTATTTGCTTTGACGCCGTCAATTTCAACGGTGCGTGTGGAAGTTGTTATCTCTCCAGTCTCAACCTCGCTTATTGCTTCATTCATTTCGGAGACTATCTTATCGAAATCCCCATCGGGTACAAGGCGCAGCATTGCATTTAATCCCTGAGGTATGGTTCTGGTAGGTATCACCGCAACCTGTTTTTTTGAAAACTCCGCTGCATTTTTTGCTGCCATTAATATATTTTTATTGTTCGGCAGGATGATAATTTTATCTGTGGGCAGGTTATCAAATCTCGATATGATCTCCTCTGTACTCGGATTCATAGTCTGGCCACCCTCTACTATGGCTGCGACGCCCATACTGGCAAAAATTTTGGCTATCCCGGATCCCGGAACCACTGCTACCACGCCTATATTGCCGGGTTCCACCGGGGATAATACAGGTTCCGCTTTTAGATTCGCTCGTATTCGTGAATCCATTTGATCTACAAGATTTTCTTTGGCGACCTTTGTTACGATACCCAGTTCTTTTATGTAGTTTTCCGGCATATAATAATTCTCATCCGGGACGTGGATATGCAGGCGGTAAAACCCGTCCCCTTCCCCAAATTGTATCGATGTTCCCATGGATTCCAGGTCTGAATAAAAACCGTTAATCTCCAGCTTTCCATTAAGGCGAAAATCGACGATTACCTCCCAGTCCTGTCCTGGTTCGATCGATTCCATTGATTCGTCCAGAAAAAGTTCAGATAAGGGCATGACGGTTGCAGCGGATTTATCAAGCGGCAGTCCATCTATATACCGCAACATCCCTTCTAATATGTAATAGAGCCCTTTTCCGCCGGCATCCACTACGCCTGCGTCCTTCAGCACATCCAGCAACTCGGGGGTCTTTTCAACGGAATTATCTGCAGCCCTCACAATAATTTCCAGTAATTGGATTGGATCCTGTGTTTCTGATATCGCCTCTTCTGCAGCGCGGGAGATATCCTTTATTACAGTTAAAATGGTTCCTTCAACCGGCCTTACCACACCTTTATATGCTGTTTCGCGAGCTTCAACCAGGCCTTCTGCAAATGCAACACTGTCCAGGCTCTCAATGTTATCGACCGCGCGAGCAAATCCGCGCCAGATTTGGGAGAGAATAACGCCTGAATTTCCCCGTGCACCCATTAACGCTCCATGGGCGATTGTTTGGATAGTTTTACTGAAGCTGATTTCTTCAGAATTAGAAATTTCATCATAAGCAGCCTGCATCGTCAGAACCATATTCGTTCCGGTATCCCCATCAGGAACTGGAAAAACATTGAGGGCATTGACAACCTCTTGGTTGGTTCGCAGCCAGGTTAAACCAGCCTCTACCAAATTGCGGAGAGCACGTCCATCAATCACTTTCTTCCTATAATAATCCCGCCTTTCAGTTATTTGGGGATCTAATTCCATCCTCTCACTCCTCATAAATTCGGGTTTTTGAGCAGGTTGATATTTGCTAATCGAGATCGCTGATTCTCAATCCCTGGACATGGACATTTATTTCGTTGACCGGCATGCCCAGTGCCTTTTCGACATGGTACCTGACTGTATTGCAGACGCTGTTTGCGACGGATTTAATCCGGGTCCCATATTCGATTATCACGTATAAGTCGATATTTATTTTTTCGCCGTCATAATGCACTTCGACGCCGTAGGTGGGATCCTTTACAATTACCTGGGTTAAACCATCCATTATATTTTTTGATGTCAATCCAACAACGCCGTATGATTCAAGAGTCGCCTGGTAGGCGATACTGGCTATTGCGCGCGGCATCACGAGAATGCTGCCAAGAGGGGGTATTTCTTCCGTCATTTTTGACCTCGCAAAGATTTCTGTTAACTATTCTATTCCAGATTCTTGTAAACCTATATTGTTTATGGTAATATTGAGCGGCTTAAAGAAGAATATTATCCTTTTTCCATGGATATTACCATCTTTTTAAATCAGCAAGAACAAATTCTAATTGAATTAATCCCATTTGACTGGTGATTTTTTCTGGATGGAATTGAAAGGAAACTTAAATGGCAAAATGTGCCAACTGCGGTAAGAAAACAACTTTTGGGCGAAATCGTCCCTGGTCTAAAAAGACCACCAACCGGACCTTCCGTCCTAATTTGCAAACCATAACTGTTTTTGAAGGAAACGGGAAAGTTCGTAAAGTTCTGTGTACTAAATGTATCCGCACATTGGTTAAGACCTGAGCGGGTAAATCAACCCGTATTGCGATTGTAAAAGAATCACAGGAAGAATGTGATTCTTTTTTTTTATTAAAATTATTTCCGGATTCGCTGGATAATTATCTGAACCCAGTTATCAGGGTGGGTTCAATGTGTAATAGACCCACAGCCAGAAAGGAATCAGCCCGCCGAACGCTAATAGTGCAATCAAACCAATTACCCATGTTAGCCAGTCGATGTTCTGGAGTCCTGATAAATTTGAATATCGGTTAGTTTCAGAATAATCGAGTTCGCTGCCATTTTGGAGAAGAAGCCCGGAATCTGAGGTAACCTGGTAAGTTGTCCTGGGCGCTGTAACATTCTGGGCAGTAGTGTTTAATTGGGTATGCTGGTCAGCAGGACTGCCATATTTTTCTGGCTCTTTGAATTGTTTTCCATATTCAACCAGTACCCGGCCCATCTGAACCGCGGAACGATATCTCTGCGAGGGATTTTTTGCCAATGCTTTCAGGATCACCTCTTCAAATTCAAGGCTGATCTGCGGGTTGAAATTTCTGGGCGGGATGGGCGGGGTTTCACGATGCAGTTTTGCCAATTCCTGGGGATTTGAGGCTTTGAATGGAAGATAGCCCGTGGTCATCTCGTACATTACTACGCCGAGGGCATATACATCGGAAGCTGGTGAGGGTGCGGCTCCGGAGGCTTGTTCTGGCGAGAAGTAGTTTGGCGAACCCCACACAACTTTGGATTTTTCATCTGGTTTGATTGTGGAAAGAGCCCGTGCGATCCCAAAGTCAACAACCTTCAGCAATCCATCTGGAGTTACAAGCATATTCTGCGGTTTAACATCGCAGTGCACAACCCCTGCCCGGTGGGCAAACCCGATTCCAGCGCATGCCTGGGTAATCAATTGTAATGTGCGTTCGACCGTAAAACGCCCGTCCTGTTTCAGCAGCGTTTTTAAATCTGTGCCAGGTACGTATTCCATAACCAGAAACAGCATGTCTGCATCCAGGCCAAAGTCGTGAACGGTGACAATATTTGGATGGGTAAGCTTTGCGGCGTCTTTTGCTTCCTGACGGAACCTTTCCCGGAAATTTGGATCGTTTGAGTAATCTTTTCGCAGTGTTTTTATCGCAACTGTTCTTTCAAGCATCAGGTCGCGGGCGCGGAATACCATCGCCATACCGCCTGAACCAATTCGTTCTTCTAATTCGTACCGCTTGCCCAGGATGATTGTTTCAGCCATTATTAATCGTCAACCTTCGAAAAATAGGTTCATGCCAGAGGTTTACGCTCAGCCGTGAAATTCAATGCTATTTGCAGGGAAATTATACCAACCCGAAAGACCGTAGAAAAACCAGTATCTTCCAAATATCGGGTAAAATCTTTGCGAAAGTTGAAACCTGAAAAGCAAGAATTGGTAATTATATGAATTTTGGTGTTTTTCGTTTGCGAAAAATCAGCGATATTTTGCTCTTGCTGGTTCCTTTGGCTATACTGGCTGAGATTCTCCAGTGGGGTGTGTTCCCGGTTTTTATACTTTCAGCCCTGGCGATTATCCCGCTTGCAGGTTATATAGGTGAGTCAACTGAGGTTCTGGCTGCCGCTACAGGGCCGCGGGTTGGCGGATTATTAAATGCGACGCTGGGGAATGCCGCCGAGTTGATTATAACGATCATCGCTATTCGCGAAGGTTTATTGGAGCTTGTAAAAGCTTCCATAACAGGATCAATCCTTGGAAATGTGCTGCTTGTTTTAGGAATGTCCATGTTGTTGGGAGGGTTGAAGAACGGGGTACAGAAATTTGACCGCCACCAGGCTGGAAATAATGCAATTCTACTTGTGCTTGCTGTAATTGCGCTTATGATACCGTCATTATTGAGTGGATATATAGGGTTGAGCGACAGCCCGGGAGTAGAAGCGTTAAGCATCGGAGTAGCCATAATTATGATCGCCCTCTATATTCTTGGAGTAATTTACAGTTTGAGGATGGACAGGGGGCCATTGTCATCTCGCCCGAGCGTCGATTTAACTCCTTCAATTGAGCAGGTCAATCAACTAGGAGAATTCGCTGAACCGCATCCATCCTGGAGCATCCGCAAATCGTTCTTTTTCCTGGGATTGGCTACAGTCGGAGTTGTGATTATGAGCGAGTTGTTAATTGGGTCTGTCGAGCCTGTGATGGTGGGTCTGGGTATTTCAGAATTCTTCCTGGGTATAATTTTGATACCCCTTATTGGAAATGTCGCCGAACACCTGGTTGCTGTAAAAGTGGCGATTCAGAACAAGATGAACCTCAGTGTTGAAATAGCAACTGCATCAAGCCTTCAAATAGCTTTATTTGTCGCCCCCGTTCTGGTTTTTATCAGTTTACTTATGGGTAATCCCATGCAGTTGATATTTAATGAAGTTGAACTGCTGGCATTGGTCGCAGGTGTGCTCATCACAGCTCTGGTTTCATCCGACGGGGAATCAAACTGGCTGGAAGGAGCCGGGTTGGTGGCTGTATATTTAATTCTGGCTTTAACCTTTTTCCTCATGCCGGTCTAGCATCTCACGACTCAAGAAACTATGATGGAATCCTTCCGCCAATTATTTAACCGCTGGGTTTTTGCTGGCTCTTTCCTTTTTGCCTGTTTCCTGGTTTTTTTATTCGGAATGGGCATTCTGCTTATGAGACCAGTACAGGAGGGGCCTGAAGTGCTACCAGCGCTGGTTCAAAAAATACCAGCAAGTACAGCGACTCCACCAATACTGCAGCCCGGGTTTGATTCAGGAGGTCAGGCTCCGGCAGACGGTAATAATCCTGTTAGGGATTCTGCATCACGAGCGCCCGGGGAGATCTCAATCGGGACTTATGTAAAAATCTCCGGGACTGGTGGCGACGGTCTCCGTTTACGGGATGTGCCGGGTCTGGCAGGGAATGTACTAACGCTTGGAGATGAAACTGAGGTTTTCCTGGTGGATAATGGACCGCGTGATGTTGATGGCTATACCTGGTGGTATCTGAAAGGGCATTACGACGAAACCCGCCAGGGGTGGGGTGTTGTTGATTATTTGGCGGTTGTTGAGAACCCGTAGAATCAGGATATCTATTTATGTCAAAAATTAAACCGACTGAAATCAGCGCAAACCGGGGGACCAGGGAGTTATCCGTCACCTGGAACGATGGCCACATGAGCGTATATCCATTTTCATTGCTGAGGAATGCCTGCCCATGTGCCGAGTGCCGGGGCGGCCACGAGAATATGGGTGGCTTACCGGACAGGGAAGTGTGGTCGCTGCCAGACGAAGACAGGCCTGAATCAAGACTGAGAAATCTTGAGGCGGTTGGTTCTTATGGGGTCACTTTTGAGTGGGAAGATGGGCACCACTTTGGAATTTACAACTGGGAATATTTACGGGCGCTTTGCCCGTGCCAGGTTTGCCGGTCATAGATAATCGCGTAAATTGTGCTCGACTGCATAGGCTGCCGCTTCTGCCCGGTTACTTACTCCCAGTTTCGATAGTATGCTGCTGACGTAATTGCGGACAGTGCCCTCACCTAGGAACAGAGCTTTGGCGATTTCGCGATTTGTTTTTCCCTCAGAGACGAGCAGCAGCACATGTCGTTCTTGCTGGGTTAACGCAGAGAAGGCGGATGCCTCTTCCTCTTTTGCGGCTTTCCGGACTTCCTGGAATATCCGTTGAGTGACAGCGGGATCGAGAAGCGCTTCCCCCCTTCCTACCGCTTCAATCGCCCTGACAAGGTCCTCGCCCCCGATTTGTTTTAATACATATCCCGCAGCTCCAGCCCGGATGGCGGAAAAGAGCATTTCATCCTCAGCGTATGAAGTCAGCATGATGACTTTGGTGCCCGGATATTTTTCGGAAATTTCCTCGCAAGCTTCTATCCCGGAGCCTCCGGGGAGCCGGATATCCATCACCACCACATCAGGCGAATAAATCCCCACACGTTCAATCGCTTCTCTTGAGGTGCTTGCTTCAGCCACGACCTCGAAGTTTGGGTGACGCTCAAGCAAGGCTTTCAAACCCAATCGTACAACCTCATGATCATCTACCAGTAATATCCGCTGTTTAGCCGCCATACATATCTCCTGGTCGGAGTATAGTTTATTGTTAGTTATCCCGCAAGCTGTCTTTATTTTTATAAATCCGGGGGACTCGAGCGTTTAAACCGCAGACTATTTCATAATTTATTGTATTCCAGCGCTCAGCAAGCTCTTCTGCGGTAATCATATTCCCGTTTTGGGAACCAATTAAAACCACCTCATCTCCTTCTTTCACATCAGGTGCGGTTTCTAAATTGACCATTATATAGTCCATACAAACCCGCCCAACCACCTGCACCCGTTTGCCTCCAGCGAGAACATAATTTCCTTTCACCCTTCTGTAGCCGTCTCCGTAACCGACCGGAATGGTTCCGATCAATTCGCTTTTGGCTGTGACGTATTCATGACCGTAGCTGATCCCGGTACCCGGGGCGACTTTCTTTACCTGTCCCAGCACCGATTTCCAGGTTAATGCAGGCGTAAAATCTTCACCCAAAATTTGGTGTTTTGAAGGGTGTAATCCGTACATCGCAATCCCAATCCTGACCATATTAAAAAATGAGGATGGTCTGATCAGGGCTGCAGCCGAATTTGAAACATGGATAATCTCCGGCAGCGATTGATTTTTTTGGAGGCGGTTCAAGAGTTCTTGGAAACGCCCTTCCTGCAGTTCAGTCACAGCTGGGTTTGGCTCATCTGCGCAGGCGAAATGTGTGAACAGCCCCTCAAATTCGACTCCGGGTGTCTCGATAATATGTTCAGCGATCGATTCTGCCGATTCATGAGGCGCGCCCAGCCTGCTCATTCCGGTATCGACTTTTAAATGTGCCTTTGCGTTGATCCGGTTCTTCTGTGCGCATTCTGAAACCAGGTCGATTTGTTTCCGGTTCCAGCATGCGATCGAAATATGATTCCTGATCGCGGTTGGGATTTTCTCGGGTGGGGTATAACCCAGAATAAGGATACTTGTTTCGATGCCGGCTTCTCTGAGTTCGATCGCTTCTTCAATCCGGCTCACCCCTAACCAGGAAGCGCCGCTCTGGATAGCAGTCTTTGCCACAGGGACAGCGCCATGTCCGTATGCATTTGCCTTTACAATAGCCATTACCTCCCTGCCGGTTAGCAGCAAAAATGCACGGACATTATCCCTGATGGCAGTCAAATCGATCTCCAACCAAGTTGAAAAATTTTCAGGTAAGCTCATATGTCAGTGATATTAATGGCTTTCGGTGGAATCCTTCCGTCTGAAATCGACAAACCGGTATCCAACTCCCCGTTCGGTAAGAATGTACTTTGGATTTGCCGGGTCTTGCTCGAGTTTTTTTCGAAGATAATTAATATAAAGGCGTACATAGTGTGGTTCATCCCGGTACTCGTATCCCCAGACTTTTCCCAGAATCTGATCATGAGTCACAACCCAGCCTGCATTTTGTACCAGGTGGTATAAAAGCCGGTATTCGGTCGGGCGAAGTTTTACCAGCTCGCCATCCACCCAGATTTCACGCCGTTCGAAATCAAGTTTTAATCGCTCGTCAACTTCGATCAAGCCGTGCGTGCCGACGCCGGTTGTTTCTGTCCTTCGAAGGACCGCCCTCACCCTGCTGACGAGTTCCCGGGGGCTGAATGGCTTGGTTACATAATCATCAGCTCCCAATTCTAGCCCCCTCACTCTGTCATCTTCTTCTCCTTTTGCGGTCAGCATGATCACCGGCACATTGCTTGTCTCCCTGATGATCCGCAGCACTTCAAAACCATCCATATCCGGCATCATTATGTCTAAAAGTACCAGATCAGGCAGGTTGCTTCTTACCTGGTTGATAGCCTTGGTTCCATTGAAGGCTTCGATTACTTTAAAACCGTCATGTTCCAGGTTTAATCGGATAAACCGCACCATTCTTTCTTCATCGTCGACAACCAGAATTACCCTGTTTTTGAATTGATCATCCGGCATAATTGACTCCTGAATTGGATTTAAAAAGTAGTAAATTCAACAAACCTCATTCATTTTCTGAATCTGGAAAGCGGACCAATATGATGGATATATTATCGGGTCCGCCTGCCTTATTGGTCTCTTCGACAAGTTTATTACAGGCAAGTTGCGGTGTTGGTGAAGTCTTGATAATGTCTGAAACCTGTTCTTCACTTAAAACGCCCCACAAACCATCCGAACAGAGCAGCAGGTTTTTTGTATTGGAAGTTGAATGTACTGAGATATCCGGCTGGTTGAATTCCGCCTGGCCGAGCGCACGGTAGAGTACATTTCTTCTTGGGTGATCTGCTGCCTGTTTTTCAGTGATTTTGCCCAATTCCATCATTCGGTTGACTATGCTGTGATCGCGCGTTAATAATTGAAGATCCCCTATCCCATTGATAAAGTAAGCCCGGCTGTCACCGGTGTGAGTGATAAAAACATGTTCGCCAGTGATTATCGCTGATGTAAAAGTAGTGCCTCCTCCCGGAACCTTCTCACTGACATGCTTGTGGGCTGCCAGAGTCCCAGCTTTAATTATCTCTTTTATCCGGTCGGTGTCTTCCTTGATGGTTATTTCCTGGCTGGGAGTTATGAGTTCTGGGATGGCAACATTTGCAAACGATTGTATTGCGACCTGGCTGGCAAGGTCGCCGTCCTTATGTCCGCCCATTCCGTCAGCAACCGCAAAGATTCCGATAAATTGATCGAGATTTCCCGACTTGATTGTTGTAGAGGCTGCCAGGATAGCATCCTGGTTCTGATTGCGTTGTTTGCCAAGGGAAGTACTCCAACCGACTGTGTAATTGGAACCGTGTACCTTAGAAAATTCAGCCAGGTTCTGGTCATTTATTTTTATGGAGTGGAGCGTTTCTGGCAGGCTGTCGTTTTCTGCTTCACTCTTACTTAAAAAATTCTTTCTGATTCCTTTGAACAAACCATCCTCCGGGTTATAGTTATTACCGCCAGTCCTTCTCCCCTTGCGGCTTATTATCCAGAATGGTCTCGATCCTATCCATTATTTCGTCATTGAGCAGTCCCACTACATCTAGCGCCTCTAAATTCTCCACCATTTGATTCATTTTTGAGGCACCCGTGATCACAGTGCTTACATTCTGGTTCTTAAGGCACCATGCGATAGCTAATTGCGCCATCGTACATCCCAGTTTACCAGTGATGGGTGTTAATTGTTCGACCTTTGCGATCCTTTCAAGCGCCTGTTCGCTTTCAAACCTGGATTTTAACCACCCATATCCCTCCAGCGTAGACCGGGTTCCTTCAGGAATGCCTTTATTATATTTTCCGGTTAGCAGTCCGCTGGCTAGCGGGCTCCAGATTGTTGTACCAAGCCCGATTTCTTTATATAGCGGCGCGAATTCAACTTCAATTTTAACTCTATGGAACATGTTGTATTCAGGCTGCTCAATTAGCGGTGGGATTAAATGCTCTCGCCGGGATATCTGGTATGCCTCCATAATCTGGCGGGCGTTCCATTCGCTTGTTCCCCAATAGAAAGCTTTCCCCTTCTGGATGATGTGGTTCATTGCCCTTACGGTTTCTTCAATCGGGGTATATAAATCCGACCGGTGGCAGAAAACCAGGTCGACATAATCCAGTTGGAGTCTCTCCAGCGATTTGTCTATTCCCTCCAGGATATGTTTGCGTGACAACCCTTTTTCGTTCGGTCCTTCTCCGCCCCAAAACAATTTTGTTGAAATTACTAAATCCGATCTCTCCCAACCGACATCTTTTATCACCTTTCCCATGATCTTTTCCGCTTCGCCGCTGGCATATACTTCAGCGTTATCGAAAAAATTTACTCCATATTCGTATGCGGTGGTCATTAATTCAGTTGCCAGCTTGGTATCAGCCTGGTTTGCGAAAGTGACCCATGCACCGTAAGACAGGGCCGAAACCTTCAGGCCGGAATTACCTAAAAACCTGTATTCCATTAATATCTCCCATACTCGATATAGTTGTCATTATTATAAGTCGAATTGGATATTTCTTTTTCAAAAACTTTTTTTGATAAATTCCTTAATGTGGTAAGATTGGGCCTTGTTTGTCCAAATACAATAGTAAAATTTTGGTTTACTATTGCTAATTTTATCGTTTGAAGGAGTAGTCTTATGAAAAAAACATATCAGAAGTCAGGACGTTCCTGCCGGGTAACTTTTCAATTACCGCAGGATGTTTTGGCGGAGGAAGTTGCACTGTGCGGCGATTTTAATGATTGGAGCATGGATAAGAATCCCATGCAGAAACGCAAGGATGGAAATTTCTCAACAACAATCTCGCTCACACCTGGGAATTCCTATCGTTTTCGTTACCTGATTGATGGTGAACGCTGGGAGAACGATTGGGATGCCGACGAATATGTGCCAAATGAATTTGGAACGAAAGATTCGGTCGTAATAGTTTAGCAGATTCTAAAAACCCGTCAGCCCTGCGCTTGTACGGCGCAGGGTTTTCTTATTAAGCAAGCTGAACAAGTTCAAGATAATCCATTGATTCGATCTGGTCGGTTGAGGCACCCAAAAAATCGATCAGGTTTGTTGCGATCTGGGCTTTGTGCTCTGCATCCCGCAGGCTCCATGTTCGGCTTTTAACCTCCAGGAAAAATCCCAGGTCTGGCTGGTCCATCCGGTCGAGATTAATGTAAAACTCAGTTCCCTGGTAAAGTACCCTCCAGCGTTCCCGGTCTTTTTCTATAAAGACTTCTCCCGCAGGATTGAAATATTCTCGGTAAAATCTCAAGCTGTGTGTTGCGGAAGCGAGGAATCGGCTTCTGGATAGCAGTACCTCGCTCGGAAATTTATACTCCTGAACCGGTCCAATCAAGGTTAACCGGTATCGAATATTGTTAACCTTTCCCTCAGGGTCAATAAATTCATCTTCGCGGTAGCGTAATGTCCCTTGCTGCGGGTCATCAAAGAGAAAATAAGTATCGTATTCATGGTAATGTCGTTTATACAATATCTCAATTTCAGGTTTTTTAATCGCTTCAAGTACCGGTACACTATCGGGGATGCGCGCTTTTGCCTGAACCTCAAAACTCTCTTCTTCGGTTGCTCCGCCGATTGCGACCAGCTTTGAGAGAACTGATTTTTCTCGTTCTATCAGAAACGTGTCAATCCTCGCAGCGAATTCTCCCGCCTGCCGGTACAGGCTTGTTTCATCTATAGCCGGTACTGTTAAACTTCTATTCCGCATCAGCCAGTTTCCATTGACCATCACATCCGTAACATCGCTTGATTTTGCTGCGTATACAATTTGTGCATATATCGATTCAGGCGCTCTCTTGAATCTGGGTGAATTGTGAATTGTCGATAGGTCAACCAGAATCAGGTCAGCTTTTTTACCGGGTTCGAGCGATCCGGTTACATCGCCCATATGGATGGCTTGCGCACCGATTCGGGTGGCCATTTCCACAACTTTCGATGCAGGTAGGGCAGTAGGATCGCCGCTGACGCTTTTTGCAAGAAAAGCTGCCAGGCGCATTTCTTCAAACATGTCTAGGTCATTATTGGATGCAGGACCGTCAGTTCCAATCCCGACATTCAACCCCTCCAGGATCATTTCATTTACCGGAGCAAAACCTGAGGCCAGTTTTAAATTGGAGGTTGGGTTGTGGACGACTCCCACATTATGGTGAAGAAGAGTCTGAATCTCCCCTTCATCAATATGAACACAGTGGGCAGCGATTAATTTTGCATCCAGAAGGTTGTGTTTTTTTGCATACGGAATAACCGGCATTCCATGTAGTTCACGTGAATTTTCTACCTCCTGGGCAGTCTCGGAGAAGTGGGTGCTCACTGGCACATCAAATTCCAAAGCTAGTTCGGTTGCAGCGTGCAGGATATCTTCTGTGCATGTGTAAGGAGCATGCGGCGCAACCGAAGGTACGATTAATTCATGCCCGACCCAGCGCTGGATAAAATCGCGGGCAGCAGCCAGGGATTCCTCATAGAATGCTGCATCCGGCGCATGAAATTTAAGCACAGTCTGGGAGCATATCGCCCGCATCCCTATTTCAGCGGTCGCTTTTGCTACGTGGTCCTCAAAATAATACATATCCACAAAACAGGTTATTCCGGATTTGATCTGTTCCAGGCAGGCTATCTGGGTTCCCAATCTCACAAATTCAGGATCGACGAATTCGCGCTCAACCGGCATCATATAACCTAAAAGCCAGACATCCAGTCGCAGGTCATCCGCGAGCCCTCGCATCAGTGTCATAGGCACATGGGTGTGGGCGTTAATTAATCCCGGCATCAGTACCTTTCCCTGACAGTTGACATGTTCCGATGGGTCAAATTTTCCTTCCAACTTTTTTTCAGGACCGATGTCAAGAATCTCCCCGTTTTTTACAGCAACTGCGCCGGGTTCATATTGGGTCAGGTTCCCGTCCATTGTCAGTACGATTGCGTTGCTTAGAAGAGTATCAATATTGATTGTCACTGGAAATCCTTTACTGGTTTAGATGATTTGGTAAGTTCAGGATTTTATAAACTGCGCAGGAGATTCAGGCTGTGGTTTAAAGCCCACCTGGGAGCATATTCAGGCGGGCCTCCGAAAAGCGGCATTACATGTTCTGTTCCATCTGGTGTAATTATTAATACCTGAATTTCAAATTTCTCCTTTTTGGCGGATAGCAGAGTACCTAAACCAACTTCAACCCTGTGTTTTTTAATTAATCTTTGTGTCGCTGATTTTAATTCTGTCAATGAAGATATGCTGGAAATCGTCTCACCGCCCGCGAAAATATTAAATTCCAGCATATCCAGCCCCTGGGATGCCCTGGACAGCTGGCGAATAATTCCGCTTCCCAGACCGGCTTCAACTACAGCTAGCCGCCAACCTTTTTGCGCTAGATTTTTGAGAGCAGCCGAATCCAGCGTGTCTCCATCTACCCCATAAATCCACTCGCCCAGCCTTTCCCGGATGATTTTCTCCGTCAAAGAAATTTTCTTATCGGCCGCTTCTTCATTTTTTGCTTTACAGGTTATGCGGATGTCGACCTGCCCTGAGTGCGCTGCGAGACCGACGGTGGGATTGGTTTGCCTTTCCAGGTCTGATATTCGTTCATCGATTTGTGACTCTCCCACTCCCGCAGTGTGGATAAGCCGGGTTTTAATGGTTCCAGTTATTTTGTATCGTCTTTTAAGGTAGGGGATTATCTTATTCTCGAGCAGGTATTCCATCTCGCGCGGCACACCCGGTAGCGCGATGACCGAACGGTCTCCGGATTCCATAATAAAAGCCGGCGCGGTGCCGACCGGGTTTTCCACCGCGATTGACCCAACCGGGACATATGCCTGGCGCTTGTTGTTTTCGGTTGGTTTCCGGCCGAATTTTTTGAACCTCTCCTTGATCTGCTCCCATAGTTCCGGGCGAAACTCCGTTTCAACATCAACCGCTAATGCGACAGCATCGCGGGTCGGATCGTCAACTGTTGGGCCGAGTCCTCCAGTGGTGATAATGATTTCGCTGCCCTGCATCCCGAATTTGATCGCGCTGGCAATTCTCTGGGGGTTATCACCCACAGATGTCTGGCGGTACAGATCAATCCCGGCATCGCGCAGTTTACGGGCGATGAACCTGGAGTTTGTGTCAACAATCTCGCCCAGCAGTATCTCTGTTCCGATCGTAATAATCTCAGCGGCTGGCATTCTTTAATTATCCCGGGGTTGCAGGTAATAAACCGGGTTCCATTGTATCCGGGTGATAGGCGTCACTTTTATACGACATTATATTCTCTGATCATCCTGCCCTCCTCAAAGCGCCTGAGATCAAGCATTGAAACGTCGACAGTCTGGGCCTTGCCTTCAAGTAATATTTCCGCCATGATTTTCCCGCTGACTGGACCGTGCATGAAACCATGCCCGGAAAAGCCTGCGCAAATGTAGAATCCTTCGACCGGGGTTTCGCCGTATATGGGGTGGGCATCCGGCGTTACTTCATAAAGTCCAGCCCAATGGCTTGCCAGCCCTGCCTTCGACAACAAAGGAAGTCTTTTTACCGCTGCTTCGAGATGGATCAGTTCCCACTCAGGATCTACAGTTTGGTCGAATCCGGCCTTTTCACTGGGGTTGGACATCCCTGTCAACAGGCCTGCTCCTTCTCTGTGAAAATAGAGTGACTGGGTGAAATCGATCACAAATGGAAAATCAGGTGGGATTTCTGGAAGAGGGGTGGTGGTTAACATCTGCCTCCGCAGGGGTGTTATCGGCACATTTAATCCAGCCATTTTCCCGATCAGCCCAGCCCAGGGACCGGCCGCGTTGATAACTGTTCTGGTCTTTACAATCCCATGGTTGGTCTGGATTCCGCTGATCCTTCCTGAATTCAGCTCAATCCCTTTGACTGCAACCCCGGGTTGGGCATTTACCCCCAGGTTTTGACCTGCCTGGATATAACCCATCACCACGCTGTTAGGGTCCGCAATTCCATCCTTGTAGTGGATCGTGCCGCAGGTGATGTCATTTAATTTCATATCCGGCAGCATGTTCCTGATTTCATGCCCCTCCAGCCAGATCGTGTCTACATCCAGTTTTCGCTGCAGGGCGACGTTTTGTTTAAAGATTTGTTCGTCTTCGGAATTAGAGAGCAAAAATAAATAACCGCAGGGGTTGTAACCAATAGCCTGCCCGATTTCACCCTCAAACCTTTCCAGCATGGGCAGGCTTTCAATTGACAGCTGGATATTAACCTCGGTCGCGAACTGGTATCGTATTCCCCCGGCGCATCTGCCGGTAGCTCCCTGGCCAAAAAAATCTTCCTTCTCCAGCAAAAGAATACTTTTCTGCCCGCGTTTTGCCAGGTGGTATGCGATGCTCGCCCCCATTACGCCCCCGCCAATAATCACAAAATCAGCGCTTGAAGGTAATTCCATAATCTCTACCTAATCAGCCCAGGATGGAGTATTCATACTGCCCGCGGATTGGATGGTCAGCTTCAAACCTGTCGAAAGCGAAAAGGCTGATATCATCTTCAGGTGATTTTCCATTAATTACCAGGTTCGCCATCATCTCACCGACTGACGGACCAAGTTTGAAGCCATGTCCGCTGGTGCCGGCGCAGATATATAACCCTTCGATTCCGGGAACGGCGTCCAGAACATGGTGCCAGTCAGGGGTTAGATCGTACAGAGATGCATAACTGCTGTGCACCTGGCTTTTCACCATAGCCGGATAGCGCATAGCAGCCCGCTCAGCGAAGCTGGAAATAACCTCCAGTTCTACCCTTTGGTTGAATCCATCTGGGTTTGATACCCGGTCCTCAGTCTCTTCTACGGGTGATATTGATCCTACCAGCATCAGCCCGCCGGTTTCGGGTCTGAGGTATATTTGTGAAATAAAATCCGCCCAGATACCGTGATGTTTTAACTCCGCAGGTTTTTTATAAAGGACGACCTTCACCCTTGCTGTTTTGATCGGCACGCTTATGCCAACTTTTGAGAGGATATCTGGAGTCCAGGGTCCGGCCGCAATGACCACTCCTGGCGCTGATATGTACCCCCGATCTGTTTCCACACCTGTGATCCTACCGCCCAGAACGGTCAGGTTGGTAACCGTGATACCGGTTCTGATTTCCGCTCCATGTTTAATGGCGGCCTGGGCAAATCCGCTCGCTGCCGCGGCGGGGTCGCAGTAACCGCTTTCTGGCTCAAATGCCCCGCCGCCCAGACCGCTCACATCCAGATTGGGATCCATCTCCCTCATCTCTTCCGGTGTAATGAAACGGGTTTTGATCCCGACCGATTGTTGCATATTTATATTGGCTTTCAGTCCCTCAATATCCTCGGGTCTCACCCCGATCATAAATACTTCATTTGTGAATACCTGTTCAGCGCCAGTTACCTCTGGGAAGTTTTGCCATACTCGAAGTGAGTTCAGCGCCATCCTTGCTGTTACTGGGTTTGAGTAGTGTTGCCTGACAATCGCGCTCGACAACCCGGTTGGACCGCCTGCGATAAATGATTTTTCCAGCAGCATCACATCAACACCTCTTTTTGCCAGGTAAAACGCAGTGCAAACCCCGTTTATGCCTCCACCGATTACGATGATATCTGTTTTATTATTCACATATTGCTCCGCATCCGCAAGTATTGTTGATTGTAATATAAAAAAAAGCACAGTGGCATTATCAAGGCCACTGCACTTTGATTTTTGGTGATACATCTAGAGGAAATTAGTCGATACCAAGGTAAGCTTTCTGCACCATCTCATTTTGCTTCAGATTTGTGGCTGAATCGTCAAGCACGATTTGACCGCTCTGCAGGACGTAACCCCGGTTTGCCACCGATAACGCCATCTGCGCGTTTTGTTCGACCAGCAGGATGGTGGTACCTTCATTGTTGATTTCCTGGATAGTCTCAAAAATACTCTCTACCAGGACTGGCGCCAGCCCCATCGATGGTTCATCCATAAGCAGCAGTTTCGGCTGGGTCATAAGCGCCCGCCCTGTAGCAAGCATTTGTTGTTCACCGCCGGAAAGTGTACCGGCAACCTGATCAAGCCGCTCTTTTAGGCGGGGGAATAATTTAAACACCATTTCCCGGTCCTCTTTTATTCCTTCTTTGTCTTTACGGGAGAAGGCGCCCATGTCCAGGTTTTCGGATACAGTCAGCCGGGAAAAAATTCCGCGGCCTTCTGGTACCATGGATATGTTCTTATAGACAATTTCATGAGCCTTAAATTTGGATAGATCATCACCATCATACGTGATTTTCCCGCTTCTGGGAGGTAGCAGTCCACTTATTGCCCTCAACGTGGTTGTTTTACCTGCTCCGTTTGCCCCAATCAGGGTGACAATTTCGCCTTCTTCAACAGTCAATGAAATCCCATTTAAGGCATGAATGTTTCCATAATATGCGTGAATGTCTTGGACTTCTAATAGAGCCATTGATGTTTTCCTTTAATAAACTGCTTCCGGGTTTGCGGTCTCGGTTAGACCTGCCGCGGCTCCCCGGCCCAGGTATGCTTCGATCACCTGTGGGTTTTTCTGTATTTCCAAAGGAGTGCCTTCAGCGATTTTTATACCAAAGTCGAGCACGGTAATGCGCTCACTGATACCCATCACAACCCGCATGTCATGTTCGATTAAGAGAATGGTTATTCCGAGGTCATCTCTAAGCTGTTTGATGAAATACATCATTTCAGCGGATTCATGCGGGTTCATTCCTGCGGTTGGCTCGTCCAGAAGCAGCAACTGTGGTTCGCTGGCGATTGCGCGCGCCATTTCCAAACGTCTCTGAGCGCCGTAAGGAAGGTTGCGGGCTATTTGGTCTCCCAGGCCGGTCATTCCAACGTAGCGGATCAATCTGCGTGCTTCTTCCTCAGCCTCTTCCTCTTCATCTTTATACCGCTTTGTCCTTAATATTGATTCCACCCAGTTGGTTTTTAATCTCGGGTGCTGTCCGACTAGGATATTTTCAATTGCCGTCATTGCCGGAAACACCCGGATATTCTGGTAAGTACGGGCGATACCCATCCGGGTAATCTGGTCCGGAGTACGCCCATTCAGCCTTTGTCCTTTGTATAGCATATCGCCCTCTTCAGCCTGGTAAAACCCGGTCAGGCAGTTGAAGAACGTGGTTTTTCCTGCGCCGTTTGGCCCGATGATGCTCACAATCGCGCCTTCGTCGATTTCAAAGTCGAAATTATCGACGGCTACCAGACCACCGAACCTTTTCGTTACGCTATTGGCAGTTAATATAGCCATGTTCCATGTCCTTATTATTCAGATGTGAGGCAGAAGTATTTAATATCTGGTATTGAATTTCCTTATAAGTGCGGTGTACTTCCCAGCCCGGGATCACGCGTTTCAGCCCGGGGAGCGATCGTTTCTGGATACTCCCCATAATCCATATCGTCGTATTTATGAAGCTCCCGCTTGCGGACCGCGGATGGCCAGAATCCTTCTGGTTTGGCAAGCATCATCACAATCAGGATAACGCCGTACATCAAATAACGGAATTCTGCGAATTCACGAAGAAGTTCCGGCAGTCCGACCAGCAAAAGAGCGCCTACTACAACTCCCGGCAAACTTCCCATGCCCCCCACGATAATCATGCATAACACGTTGATCGAGATAAGGATATTAAAACTGTGCGGGAAAATAGATGTAAGCTTGCTGGCAAATATCGCTCCTGATAACCCTGCGAAGGCGGCTCCGATCGCAAAAGCGAGCAGTTTGGTGTTAACAAGCCTGATTCCCATCGCCTCAGCCACATCTTCGTCCTCGCGCATTGCCATCCACTGGCGTCCCAGGCGGGCCTGGCTGAGACGGTATGAAATAAAAGCCACTATAATCACTCCAGCCAGAACAACGTAATAAAAGTGGTCTGGCTTGACCAGGGCATTTCCGACGATAATGGGTTTGTTGATTTTTAATAATCCTTGCGCCCCGCCGATATAAGGCTTCAGCAGGTCCGAAAGGGCCAGGATGCGGATGATCTCTCCGAAGCCAAGTGTCACAATCGCCAGATAGTCGCCGCGCATTCGTAAAACCGGAATGCCCAGGAGCAATCCCGCACCAACAGCTGCTGCAACGCAGATTGGGATTGCCAGCCAGAAGGACATCCCCGCAACCCCTAAATCGCCGGTGGAGGTCAATAAGCCCATCATATAGGCGCCGATGGCGAAAAATGCCACGTAACCAAGGTCAAGCAGCCCGGCGAAACCAACAACAATATTAAGACCGAATCCCATTAATGCGAATATCAAAACGTTATTAACAACCTCTGAAAGATAAGTCCCGATGAGTAACGGCATGATCAACAGAATCAAAATCGCAGCAATGATTCCGCCTGACCGGAATTGCGTTTTCCGCTTCGGCTGCATACTTGCATAGCGGTACTTTATATCTTCGCCTCGTTCCGACCAAAGGTAGGTTAATCCTGCTGTCAGTAAGAAAATGATGATCGCAGCTCCGGGATGGAGTGCTCTGGCTTCAAAAATTGCCTTAACTGAATCCAGGCCAAAGAAGTTCCTTATCCTTTCCGAGAGGATTTCTGAAAACATCCCGATCAGAAATGTCCACAGCAATCCATAAAGAATCGGCTTGCGCACACGCCCTGGAATCAGGTGCATTGCCGCGCTTACCAGTCCAATTGTGCTGGAAACAATCATCAGCACCAAGCTGCCTTCTCCCTGGCCGCGGCCAAAGGTGAGTATTTCAATCAACGCCGGGGAGACATTTGGCAAAAATTGGCGTAAATCAACCACCCCTGATAGATAGACCAGTCCGGCAAGCGGAAGGGAAGATATAAAGCCAGCCAGAAATCCATATAAAAGCGAGATTCCTTTTCTTCCCTGAGGGGCTTTGCCTGCAGCTGTGTAGCTCAATGCCGCAGGCGCTAAAAACAGGATCACCTGCCCCAAAGTAAGATAACCCGCTATCAGGTACCTTTGGGCAAAAAGGTCCACCATTCCGATCACGCTGACGCTTAACGCCACCACGCCGGCAATTAACCCGTATTGGATTGGGATGCGTATATCAAAATTTTTTGATTCACTCATGTCTTTACTCCATCAGGCTTTCTTTTCGGCAAGGCGTTCGCCCAGAATTCCCTGGGGTCTGAAAATTAATACCAGGATCAGCATTGTAAAGGCGATTACATCCTTCAACTGGTGGGGTGCCGGGATACCCATTCCTTCAAGGAAAAGGTTTGGACCCACAGATTCGATAATTCCCAGGAGAAGACCTCCCAGTGCGGCCCCGGGGATGCTCCCGATTCCCCCTAGAACGGCAGCTGTGAAGGCTTTTAATCCTGGAAAGAAACCCATGAAAAAGTGGGTCTGGGTGAAGACCAGCGCATATAACAAACCAGCGACTCCCGCCATGGCTGCGCCTGTGGCAAATGTAATTGTGATTGTCCGGTCGACATCAATGCCCATCAGGGCGGCTGAATCTTTGTCTTCTGCCACAGCCCGGATTGATTTTCCGGTTTTTGTGCGCATGATGAATGTATTCAACCCGATCAGCATGATAATTGTGACAATAATCACCAGCATATGTGTTCTCAGTATATCGATACCGAAAATGTACACAGACCCTTTGAGGATATCAGGTACTGGGAACGGGACCACCTGGGAGCCGAACAGCCCACGATAATAATACTGCCAGAAGAACGATGCCCCGATCGCGGTAATCAGCGGGACCAGTCTGGGCGCTTTTCTGAGCGGGCGGTAGGCGACTCTTTCGGTCAGAACCGATATCCCCATCGAGACAATCATCGCCACAATGCCGATAATGATTAGTGCAAGAACTGGTTGCCGGCTTAAAAAACCGGATGCCGCCATTGGAGTGGCAATAAATACGGTGGCGGTCATAATCCCTGACATAAAAAATTCACCGTGGGCGAAATTGATCATGAACAGCACGCCGTAAACAAGCGTGTATCCGATTGCAATCAGGGCATACATGCTGCCCTGGGCGATACCGAAAATAATAAAGTCTAACCACTGGTCTCGGGTGTATGGATTGTCAATAAGTGTGGCAATTGTTCCATAAATAACCAGAATAATAATTACTGCTCGGATAATCCATAATACTAACCCGATCCAATCAAGATCTTGAAAGCGTTGGCGCATTATGAGTCTCTCCTATTCTAAAATAGGGGGTAAATAAAAGGGAGGACAGGTCCAGGCATTACCTGGAACCCGTCCCCCGGTTTTAATCTAGCCAGTGACTATAGTTTATACGGAGCACTATTCTTCTGGCCAAATCTTAACGTATTCTCCCTCTTCAATAATGGAGACGGAAATTTTCGGATCAGCGCAGTCACCGTATTCATCGCAGGTAAGTGAGCCTGTGATTCCGGAGAAGCCTGAGGTAGCGCCGACACAGTCGCGCATCGCCTGGCGGCCAACATGGATGGTGCCGTCCTCATCCTGCACTGCAACCTCTTCAACACAACCCAGGATGATGTTGGTCGCGTCGAAAGCATGCGCATGGAACACTGAGAGAGTCTCGGTTCCATATTTCTCCAGGTAGTCGGCTTTGAACTGTTCGTATTCCTCACCTGCGAATGCGATATCCGGACCTGACCAGTACATTCCAGCTGCGTCTTCGCCAATAGCCTCAGCAGCATCAGCGGAGATGCACCCATCCGCTGCAGCGGGGACAGCTTCCTCTAAGCCGGAAACTTCTTTCATCTGTTTTGTGATCAACGCGCACTCCGGCATGAAGATCGGGAAGTACAGGAATTCAGGCGGTCCAGCAGCAGCGATTGAGGTCAGAACCGGTCGCATATCTGTGTCGCCTTTATTGATGGCCGTGAATTCAACGATCTCTCCGCCAAGCTCTTCAAAGGATACCGCAAACGCGTTAGCAAGGCCTTCTGTATACGGGTCGCCGTCATGAATTGAGGCAGCCTTGGTAAGACCAAGAGTGTTAAAGGCGAAGTCAGCTATTGCGGCGCCCTGAACCTTATCGTTGTGGGCCGTCCGGTAATATCCGGGGTTCCAGGCTTGTTCCGGGTCGGTCAGGACAGGCGATGTGTTGGAAGGCGAGACCATGAAGTATCCGGCATCTGAGACAACCTTGGACATGGGTACACCCGCGCCGGAGCAGCTTGTTCCGACTACACCCAGGATGCTGGGATCAGCCACAATCTTCTGGCCGGCAGTCTGGCCGCCCTCTGCGCTGCAGCCGTCGTCTTCAGCCTGCAGTTCGACCGGGTGTCCTAAAACTTCGCCCTTCCAGTCCATGGCGATTTCCACGCCGTACTGGGAATCCTGGCCAAGGTTCGCGTTTGCACCTGAGATTACCAGGGCGGAGGCGATCCGGATCGGTTCCCCTGGTCCGTAATCCACACAGCCCAGTTCATCTTCGCAAACGAACTCTTCGGCCATTTCCTCTGCTGGCTCTTCTGTCTCCATGGGTTCCTCGGCGGCAGGTTCTTCTGTCTCCACGGGTTCCTCGGCGGCAGGTTCTTCTTCCATCGGTTCTTCAGCGGCTGGCTCTTCCGTTGCGGGTGCTTCCGCAGGCGGCTGTGCGCATGCAGCCAGAAGCATGGTTAAGATGGTTAAAACAGATAGTATATAAAATAGACGCTTGCCCATTTTCTCCTCCAAATATTATTTATTAAATTTTTGTTCCGTTACAACTTCTTGGGGAATCTGAACATCTGGAAATTTATTCTCTTCTACCTCCTTCCGGTTATCCTCAGAACTGATACCAATTCTCAATTTTGATTTTATGAATTGGACGGTTAACTTGCCGATGATTATGCAGTTCTAATTTGTTAACCGCAAATTAAAGGAAAATTCTACCGATAATAAGCATCTTCGTCAAGGTTTTCAGATTAATGTTGTTTTTGTTCAGCGAAATTGGCACTGGCTAACTGTTCAGCGAAAATGTCCCCCTATGGTAAAATTAAATGTTGTGGAAAATTCCCCCAATACTACGATTTTGCCTGCACCGCCCAGCCTGACGAAGTCTCTGATGGCTGGTTTTGATGCTGTTACCAACCACCTCGGCTTAATATTTTTTACTGTATTGCTGGATTTACTGCTCTGGTTTGGACCGAAAATTCGATTGTTATCGATGGTCGAGACTTTCTTCAACCAGCTCACCTCATTACCAGAATTAAAAACAGCTGAAATGACGGAATCGATCAATTTTACGCGCGATTTCTGGGTTGATTTTGCTGGAAGTTTTAATCTACTATCATTCTTACGGGCTTTTCCTATCGGGGTTCCGAGCTTGATGGTATCAAGATCGCCCATTGAAACACCACTTGGGATGCCCTTGTTTTATGAAATTAATTCGGTTGTTGCTGTGCTGGGATTAGCTTTATTATTTATCCTAATTGGTTTACTGATCGGAACTGTATATTTCTCTCTTCTCTCTCAAGCTGCCGACACAGGTGAAGTTTCATTTATCAGAACTCTTCACGACCTTCCGTGGTTGGCAGTCCAGATTTTTATGCTTGCCATTCTAACTTTTTTGCTGTTACTTGCGACAGTAATTCCATTTAGCTGCATTATGTCGGTAGTACTAATAAGCGGTTTGGGATTTGCCTGGTTTGGGTTTGTTCTCTTTTTTATGCTTGCTGGTTTGTTTTTATGGTTGATGCTGCCGTTATTCTATTCACCGCATGGTGTTTTCTTAAAGCGTTTGGTTTTGCGTGAATCGATCCGTAACAGCGTCAGGGTTACCCGCTCAACATTGCCTACCACAGGGTTCTTATTTCTTATTTTTGTAATTTTAAGCGAAGGATTGAAACTGCTCTGGCGCGTACCTCCGGATAATTCATGGTTTGTTCTGATTGGGATACTCGGTCATTCATTTGTGGCTGCTAGTTTGATCGCAACCAGTTTTATCTTTTACAAGCAAGCTGACCTGTGGTTGCAAAATGAGAGATTAAACAACACAATCTAAATTTATTGAAGTTAAATTCAAATTGGGCGAAAGCTCGACGGAGGCATTGGTGGTAAAAAAAGTTGCAGCTTCATATGATGCTGAAGATATCCAGGTTTTAGAAGGTTTAGAAGCCGTTCGCAGGCGGCCGGGGATGTATGTTGGGGGCACCGATATTAAAGCTCTTCACCATTTGATCTATGAGGTAGTTGACAATTCGATCGATGAGGCCCTGGCTGGTTCTTGCGACCGCATCGATGTGATCATCCATCCGGAAAGCAGTGTGACCGTATTTGACAATGGACGCGGAATCCCGGTCGGGATCCACTCGCAAACCAATAAACCAGCCCTTGAGGTGGTTATGACTACTCTCCATGCTGGTGGGAAATTTGGGGGCGGGAGTTATAAAGTCTCCGGCGGTTTGCATGGTGTTGGAGTATCAGCAGTAAATGCCTTATCGGAATGGTGTGAGGTAGAAGTATCCCGGGCAGGCAAAATCTATTCTCAGCGTTACCAGCGTGGGGTTCCAACTGGCCCTGTGGAGGTTGTTGGCGAATCGAACCCAAAGGAAACCGGGACAAGGACAACCTTCAAGTACGATTCTGAAATCTTCAAAGGCGATCAGGACTACCGGTTCGACACGCTTGTCCAGCGTTTCCGGGAAATGGCTTTTGTGACCCGCGGCGTAACCATTTTTCTCCTGGATGAGCGCTCAAACCGCGAGATGACCTTTTATTTTGAGGGTGGAATCACATCTTTTGTCCGCTACCTGAATCGCAACCGCCAGATCATTCATCCAGTTGTTTATATAGAAAAGATGGTTGATGGTTCTAATATTGAAGCTGCAATCCAGTACACAAATGTGTTTTCCGAATCGGTGTATGCCTTTGCAAATACCATCAATACCATCGATGGGGGCACCCACCTGACCGGGTTACGCTCAGCGATTACCAGGACGATTAATGACTATGCCCGTAAGTCGGGTTTGTTGAAAGATTCAGACGCCAATTTCAGCGGTGATGACACCCGGGAGGGATTAACCGCCATAATAAGCATCAAGCACCCTGATCCTCAATTTGAGAGCCAGACGAAGGTAAAATTGATGAACCCTGAGCTGCAGGCCAGCGCCCAGCAGGTGGTGGGTGAGGCTTTCAGCTCGTTTCTTGAAGAGAATCCTTCCGCAGCAAAAGCTATTGTCCAGAAGTGTCTGACTTCTGCCCGGGCAAGGGATGCAGCCCGCAAAGCGAGAGACCTTGTTATCCGTAAGTCGGCGCTGGAGAGCCTGACTTTGCCGGGCAAACTTGCTGATTGTTCTGAAAGGGACCCCGAGAAAACCGAGTTATACATTGTTGAGGGTGACTCCGCAGGCGGCAGCGCGAAGCAGGGTCGCGATCGCCATTTTCAAGCCATACTCCCTCTGCGGGGTAAGATACTCAACACAGAGCGAGCACGTCTGGACAAGATCCTGGCGAATAATGAAGTAAAAGCCCTCATATCCGCTCTGGGTACAGGCATTGGAGAAGGCTTTGATATTTCCGGGCTGCGTTACGGCAGGATTATCATCATGACCGACGCCGATGTTGACGGCAGCCACATCCGTACTCTGCTGTTAACTTTTTTCTTCCGGTATATGCCCCAGTTAATAGAAGAAGGGCATCTTTATATCGCCCAACCGCCTCTGTACCGTATGACGTATAAGAAGAATGCCCAGTATATTTATTCTGAGGATGAGAAAGACCGGGTTATCAAGGAAATCGGTGTCGATACTGAAAAGGTAAACCTGCAGCGTTACAAAGGTCTGGGAGAGATGAACCCCTCCCAGTTATGGGACACGACAATGGATCCGGGAAACCGGACCTTGCTGCTGGTGACAATTGAGGATGCTGCTGAAGCGGACCGGACATTTGATATGCTGATGGGGGCAGCTGTGCCGCCGCGCCGGCGTTTCATCCAGACCCACGCTCATGAGGTGCGAAACCTCGATATTTAATTGTTAAGTTAAAAATGACCCTTGAAAAAGGCGTGATCCTCAACAACCGCTACCGGATTGTTGACGTGCTGGCTCAGGGGGGGATGGGTTCTGTATACCATGCGCTCGATTTGCACCTCGGGATAGAAGTCGCGGTTAAGGAAAACCTGTTCGCGACCGGCGGGTACGCACGCCAGTTTCACCGGGAAGGCATCATTCTCGCTCAACTCAGGCATCCGAATTTGCCCCGGGTTACGGATCAGTTTCTCGTTGAAGGCCAGGGACAGTACCTGGTAATGGACTTCATCAAGGGTGAAGACCTTCGCGAACGAATAGAACGTATGGTTGTGGTGCCTACTGGTGAAGCCGCTGCGATTGGTGCTGCGATCTGTGACGCGTTAACCCACCTGAATTCCCAGACCCCGCCGATCGTACACCGGGATATTAAACCCGGTAATGTAAAAATATCGCCGGAGGGAAACGTCTATCTGGTTGACTTTGGCCTGGCCAAAACCCTCCAGGGTTCCCAAACCACCACAACTGGCGCCCGCGCCATGACCCCAGGGTATTCCCCGCCCGAACAGTACGGCACCGCCCGGACCGACCACCGTTCGGACATCTTCTCGCTTGGAGCGACCCTTTATGCCGCATTGACAGGAGTGATACCGGAGGACCCAATTGCCCGGACAATGGAACAGGTCGTCTTGACTCCTGTCAGGGACCGCAATGACGGAATTTCTAAAGAATTGGCACATGTGGTCGAAAAGGCGCTTGCGATTGAACCGGATAAGCGCTTCCAGAACTCGCTTGAATTTAAAAGCGCGTTGTTGAAAGCTGCTGACCGGGAAGGGCAAAGGACGGAGGTGTTTATCGTCAGCCCCTCTCCAGTTACTGACGAGGCATTACATCCTTCTTTGTTATCCGAGGGAAATCTTGAAGGCGATTCAAATTTGTTCCTGGGTCTGGATACCGGATCAGAAAGGATCCCTGCTGTTGGTTCCAATCAGGGTAAATTCAGGTTGTTTTCAAGCATCAATCAAGGATATTCGAAGCTTGGCTGCTGGATGATTGGCGGCATCGCGCTGGCGCTCGTTCTGGTTGGAGGATTTACTTTCTATAACCTGATCCCCAAAAACCAGGCCGTAAATATTATTGGACCTGCCAGAGTTGAAGCGACCCGGACTGGTATTTCCACCGGTGTTAATCCAACCGGTGATGCCTCGCCGCCTTCTGAACCTGAAAGCCCCTCAGCATCCGACCTTCCGGAAGATGGATTGACTCCTGATGCCACAGATCTTGAAATCCGGGAGGAAAATGGCGCAATTCCGGAATCTGCCATATCTATTGTTGATCCTACTCAGGCGGTTCAGCCTCAAGCCATCGAGACCCCTTTAGGCGGCGGTTTCGGTCAGATCGCCTTCGCCTCGGCCCGTAACAGTGGCGTCCAGATCCACATAATGAATATCAATAACAGGGAAATCGAGCAGATAACAAGTATTCCCGGAGGCGCCTGCCAGCCGGATTGGTCGCCGGATAATGACCGTCTAGTCTTTGTGTCGCCTTGCAGTTTTAATCAAGAGGCTTATCCCGGTTCCGCCCTATTTACAATCAACATTGATGGAACTGGACTGACGCCGATTCCCACTGTTCCGGGCGGCGATTTTGACCCAACCTGGTCGCCGGATGGCAACAAAATCGCATTTACCTCGCTACGGGAAAATGGGCAGGCGCAGGTATATGTTTACGACCTTGAGCAAGGATTGGCGGTTAATTTATCCGAGAGTTATTCGATTGACAGGCAGCCCGCATGGTCTCCCGGCGGCGATAAAATAATATTTTCTTCCGAAAGGCTTGGCGTACCTCAGATCTGGGTGATGGATGTAGATGGAGGTAATCAGAAGCTCGTAACCAGAAGCACAAATTACATCAATTTACATCCGGATTGGTCGCCAAATGGCCAGACCATACTTTTCACCCAGTTGATCGTTGAGGGTGGAATTCCAAGGCTGGCGGTTTCTCCTTTTTTGTATGAAGAATACGAGGAATACCGCTTTTCCCAGGAACGGACTCCAATGCGGGAGGGAAAATTTTCGCCGGACGGATTCTGGATCCTTTACGAAGGGTGGCAAACCGACAGCAATCAAAATATTTACCTGATATCCGCAAATGGAGCGTTGAACGAAGCGATAACCTCTGACCCGGCTGAGGACTTTGATCCTGCCTGGAATCCTTCTTTCTGATTCGATTTTCTTATTCTGGTTGGGCCATCTCGCTTAGATATTTCTCCCTGTTTGTGTTCCGGGCGATCTTTCCGCTGCTGGTTTTTATCAGCCAGTTTTTCCCAACAATATGGACTTTTCTAAGGGTGATGTCAGTCCCACGCGTGATTTTATCGCGAATTTCATCCGCAATTCTCTCGATTTCGGGGATTGTTTCTGGTTCGCCAGCAAATTTGATATCCAAATCGCTTTCAGCAATGAGAACCACCTCCTCAGTGCCCGATTTTTCACTGTATACTCCAAAAGCCGCCACTCTCCCTGGATGCACGCCTTTCACTTCACCTGCCAGAGTTTCCAGGTCCTGGGGATAAATATTTTTTCCTCCAACGATGATCAGATCCTTAATTCTCCCGGTAACATAAAGTTCCTCCCCTGAAATATATCCCAGGTCTCCAGTCATGTACCAGCCGTCCCGAAATGCTTCATTTGTGAGATCTGGGCGGTTGTAATATCCAGAAAGCATATACTCGCTTTTGATAACGATTTCACCCACATGTCGATCAGGGAGGTCTTCTCCGTCTGGACCGTGGATTCGGATTTCAGTACCTGGGATTGGCTTGCCCGCAGAAAGCATTTTGATGTGGGGGCGATTTATTTCTTGGTCTTTGATGTTTAGCGATTTTTCCCACTTCCTGGGGTGAGTGAGGGGTTTTGCGATTCTATTCTGGTTGAATGCCCCTCTGTCGATTATGTCTACCATTACATCGGTTTCAATCCCTCCCTGAGTGACAGCAAATACATTCTCAGCCATCGCGTAGGATGTGGCTAAACTCTTGCTTCGCAGGCCGGATGGCTCGAACCGCTCCAGGAATTTCTTATGGCTGTTCCAGTACATCGGTTCCGAGCAGTTAATCAGCGCCCGTAAACTGGACAGATCCACGTTCACCAGATCTTTATCTCTGATTTTCTGGGTGCAGAAGTTGAATGCAAAATTTGGTATCCAGCTAAGGGTGCCCTGATAGTCTGAGATCGACTGCAGCAGCCTGTAGGGTGCCCTGATCCAGTCGAAAGGGGACATAAGTACCAGCGGAATTTGTTTCAAGATCGGTAAAATGAAACCGGCGATCAAGCCCATGTCATGGTAAAGCGGCAGCCAGCTTACAATTACATCTCCACTGTTAAGCAGCAGGGCTGCTGAATAATTATCGATCTGATTGCGGACAGCCCGGTGCGAGAGGGCAACCCCTTTTTGCAATCCGGTTGTACCGGATGAGTGCTGGAGCAGGACGATCTGTTCTGGCGATTGGTGTGTGCCAGGCAGGTGGCTGAAATCGACCTGTCTGCCCGGGCTGAAATTCATTTTTATTTCTTTATCCGTAAGGATGCATCGAACGCCTGTTCCCTGGCTTGCGTTGAGGACATCCTGTTCGAATCCGGGAGATGTAATCACTGCTGCGGGGGAGGTGATTTTAAACAGTGAGATCAGGGATTTCCTGTAACTGTCTGGTGACAGTTTTTCGGTGAGAAATGGCATGATTGATGGAATCACCCCGTATAGCACTGCTCCGAAGAACGCGCAAATTAGGTCTTCACCGTGATCCAGGATCAAAATAGCTACTTCACCCGGCATGATCCCTGAACTTTGCAGCGCCTGGCTGTACCTTTCAGAGCAGGTTAGAAATTCCCTGTGGGTATAGGATTTTTCTGATTTATCACTGGACAGCAGCGTGAGCGCGGTCCTGTCCGGAACTTCGCGGTAATTTTTTTCTAATATTTTTGTAAAGGTTTCCATTATGCCCAATAGCTGAACGGAATTTTTTATGTCTCACATTCTTTTTTCAATCAGCCTGGCTAGTTCTTCGATTGTGTCGAAAGATTCCCCGTTTAGTTCTGTGTCGTCAATCTGGACGCCGAATTGATCCTCCACAAATAATGCCAGGTCAACCAGGCTGAAGGAATCGATCATTCCATTGGAAATGATCTCTTTATCCGGTGGAATAACTTTTTGAGGTTGTTTCAGAATTTCTTCGGCGATATATTTTGAGAGTAAATTCCTGATATTGCTGTCCATAGATAATTAAAAAAATCATTTTCAGGGGGTTTCGATTGCTTTTCGCCACACAGCGTCGAGGGTTTGCAGGGCGGTCAGGTTCCGAATTGTCCAGGCGGTATTCATTGAATCGGGATCATTAAAATCATTGTTTCCCCAGGTCATGTGCACACCGTCTTCCTGCAGTCCTTTGTTGGGGATGTCCTGAACTGCCCGCCAGAAATTCACCAGCGGTATATCGTATTCAAGGGCAAGATTTGCAATTGTGAAATTGATGCTTCCATCCCCCTCCTGGTTGTCAGCTTTGGTAGAAAGGATCGGAATCACTCCGTTATCGATTGAATATTCGATGATCTTCCGCATGCTGGGTTCAAATTCATCCGGGTGCCAGATGTCATTGGCGCCCAGCATGATGAAAGCGATGATCGGGTTGTTCACCCTGTACTCGCATTCTAGCGGACCTTCGTTTGGATCGCATAGTTTGATATCTGACCATAATGGCACAAACAGTGAGGGGGCGTTGAAACCGGCTCTGGCGGCCAGGCTTGTGCGCTCGTGCGAACCGGCAAATTCCGAAATTACCTCGTTCAGATACTGGTATTCGCCCAGATCATAGTATTTTGGACCCCGGTCAAAATCACCCAGAAACCAGGTTGGCGTGCTCCCGCAGTCGCCGATCTTGGAGTAAACATCAGGATTTCTTCCAAGTTCCAGGCCCCGTTTATAGATTGTTTTCACGTTGTCGCTCACATGCGGGATAACCGGCAGACCTTTCCATGCGTTGGATGAAAGTGATCGAGCCGGTTTGTTGTCCGGGCCTGGAATTTCGGTGAGTTCCAGCCGGACAGTTTCTGTTCCGGTAATTTTATCCATATCACCCGGGTTTGTATCGATTCTGGTTGGCAGGATTTTAATTTCAGTCGCTGTATTTCCTGCTGCATGAGGTGTTACTGTGTTGGTGGCTTTTTGTGTTTCCGTGTGTGTGGGTTGGCGGTTGTCTTGTTCAACCGTCAATACGGGTGCTGTTTGACCAGCACACCCGCAAAGTAAAAGCATTATGGATAATTGAATGATTAAGAATTGTCGCTTCATAATCTATTTTGTTACACTGTTTATGGGATGGTCCCATTAAACTTGCATTTGGATTGGCGTGGATAATTACTCAATTGCCCTATGTTATACCGCAGGATCTTACTCGCCTCCGGAAATGGTTTCCAGGATTGCCCTGGCGATTAACGATGCGAACTCTTCAGTTCCTCCTGGGGTCATGTGAATTGCGCTGTTTGTAAATTCAGAAGGGTCGATTGTATCCCAGTAGTCCCTGTATATCCAGTTATTTCGTTTGTTTAACTCGTTCATTTTTTCCCTGAATGAATCAAATGCCCAGCGCGGGTAATAAAAATTATAACGAATGTCGCTGTTGGCGCCGCTGCTGATGAAAACCGGTTCATTAACAATCATAACAGGCGTATCTCCAGCAAGCTTTATGCCCGCATTTATTACCTCAAACGCCAGTCTATCCTCGTCTAACTCTGGAGGTATCTGGTCGTGGAACCTGTTATCATCCGGCAGGTCTTCCAGCCTTGGGTCAAACGCCTCCGGAATTTCCTGGTCGATTCCGGTTGCCGCCCACATCACCCCGTAAATCTGCAGACGGATTAAATCTGCCAGGGAGCGTCTGGATCCGGGGATTGTTCGCTCCAGGAGATCAGTAAAATCCGTTTCTAGGCTGCTGGTTTCAAACTCCAACCCGGTCAGGTCAGCCAGATCTTCGATAGCCTGGGGGTTTTTCTGCAGCAGGGGAGGATACAATTGTTTATCTTCTGGAAATGATTCCAGCGTCATCGGCCAGACGATAAGGTCCGGTTCGTATTCGAGCGCTCTCTGTAAAAACAGCAGGTCCTTGGTCAGGGACATTACTGGATACCCGAGGTTGTAAGCGCGCAGATGTTTTCCATCTGGCATTCTGATGTTTTGTTGGTTCAGATACTCGCTTACAGTTTCATCCGGCTGCAGCAGGAATCCCCATGTTGCCGAGTCTCCGATCAGGATTACCCTGAATTCATCATCCGGTTTTTGACTGTCGGAGATTTCATGTGATGCAAACATAGCATCCAGGTTAAACAGGCTCAGGTTATAGGATTTTGAGGGGTTATCCCCGTACGGCAGTCGTTTCCTGCCCGGAAAAACCAGGTTGTAGGCTGAAATTTTACCCAGTGCAGGCAGCGGGTAGAAAAAGACAAAGATCAGGTTGATGAGCGTAAATACGACCAGCGCCTTCACTGCAATCTTTGCGGTTTTGCCTGGGCTTCTATTCACCTTTCCGTCATTAACATCAGACTCGTTCATGGTTTGTGGCTGGTAAGTTCAAAAATTGATATTTTATCCTGCCTGCTTCAGTGCATTGGTTGTTATTGGACATTGAATAAAATTCCAAAAAAACGCAGTGATGACTTGATCGTCGGGAGGCTGAACCACACCCAGCTCAATGCTACAAAATTAAATGTGATCAGCCAGCCGGTAAATTTGAAAGCCAGATGTGCCTCTCGGCTGTATGTCCTGGCTTCAATTTTCGGCTTGGACCAGGCTGTCCAGCGGTTGTTGATAAATAAGCCAGTTCCATGCCAGGCGCCCCAGATAAAGAAATTCCATGTAATTCCATGCCACAGTCCGATCAGCACCATTGTTGTGAATTGCCCGATAAAAATAATCATCCACGCAGGCAGACCATCCGGTTTTGAACGCAGATAACGCGTCAGTGGATTGAAGAAATATGCCCTGAACCACTGCGCCAGGGTAATGTGCCAGCTGTTCCAGAAACTCGTCAGATTCACCTTGCGGTAAGGATTATCAAAATTCTCCGGGAGTTTAAACCCCATCAGTGTTCCCAGTCCAAGGGCGATATCTGTATACCCTGAGAAGTCAAAGTATATTCTCAACGTGAAAGCGTACAATAACGCCCATGCCCAGATTGTTGATTGGATCTGGGTCACATTCTGACTGGTAACAGACAGCAAAGCCAGGCTGTCGGCAATCACAAATTTTTTAAATATCCCGATCAATATCCTCTTCAAACCGTTAAAACGGAATGAAGGATTATCACGCAGGTTAGCCGGGTTATCCGGACCGGTTACCTCTCTGAAGTCAGCGCTGAACCTCTGGGAGCGGTCAATTGGTCCGGCTGTATATGTCGGGAAAAAGATTCCATACGTAACAAATTCCGGGAGATTATAGTGTGGCAATTTGCCGGATTGGTGGTCACGCAGCACGTGCAGCAGCCTGAAAGCCAGGAAGGAGTAACCAAGCCAGGTCAGGTCAAGTGGGTTGGCCAGTTCCGCCAGTTGGCCGCTCGCAATGCGGAGTAAAGCGCTGGCGGATCTCCCCAGCGGATCGGATTTTAAGATAATGAAAATAACGATAATAATCAGGGTTGTAAATGTTGACAGGAATCGCTTTTCCGGGAAAAAGAAGTAAGGCACTGCCCATGCTGCAGCCACAAGACTGATGGTTGCCATTATCTTCAGGATATCTGGAGGTCTGGTGGGGGTGAGGCAGCACAGGAAATCAAGATAGCGTGTAAGTCCAATCAGCAGGACAATCCCGCATAACACCCCCGCCGCAACCAGAGTTGCGAGGTGCCTTTTTTCACCTGTTTTTTGGACGCTTATCCAGACAAATACAGTCAGGGCGATGCTGGCAGTTGGAAACCAGAAATCAAAGTTCCGGATCGCAGAGGAGGGCTGCATCCAGTATATGGCGATAACGCTGCTGCCAAGCAGAGTCCATTTGCGCCACCTGGACGGGATGAGCAAATTGAACAGGAGTCCAAAAGCAGTAAAAACCAGGATGTTGGTCAGGTTCATCGCTGCCTTATAAATTTACCGGATATATGTATGTGGTTCAGCCAGGCAGTTGGGAATGGTTTGCTTTGGGTCACTCGCTGTTTTGTTTATTTATGGTTGGATTTAAAATCCCTGGTAGATCCACTCCGGCGCCTGGTCTGCGGTCATGATGATAATGGCGATTAAAATCAGGCAAAAAAGCACTGCGTATAGGTTTTCTGAGTTGAGAAAAGTTTTCATATATGGGAAGTCAGGTAATTCCCGCTATCGATTCCGGTCTGATTGGATATTCAGTGGTATCCGCACATTCGCCACTCGCCGCCCTCCGCCAGAACCCGGTAAGTCTGTCTGCTGATATCAATTTCCAGATCCTCTGCGCCGTAGTTTGCGATTATCTTGCCGGTGCAGTTTACCAGGACATAGCCGTCCTGCTCACCCGTGACCTGGCAGTCAGGGTTTTCAAGGGTCGATTTTACTGCTGCGAAGGATTTATGTTCCAGCCTTGCCTCTTCTTCCCACTCTGCGCAGGATTTATTGATCAAAGCTATTTCATCCATTGCCACCAGCGCGTTTAAATAATCCATAACTGCCTGTGGGGCTTCCTGTGAGGCCTCATTATTGCATCCGGGTAAAAGGAGCATCGCTGTAAGAAACAATAAAATGAAAACCCTGAAAAATTTTTTATGCATTAGTTCTCCCGGAACTGGGTTATAGTCCTGGGCGTTATTTTACCAAGAATGGCCAGGGATAATCCATTAATTGCATGTAAAATAGGACCGTTCAGTTCAATATTTATGTAAGAATATATATAAAGGGTATTTTTATGGCAAAACTGGAACTGGTAATGGTTGGGATGGGTCTTGTCCTTCTGGTTGCAGGCCGCAAATTATTCTGGTTATTTGTTGGTGTGGTTGGTTTTGTGCTCGGGTTTTACTTTGCCAGTAATTTCTTTCCAGGAGAACCGGAAACGACAAGATTGGCTTTTGGGCTGGTTTTTGGGGTGATTGGAGCCGTGCTGGCTGTATTTTTAAAGAAAATTGCAGTTGGTTTGGCTGGTTTTATCTCCGGCGGCATTATAGCGATTAACCTGGTTGAGGTGATAGGTTTTGAATACCAGCTGCCTGAGTGGATGCTGTTTGTACTGGGGGGCATTATCGGTGTAGTCCTGGTCGCCCTCCTTTTTGACTGGGGTTTGATAATTTTATCTTCTTTAGTAGGTGCATACTTGATAACGCGTGAACTTGATCAGAGCGATTTAATTACAACAACGATTTTTGTCGGCCTTTTCCTGGTTGGATTGCTCTTACAATCAAGATTTAGAAGAGGTTGAATGGTTTCCGCCTGAACTCGTATTTGTACCCCTTTTTTTTTATCCAGAATATACACAGATTTGATTGGAGTTAGTGTATGGAAAAATTTTATGCCGATTTCTTGGACAAATTAGGGGCGATCCATTCCGAGATCGCAGATTTGATCCTCCCGTTGCCCCTTGAAGCGCTGGATTGGCAACCGCTCCCAGACATACCCAGTATCTGTGTGCTGGTTGTTCATATCGTTGGCGCGGAGAAATACTGGGTTGGAGATGTTATTGCCGGAAAGAATACTGGCAGGATAAGAGAGAAGGAATTCAAATCAAAGGGTAAGTCGGTTGAGGAATTAATAGCAGGATTGGGGGAAAGCCGCAGTTTCATTCAGGCGATTTTTTCTGACATGGGGATAGGCGATTTGTCCCGGTCCTGCATATCCCCCCGGGATGGTTCCGAAACTACTGTGGCCTGGGCGTTGAATCACGCCATCCACCATTCCGCCCTCCACCTGGGACATATCCAGATTATCCGCCAGCTTTGGGAATCCGGGAATCATTAAATCAGGAGCTGAATTATGAATGAAGAACAGTTGCTTTACCTTTCAAGAGCCGATATTGAAAGTGTCGACCTGGACATGAGATCTATCATCGATCTATTGGAGGCTATGTTCCGTGAAAAAGGAGCCGGGCGAGTTGAAATGCCGCCCAAGCCCGGCATTCACACCCGGCCGGATGCTTTTATCCACGCTATGCCAGCATATATCCCTGCGTTCAAATCAGCCGGGATCAAGTGGGTGAGCGGCTATCCTGAAAACCAGAGCCGCGGCCTTCCCTATATCAGCGGATTGTTAATCCTTAATGATGACGACACCGGGCTTCCTTATTCAGTTATGGACTGCACCTGGATCACTGCTTACCGCACAGCCGCCGCTTCTGCTGTTTCGGCCAGATACCTCGCCCGGCCGGACAGCGAGGTCGCTGGTATTCTGGCTTGCGGCGTTCAGGGGCGCACAAACCTCGAGGCAATGAAAGTTCTCTTTCCTCTCAAGCGTGTTTATGCCTATGATATAGATCGCGCTGTCCAGGATGCTTATGTCGCCGATATGTCAGATCGCCTCGGCTTGGAGATCATCGGGGTGGATCATCCCAGAGCAGCAGTAAGTGACAGCGACATTGTGGTCACATCCGGCCCGATTCTTATACATCCCGAACCTGCCATTCCTGAGGGCTGGTTAAAGCCGGGCGGGTTCGCTTCAGCGGTTGACTTTGACAGTTACTGGCAGCCTTCCGCTCTGCGCCAGATCGATAAGCTCAGCACTGATGACCACAAGCAGTTTGAATATTACCGCAGCGCTGGTTATTTTCAGAATACCCCGCCTCCATATGCCGACCTGGGAGAGCTGGTTGTTGGGGATAAACCCGGAAGGACTGCTGCAAATGAGAGGACAATGGCGATGAACCTCGGTCTGGCGCTGGACGATATGGCGGTCGCTCCGGAGATCTTCCGCCGCGCCCGCGATATGGGAATCGGAACCTGGCTGCCTTTATGATCGCCTGGATAATGGCCGGGGACTTTGTATTAATTACCATGACCTAAACTGCAGGGATGTTTGAAAAATTGCAGGTCTTTTTCTTCCAGATCGGTTACCTTTTCTCGCATATGGAGGGGGGGGATTACCTGGATATCTTGCTGGTCACCAGCCTGTTTTTTATCGCTTTTCAAGCCCTCTACCAGACCCGGGCGCTCCAGCTGTTAAGGGGGGTGATCATCTATGCGGTTTTTGGGGTGGTGCTTTTCCTGACCCTTCCGCAGAGCACATTCAAGTACCTGGTGCTGGCTTTGCTTTTAATGGGAGCGATCGCCTTACCCTGGTTGTTTCAGGATGAACTCCGGCGCGCACTGACCAGCCTTGGCCGGTTTGGCAGCAGGCGGGTGTACAGTTCTTCTTTTGACCGCTTCAAAGAGATCATTATCTCTGTTACCCAGGAGCTGGTGGAACGTGGGGAGGGGGCTTTGATTGTGCTGGAAAGTAGTAATCCGCTGGATGATGTTATCCAGACCGGTGTGCCTATCCAGGCTCAGATGGTAACTCCGGAGCTGCTGCTTTCTATCTTTCAGGACGGATCTCCGCTCCACGATGGCGCTGCGATTTTAAGCGGAGATCGACTTGTGGCAGCCGGTTGTATTTTGCCGGTTTCCACGGAGGAAGCCGCTAGTAAACGTATCGGAACCCGCCACCGGGCGGCACTCGGTCTCTCAATCCTTGTCTCCGACACCCTGGTTATTGTGGTTTCTGAAGAATTACGCGCCATATCGGTGGCGATGAATGGTCGCCTTTACCGCAATTTAAGCCCGGAGAGGCTCAACCGCTGGTTGGATCGTTTTCAGGATCATATCGTCGGCGATGATCGCTCCCGTTGGGACTGGATTAGAGGCGGCGGGTTTAAGTCTACTCTGATTAACCTGGGCTTGGCGCTGGGTCTGGCTGTATTTACCTGGATGGCGGTATCTCTGAACACCAATCCTCCTGTGAATGTGGAATTTGAAGTTGATTTAAAAGTGCTCCCTCCGGATCCAGCCCTGGTTGTTCAAAGCGAAATTCCAACCCGGGTCAGCGCTTCTATATGGTCAACAAGTGACCGGATCGGGAAAATAAATCCAGACGATCTGGAGGCTGAGTTGGACCTTGAGGGTTTGGCCTCCGGATCCCACCCGGTTCCAGTGAGCATGTTAATCGACGAAGAACGCACTCAGATTGTCTCAATTGATCCCGGGCTGGTGGATGTGGTCCTGGAGCCAATAATCACTTTGCAGGTTACCCCTGAGATAACTTTGACTGGTCAGGACGGGCTGCCTTTTGGTTATGAAGTGGGCAAAGTTGAGTTTCCGGAAAAAAGTGTCACTGTTCGCGGCCCTCAGAGCGAGCTTGAAAGGTTGTCTCAGGTGAAAGGCCAGGTTGATATACAGGACCGGCGGGAGGATTTCCGCGGCCAGGTCAAATTAATCCCGCTGGATGCAGATGGAAAACCGCTGGTTGGGATCGTGGTTGAACCCGAAAATATCCCTGTTACTGTCCCGGTTGAGCAAACGATCAAAACCAGGGATATACCGGTAATGGCTGATGTCCGGGCAGAAACGCTTCCAGAGGATTACGAGATTAGCGCTATCCGTCTTTCAAATCCATCGATCACGCTGATCGGGGAGGATTATGCCCTCGATCAGGTCGGCGACCTTGTTTTTACTGCTCCTATCTCGCTCACCAATGCCGCTGGTCAGGTGAGTTTCCCGGATATACCTCTATTGTTACCCCCTGGCGTGACCGCAGTTGATGAAAATGGCGCCAAAATTAATACGGTTGAGGTTGAAGTTTCGGTAGAACCGGTGTCGAATTACCTGCCCGTGAGCGTTACCCCCTCCCTCCGTGGTCTTTCTGAGGATCTCACTGCTGAAGTTGATCCTCCCCAGGTCTCGTTGTTGTTGATTGGCCCTCAACTTATCCTTGATGAGATAACCCGGGAAGATGGTCTGCTGGCAGTATATCTGGACGTGGATGGCCTGGGACCAGGCATCTATAAGCTCCCTGTTTTATATGAAATCCCGGCCGGGTTAACAGCCCAGGTATTTCCATCTGAGGTTGAGGTCGAACTGGTTTTGTCTGAAGGCGGCTAAGAATATTTATTCGGGCTAACCTTTTTTCTGGCTCCTGATTATCCTGAGCGTTATTTTTCTATATACTGTATACAATTCAAAGTGACATATGTCAGTTGTCAGGCGCGGTCCTTTTTAGCATAATTAGCTTTATTCTTATCCATTATATTGACCATATATATAGAACATAATATTTAATCGAAGGAGAGCTAAATGACTGCAGAATTAATTGACGGCAAGGCGATTGCACAGCAAATCCGGGATGAAGTTGCCGCCGATGTGGCTGAGATGGTTGCCCAGGGCAAGCCAAAGCCCGGACTGGCTACAGTTCTGGTGGGAGAAAACCCTGCTTCGCAGGTATACGTTCGCATGAAACACAAAGCCTGTGAACAGGCCGGGATCGAATCATTTGGATACACACTCCCCGAAAGCGCCTCCCAGGAGGAAGTTGAAGCGCTTGTGAAAGAATTAAATGGGAATCCGGCTGTCAACGGTATCCTCGTTCAGCTTCCGCTGCCTTCAGGTCTGGATGAAGAGCGTGTTCTTAATTGCATCGACATTGAAAAGGATGTAGATGGTTTCCATCCGGTGAATATCGGTCGACTGGCTCAGAAAGGTCGTGATTCATTGTTCGTCCCCTGCACTCCAGCCGGATGCCTGGTTCTGATCGACCGCATGAACGTCCCGATCGATGGGGCTAACGCGGTTGTCCTGGGGCGCTCAAATATTGTGGGCATGCCGGTCGCGCTTTTGCTCGTCAAGCGAAATGCAACCGTCACAGTCTGTCATTCTCGTACCAAAGATCTGCCCGCGGTCACCCGTGCTGCTGATATTCTTATCGCCGCTGTAGGGCGCCCGGAAATGGTGAAAGGCGATTGGGTCAAACCCGGCGCGACAGTGATCGATGTCGGCGTGAACCGTGTGGATGACCCGTCTGTTGAGAAAGGCTATCGCCTTGTCGGGGATGTTGATTTTGACGAGGTTAAAGAGGTCGCCGGAAAAATTACTCCCGTTCCGGGAGGCGTTGGGCCGATGACCATCGCCATGCTGCTCGCAAGCACAGTAAAAGCTGCCAGGTTTGCTGGTTAAAATCCTTAGATTTTTTAAGGGCTGCCGGTTCTCAAATCCTGGCAGCCCTGCAGATTTAAATTCTTCCGGTTTTGCAGGACAGTCCGTTGCGAGCTTGTAGTCTGGATTTTTTATCCACGACTTCTTTATTTTAATTGTTTAATAAAGTGTGGAGTTAATTTGGTTGAATCCTTTTAATCTTTCGAATCTTAAGGTATAATCGGGTTTCGTCTAAAGAAAAAAGATAATAAAGGTAGCAGTGAGTTATGCCAAAACGAACTTATCAGCCGAAAAAACGGCATCGATTGCGTGTGCACGGCTTTCGCGCCCGGATGTCCACCAAGGGTGGGCGCAAGGTTTTAAAGCGGCGTCGTGCCAGAGGTCGCCATCAGTTAACGGTCGTTATGAACAATCACGTTAAGAAGATCAATTGGAAAAGTTAGCTTCCAGGAAAAAGGTTGAAGCGCAAGTTCCGCTTGACCAGATCAAAAGATATCCAGCGGGTGCGGCAGTATGGTAAGAATTACGCCCACCCGTTAATTGTGTTGCTCGTATCCCCTAATGATTTGGAGTTGACCCGGTTTGGAATTACCGCAGGCAGGTCGGTTGGAAATGCAGTCCAGCGCAATCGTTCAAAAAGGTTGCTGAGAGCTGCGGTAAATACGCTGTTTGATAATATCTCCAGGGGTTTCGACGTTGTCCTGATTGCTAGAAAGGCTGTCCTCGAGGTGAACTACCAGCAGGTTGAGGGAGCATTAAAAGGCTTATTACAGCAGGCGGGACTGTTGGGAAGCGATTGAAATCTACTGTCAACCGGGAACTTGCAGCCAGGGAAACAGGCGAAGCCATTAATTAAATGAAAACGATTGGTACACCTTCAGAAGAGCTGTACTCGCCAGAGCGGGAATTTGATCGCCTGGAAAATTTAGAGACCCAGGAAGGGCTGGAAAATTCCTCACTTGAATGGGAGGTTGTTGAACCGGACCTGCGCGACCTGCCTTTTACATTAACAAATATCCCGCGCCTCCTCCTGCTTGGATTGATTCGCGCTTACCAGGCCACTTTTTCCCGGACGCTTCCCCAGGATTCCTGCCGTTTCTATCCATCCTGCTCGCATTACGGGTACCAAGCGATCTACAAGTACGGAGTCCTCAAGGGGGGGGTGATGGCAGCCTGGCGTATAGTGCGATGCAATCCCTTTAACAAAGGCGGCTTTGACCCGGTCCCGTGAGATAATTTTTTTAGAATTAGAAAATTAATAGAAAAAAGAAGAAAGATATTTTAATGAGAAAAAGAAAATTACTTTTGCTGGCAATTATATTTGGATCTTTGTTTATCTCTTCATGTGCGGGGGGATTGGGGACTGCTCAGAACTGGCCTGGAGTCGCAGCTGATCTTGAAAATGGTTTGGTTTACCTGGCATATGGGAGCCATGTCTATTTCATCGACCTGGAGACCGGCAGAGAGGTTGGCAGGTTTCCGGCAGAAAAAGACAAAAGAAATTTCTTCGCTCCCCCTGCCCTGACCGGGGATGGTTCTCAGTTAATATTTGGCGATTCTGCTGGTATCCTGTACAGCCTGGATGCAAGCCAATACAGGAGTGAACCTAACTGGACTTTCCCGTCGAACGTTACTGCTGGTTCAGGAAATGGCTCCAATGGAAATGACAGCACCAGCAACCGCTATATCGCCGGCTCTTTGATTCAGGGCGACCGGATCTTTGCGCCTGCCTTGAATGGGCACCTGTATGCTCTTAATCAAGAAGGCGAGCAGGTCTGGGAATTCAACCAGTTCAACAGCGATAATTCAGAGCTCTGGGCTTCTCCCGCTATAGATGATGATGGCGTCCTTTATTTGCCCTCAATGGACCATTTGATTTACGCAATTGATTCGAACAGCGGTGAACTTCTCTGGAAATCAGCCGAATCCCTGGGCGGCGCTATTGCGGGAACCCCTGCCCTTAATGATCAAAGCGAGCTCTTTGCCGGTAACCTGGGTTCATTAATGGTCAGGGTTGACACCAGTACTGGCGGTGGGGTATCAAATGGCTTCCCTGCAAACGGCTGGATCTGGTCCGGTCCTGCGTACCATGAAGGCATCCTGTACTATGGCGATATGACCGGCGCTTTCTATGCTGTCGATACCGCCACTGGAGAACAGGTCTGGACATTTTCAGTCGATGGAAGCCAGCCTGGTTCCGGTTCGTCCGGGATTCTTGAAGGGATTTCACCCCAGGAAAAAATTGGGATTGCCGGCACACCCCTTGTTGTGGGCGAAGCGGTTTATTTTGTATCCGAAAACAGCAAGTTTTTTGCGCTGGATAGAAATAACGGTGTCCCCTTGCGCGGCTGGCCAGTGGAGGTGAGCGGTAATCTTTACACCGGGCCTGTTCAGGCTGGTGAATTGATCCTCATTGCCCAGGTCGGCACTGATGATTTATTGTCTGCATATGATCTGGAAGGTAAGAAAATCTGGTCATTCCGCCCGTTGGAATAATTGGACGGGTGCTGGTTGTTTTAAAAATTCAAAAATCGATAGAGAGTGTTTATAAATGATTGGGAATATCTGGGATACTTTGATCATCATGCCGATGTTGAATTCCCTGTTGTGGATTTACAGCATTTTGGGAAACTTCGCCATCGCCATTATCTTATTTACAATCCTTGTCCGCTTGATAACCCATCCCCTCACGGTCAGGCAGCTTAAAGGCACCCAGGCCATGCAGGATATGCAGAAATCGAAAGAGTGGCAGGACATGCAGAAGAAGTATAAGAACGATAAACAGAAATTGCAGCAGGAGCAAATGAGGCTCTATAAGGAGATGGGCGTCAACCCGCTCGGTTCCTGTCTCCCAACCCTGATCCAGTTCCCCATAATCATCGGGCTGTACCAGGCAGTCATCCGGGCTCTCGCTGTGGTCCCCCTCCAGATGACGGGATTGTTCTACTACATTTACCCCTTTTCAAATGTGTCCAGCGCCCTGCCGATTGACAGCCGCTTTTTATGGATGGATCTCTCCCTGCCCGAACGTCTGTACATCCCGGGGATCAACCTGGGCTTTCCAATACTGGCCATTCTGGTGCTGGTGACAACCTACTTTCAATCCAGGCTCATTACCCCCCCAGCCCAGCCCGGCGAGCAGGGCGCCCAGATGACCCAGATGATGAACCTGTATATGCCCCTGTTGATGGGTTACCTGGCTTACACTTTCGCGGCTGGATTGGCTCTCTATTTTATTACCAGCAATGTGGTCACAATTCTGCAGTATGCCCTGATGGGTCGGGCTAATTGGAGCAACATGCTGCCCTCTTTTGGCCGGAAACAAGCCGATTGATCTTATGCTTCCGGAAATTCTGGGATAAAACTGAACATAACCTGATATATCGGTAGAGAAGGAATATGAAAGACGAACGCACAATTTTGGAGATAATTGCCCCCACTATTGAGGAGGCGATTGCACAAGGGCTGGAAGAGTTAAATCTGCCCGAACAGGCAGTTGATATCGATATCCTTGATATCGGCAGCCAGGGTTTATTTGGCCTGGGTTCTCGCCAGGCCCGGGTACGCCTCACAGTCAAAGACCAGGATCTTATGCCAGAAGCGCTGGATGTCCCTGCTATGGAGCCGGGACCCACAGAAGATCTATCAATTTCCGAGCCAGAACTGGCTGTTAGCGGACCGGTTCGCGAGCCTGATTTGGCGGAGGCAGACGGTTTTCTAGACTTCCCGGATGAAGAATACCCCCCGGAGGACCTGGATGAGCAGGCGGTCTCTGATACAGAAGAGCAGGTTTCTCTGATGCCAGAGGTTTTAAATGAAGAGGTGGTCCTGCATGTCGCCCAGGTGACTGTCGAAGAACTGCTTGAGAAGATGGGATTTGTCGCCACCGTAACTGCCTACCACGGTGTGCCGGATGATGAAAGGAGCCGGGTGCCGCTGATGGTTGACATAAGCGGCGATGACCTGAGCATTTTGATCGGGCCGCGTGCCGAAACATTGAATGCACTTCAATACATCTCCAGCCTGATCATCAGCAAGGAACTTGGGCGCTCCATCCCTCTGGTGGTCGATGTCGAAGGTTACCGTAAGCGCCGCGCCCAGCAGCTCCAGCGCCTTGCTTATAAAATGGCAGACCAGGCGGTCAAGTCTGGCCGCCGCCAGCAGTTGGAACCCATGCCTGCTAACGAACGCCGCCTGGTGCATATCGCCCTGCGCGAAAATCCAGAGGTGGAAACCGAGAGTATCGGCGAAGAGCCGCGCCGCAAGGTCACCATTATCCCGCGCGAACCGGAAATCGACCGGACCGAAAACTAGAAAATCTAGAACCCCTTGCTGGGATTCTTGACCGCCATCCCCGGCGGTGTTACAATCCCGTCGCTCTAAAAAAGTATACGCCCCCATCGTCTAGGGGACCAGGACGTAGCCCTTTCAAGGCTAAGACCGGAGTTCGAATCTCCGTGGGGGCACTGGAAATCCTCGCAGAAAGCGAGGATTTTATGTTATTAAATGAAGCAATCGGGGGATTTGTGATCGCAAAGTTGGCAGATGGATACAGCAAAACGACCATAAAAATGTATGAATGCCGGCTAAATGTACTTTCTGACTGGTTAAGAAATCCGGAAATCGAAAATATCACAACAAGAAATCTCAGAGATTTTCTTTATTACCTAAGGACAGATTTCAAGCCCTACCGTCCTGGAGGGGATGATTCACATTTGACAGAGGCTACAATCCACGGCTATTGGAAGGCTATAAGAGCATTTTGGAAATGGGCAGCTGAGGACTTAGATACAGAGAATGTTGCATTGCTAATCAAAGCCCCCAGATATAAGTTAAAACCAATAACACCATTATCCAAGAGCGAAGTAATACTGCTATTACATGCAGTTGAGAGTGATCGTAAGGGTAGGAAGCGGTCAACTAGATTACGGGATCGGGCAATAATATTATTCTTCTTGGATACCGGATTGAGGTTAGGCGAGTTATTACGCTTGCAGGTTAAGGAAGTGGATTTACATACTGGAAAGGTTATCGTTAGACCGCATCAAAGAGGGAGGAAAACATCCGGAAGGATTGTATATATTGGTAATAAAACCCGAAAGGATTTGTGGAAATATCTTTCCTTTCGAGATACCACATCCGATGATGAACCGATTTTTGATATTACCCCAGGTGCATTGAAGCATATGTTGAGGCGGTTAGGAAACAAGAGTGGGATTAAATGTCACGCACACAAGATTAGACACACATTCGCAATCAACTTCTTAAGAAACGGTGGAAATGTATTTGAACTCCAGAGATTATTGGGTCATAGTTCATTAGATATGGTTCGACATTACCTTAATATTGCAGAAAGTGATATAGAGAATGCCCACAGAAAAGCGAGTCCTGTGGATAGGTGGAATATTTGAAAAAATGATAGACCATTACCTGAATCGACATAATATGATTTTGTATATAATGAAAAGGGATAACACAGATATTTATTATGGTGAAGAAGAAATGATAAAAAAGCAACTAATGATCCTCTTGGCAATGTCGACTTCAAAAGGTGAAACCTACTCACCGATCCAAATACAAAGAATAATAAATAAGATAAGTCGTGATCTGGGTGATCAGGTTGAAAGCCTGAGATTTGAGTTTGAGCCTTATAATAAAAAATCTTCATACATGAATGTAAATGATGCACTCAAAGATTTGGAAACCGATGGGTTTGTTGAATCGATTCCCTTTAAGACTTGGAAAAACTTCCGTTTGAGTGAGAAGGGACAAAGTCTAGGTGAAGGATTTTGGTCTTCATTAGATCAAAGTTTTCAAGAGCGAATCTCGGGGATTGTTGAGGACGTTTTATCATCACCTTTTCCGGAAGAAAATAGACGAGAAAGGTTGCGAGATTTACAAGAAGAGCATATTGTTTATTTTCATAAAGAGGAGCATAAAAAAGTCGATCGCGATATTTTCTTAAAAAACTTTGGGATTGATAAAGAGTACCGTTATTTGAAGGTAATAATAGAAGATGTGGATGAAGGTGAAAATGCTCTTCCTCCGTTGTTTACATACTTCAAACCTAGTAAATATAATGTTTTAGTAGACAAACTAATATGTGCGATAGAGATTGATGAAGAGTTCCTTCGCTTAATCCCATCAAGAGAGATGATACCCATAGATGAAACTGGAGAAAATAGGATCATTGATGCAACAGCATGGCATTATTATTCCCAGAAGATTTCAGGTGGACGCGCCTCAGGACAGAGTGAAGAACAAATACAGTTGGAAGATATGATTGCCAAGGATTGGTTAACCACTAAGAGATATTATGATGATAACGAAAATGAACGTAGAATAACTAAAAAGGAGTTTTTGGAAAGTAGAGTTGATAAATATCCTAGATTAACATTGAGTAAACTAAATCACTATATTAGAAATCATGAGAAACGGCATCCATAAGTTCATGAAATCTATCGAATAACATTTCTTGGATTAATCAGAAAAGCCGTGTGTTGTAATACAAGCACACGGTTTTTTCTTAATACAGGAGTGTAAAAAGTGATGGAAACGAAAACGATAAGTATCAGGTTAATCCCAGAACTTGACAGAAAGATTCGGATCGAAGCAGCAA
>Ga0180437_10000523_pt1 | contig 73694 bp, 45 predicted proteins | sample SS_ome_4_FD_132410 | JGI IMG/M metagenome (GOLD analysis project Ga0180437, IMG submission 132410) | Hypersaline lake sediment archaeal communities from the Salton Sea, California, USA - SS_3_D_1 metaG | ecosystem: Environmental > Aquatic > Non-marine Saline and Alkaline > Hypersaline >...
CACTCAGTCAGCTTCTCTTCGTTTCCGACGGAACTGCTCCGCATTTGCGGTGCTGGCAGTTGTAAACACGGTACGCTGCCGATCAAACTGGACGAGTCAGTGACCGTCGCGCATGCCTTGTGTGGCCCAATTGCGTTCGTTGCCGACCGAGCAAATCGCGGGCATCCCACCTGACAGCCACCTCCAGAAGTCCTCCGATTTTCGGCACAATCCACTCTGAAGAGGGGGTTCAGCGTCGGGTCTACCCACCTCTGTGGGCCCGGTGGCACAACCTAAGAGTCGGGTCAAACTCGGCGTTTCCCACCTGGAGAGGGGGTGCAGAAGACGTCTCTTCAGAACCCGGTCACCGGCTCGTCAACCCCGGCACCATGTCCGACTACACGCCGAAAGCCAAGGTGGTCATGGTCACCGGCGTCGGACGCGAGTCCTCGAAGGCAACGATCCTCGCCACGGGCGAGGAACTGGGGCCTCGTTCCCCTCGGCGTCGAACCGTTTCAAGTTGACTACCGAGGGGTCGCCGCTGCGGCGCATGGTGTAGCCGTAGCGGTAGCCGTCGCGCTGGATCTCGCGCTCTCGCCGCTTGGCCCACTCCTCGCGCCGGGCGGCGAAGACCTCGCCGGCCATGTCGACGAACTCCGCCTCGACGAGAGCCCGGCCGTCGTCGGCCACCTTCACCACGCCGTGGCTGTAGCCGTACGGATACCCGTTGCAGCCGTCGGGCGCACTGGTGCAGCCGACCCAGAGCGTCACCCGGCCGCCGCGATCGGCCAGCACCAGCCCGGCGAACTTCATCTCGATCGACCCGTGGCCGAAGTGTCCCTTGGCCGAGGCATCCACCACCGACAGCTCGCGCCCCTGCGGCGAGTACTTCGTCAAACGTTTGGGGACCCATCCGCCGTACCTGTACTTCTCGGCCGATAGCACGTAAACCGCCCCGGCGGGGCCGACCCGCAGTGCGAGCGGCGCGGCCGTTTCGAATTGCCGCAGCAGGGCGCCGTCCGGCCTGACCACGACGACGCGGTTGTTGCCCGCATCGGCGACGTACACGTTGCCCTGCTTGTCCACGTCTACGCCCGCCGGGTCTTTCAGATGCGCGTCGTCGCTGCCGGCGACCTTCTCCTCGCCGAACAGCACGCTATAGTCGTTACTGCCGTCCAGCGCCAGGCGGTAGACAACGTGCAGCGTCGTCTGCGGCCGGGTCGTGGCCATGCCCGAAACGTAGAGCAGCTTGCAGTCGGGCGAGGAGACTATGCTCAGCCCGTTGGTGTGCATGCCCGGCGGAAGGCGCAGCGCGAACGCGTCGGCCGGGATCGCGCCGTCTGTGGCGAGCTTCAGCAAGGGCCGCCGCTCGGTGACGTAGTCCGGCGCCACCGTGGCCACGAGCAGAAACTCGTCGGGCGTGACCACCATGCTGCGGGCGCTGGTCATCTGTGGGATGAACAGGTCCCACCAGGATTGCACCTGGCGGCTGGACGGCTCGGGCGCGTGTGGCCCGAGCAGCCCAGCCGCCAAGTGACGCACCACGCGGCCGTCTTCGTCGAGAATCTCGACCGCGACGTCGGTCAGCTTGTTGACCTCGAAGTCGATCCTGACATTGACCCCGTCGGCCCTGGCTGTCGGCTTGGACGTGAAGGCCAGGCCGTCCTTGGCCGGCATCTGCAAGGCCGTGGCTTCTTCGCCCAGGGCCCCGCAGACGGCCGGCCCCATCGCCAGGCACGTCAGCACGGCGAATGCCGCGCCGAGTGCGCCGGTCTTCAGTGCGCGTGGTGGCATCATGTCTTCACCCGTCTTGAGTTCAGGAACGGACCCTGTGTTGATTTCCGCAGGGTCTCTCTCCGTGTCGAACTCCCGATCGCGGACACGCTCGGCTACTTCAGCGGCTTCCCTTCCTTCAGCCATGCCTCGTTGAAGGCCACGCAGTGGATTCGGCCGCTGCGCTTGTTCGGCCCGAGCAGATAGATCACGCCGTTGGGGGCCTGCGTGAGCGACATATACCCGCCGGGGCCTTGGACCTTGCGGACGTGCGCCCAGGTCTTGCCGTCGTCGTACGACAGGGCGGCGAAGGTGCTGGGCCAATCACCCCGTCTTCCACCGAACATTTCGCGCTTGTTGTCGAAGCTGCACAGCAGCAGGCCGCCGCTGGCCAGCTTCAAGGCCGCCGCCTTCTGGCCGACGCTGATGCCGGGAAACGGCGTTGCTGCCGGCTCCCAGCTTTCGCCCTCGTCGTGGGAGACGAAGGCCGGCATGGGGTCCGGGCCGCGCAGGAAGGCGAGGAAGGCGCCGTCGTCGCGCTGGACCACGGCCGGATGGATGGCATAGCGGCCCGCCGCATCGCGCAGGTTGCCGCGAGCGACCCTCCACGTTTCCCCACGGTCCGCGCTGAGCATCACCCGCTCGTCGCGGTGGCCGAAGTCGCCGTCCACGGCCAGAACGAGCTTCCCGTTCCTCGCAACGAAAGCGGAACAGGGCTGGCTCATCGTGAGCGGGTCTTCGCGCGTGAGGATGATTTGCGGCCTCGACCAGGTGGCGCCGTTGTCGTCCGAGGTTCGCATGCACTCGGCCGCGTCATCCCAGCCCTTGAGCGACTGCGTGCAGAAGTGATACAGCCGCTTGCCGTCGCAGAACAGCACCGGGGCGTGCGTGTTGCAGTCGGGCGTGCCGAAGAAGAACGCCGGCGGGTCCCACTTGCCCGTGTCGGCCCGCAGCCGGGTCGCTGCCTGGGCGCACTCGGGGCCCGATTCGGAAACGGTGCTGTACCAAACGGCCAGCACGTCGCCGTTCGGGCAGACGGTGATCGCCGAGAAGTGGTTCCAGTGGCGGTAAATCGGGCCCCACATGTCGTCCGGGATCGATACACCCTCGCTGAGGTACTCGTAGTACGGCGTGGGAGGATCCGGCCCGCTCTTGGGCGGCGGGCCCTGCCGGACGTTCTGCTGATGGACCGGCGGCTCGGGCACGGGCAGCGGCTCGTTGGCGGGCAACTCGCCCGACACCACGCGGAACCCGGTGGTCCGGTTGGCGTCCTCCGGAAGGTGCCCCGAGCGGTTCGAGGAGCGGCAGTAACGCACCGTCCCCAGCTTGTGGTTGGCCCGCCGGTAGCTCCAGCCGCGCGTCACACGTGCCCAGCCGTCGGCCCGGCCCGCCGGATCGGTCTGTTCGCCGGCCTCGTAAGGACCGAACCAATCGTGGCACCATTCGGCGACGTTGCCGTGCATGTCACAGAGCCCCCAGGCGTTCGGTTTGAAGCTGCCGACCGCAACCGGCCCGGCACGCTCGCCCTGCGGCACGACGCCGAAGTTCGCCTGCTCGGGCGTCAACGTCTCGCCGGTGTGGTAGGGGGTCGTCGTCCCTGCCCGGCAGGCGTACTCCCACTCGGCCTCGGTCGGCAGCCGGTAGGGTCGGCCCTCCTTCTTCGACAGCCAGTCGCAGAAATCGACCGCCTGCTGCCAGCTCACCAGCACGACCGGGTGGTCGTCCTCGGTGCTGACGCGATGCAGGCCGCGAAGCTCCTTGTGCTGCGGGTCGAATTGTTCGTACTGCGCGTTCGTGACCTCGGTCGTCGCCATGTAGAAGCGCTTCGAGATCGAGACCTTGTGGGCAGGGGCCTCGTCCCAGTCGCGCTGGTCCCACTCCTCTCGCGTCTGCGGCGGAGCTTCACCGGCCCCCATGATGAAGTCGCCGGGCTCGATGCGCACAAGTTCCATGCCGATCGAATTGGTGAATTGCTTCTCTGTGGCAAGATCGGCCGCGGCCGTCACCGTAGTAGCAAGCCATACAACGAGTACGGCGAAGAAGGTAGGCGTCCAGTTTGTCTTCATTTCGGTAACCCCCATGTTCTTGCAGAAGTGATTCTCCCGCATGTATACTGGTTTGTCAACGAAAGCCGGACAAGGGCTCGCTTTGCGCTTGGAGCATCCACCAGTCACCCCCTCCCAGAAAGGACTCCTTCCATGGCAAGAACAACCGTGCTGATTCCGCTCTGGATCGTAGCATTCGCGTTTGCCGAGATTGCGCAAGCGCAGCGTGATGGTGCTCGATAGCAATGGGAACGAGATCCTGCGGGCGGGGCGCCACGGCAACGAGAACTCGTGCGGCCGGGGCAGCCTGGCGCCCGAGCCGGAGATCGCCATTGCCTGGGCGCCCTACGTGGCGGCGAGCGACCGGGCGCGATATATCGTGGACTATGCCAACACCCGCATCCTGCGGGCTGATTTCGGCTACCATGCCGAGCAGGCGGTCCCTGTGCCGTAGATAACGGGTGAAACACAAGACGTGGGATGGACCTCCGGTCCGTCGCAACGGGCTGGAAGTCTTTCCCACAAGACGCGAAGTGCAAAACCCGGTCGCAGGAAAGGTGTGTCACATGAACGTCCTGGCGAAAACGGCAGTGTTGGTAGGATGGATGCTGGCGGCCACGCAGACCACGGCGGCAACCACAGCGAATCCGATTCCCCCGAAACCTCACCGGGGCACAAGAGAGCGTGAGGAAGTCTTCGAGTTCACTCAGAAGCCGACCGTGAAGAAGGAGGGCAGCAAGTACATCATCACCTTTGCCAGCAAGGGTAGTTGCGATGCGACCGTGGCCGTCCTCGACAAGGACGGCGGGATCGTCCGTCATCTGGCCTCCGGCGTTCTCGGTCCGAACGCGCCTGAACCGTACGAGAGGGATTCGCTCGCGCAGGCGCTGACCTGGGACGGCAAGGACGACTTCGGAAAGCCCGCGCCGGCGGGATGCCGAGTCAGGGTCGGCCTGGGGCTGAAGGCCGAGTTCGACGGGGCGTTCGGGTCGGAGCCCCGGCTGTTCGCGGCCAACGGGCTGATCTGCGACGCCGAGGGCACACTCTACATGCTGAAGTTCGACGATGACGTGATCGTCACCGCGATAGACCGCGACGGGAAGTACATCCGCACGGTGGCGCCCTTTCCGGCGAATGTCCGGGCCGAAGACGTGCCGCTGGCCGGACGGGCCAAGCTTGACTCTGGCGAGGTAGTACCCGTCACCGTGGGCCGAGAGTGTCGGATCTACCCGTTCCGCAATCCGCCTCGCCAGACGCCCGGCCTCACGCCCGACGGCAAGACACTCTTCCTGGCGGGCTCCGGGCACCGCGGGCCCCGGCACATGCTGCGCCTGGGAACCGACGGCACCGGCGGTCCGCACAGCCGGATGATCCTCAACGAGAGCTGGCAAGGCGAAGAACAGAAGGGGGGCGTGTACGGTTCCGGCGACCTGCACATGGCCGTCAGCCGCGACGGTCAGTGGATCTATTTCGGGTCGAGCCAGAGGCACGGCCAGCACGTCGTCTACCGCAAGAAGACCGCGGACCTCGGCAAAGGGCCGAAGCTCGGCAGCCGCCGCGGTGGCGTTTTCGTCGCCTGCCCCGGCGAGGTCTATCTGGGTGAAGGGAACCAGCCGGGCGAAGACAACAAGCACTTCAACGAGCCGCGCGGCGTGGCCTGCGACGCGGCCGGCAACCTGTACGTCGCCGACTGGGGGAACAACCGCATCCAGGTCTTCGACGCGGCGGGCAAGTACGCGCGCACGATTGCGTTCGACGGGGCATGCCAGATCCACGTGCACCCGGACAGCGGCGACATCTACGTCCTCGGCTGGAAGACGGGCGGGCATCGGCTGGCCAAATTGGACGCCCAAGCCAGGCTCGTCGCGCAGATGCCCTTGGCGCCCGTGTTCTACAGCGATGCCCCTCACCCCGCTGTCTTCTGCCTGGACTGGGCGGCAACGGAGCCGGCGGTGTGGGTCATGAACGGCCTCGTCCAGAGGAACGATCCGAGCCGGGGGCTCCTGCAGAAATACGTCGAGCGTGACGGTGAGTTTGTATTGGTCCTGGATGTGGGCAAGGAAGCGCTCGCTGCCATGGAAGGATGGGTCGTTCCAACAATGCACATGCACGCCTATATCGCAGCCGACCCGTACCGCGAGGAGGTCTATTTGCGCACCGGGGGACCTTGCGGCGGCGGCCCCTATACCCGCTTCGATGGCCGGACCGGCAAGATGCTACCGCAGCTTACAGGCCTGAAGAGCTTCGACGAAATCGACGTGGGAACGGACGGGCTGGTCTACGCGCGGACAGGCAACGGCGGCTCCATCGCACGATTCGATCCGGCCGATGGGAAACTCGTGCCGTTCGGTCAACTCCAGACGATCGATATCCCCATGCGCGGCGGTGGTCGGACGTTCCAGGATGGATTCTGCGTGGCACCCAACAGAAACATCTACGCGGTCCTCGTGGAGGCCGACAGCAGCTTCCACGCCAGGCTCAGGCAGGCCGGCCAGGGCGAGAGACTGAAGTCTCGGGATGACCGCATGCAGGGGATATTCCTGCAGGTGTTTGGTCCAGACGGCGTCGTCAGGCACGTGAGCGCAATCCCGGGTCTGCACCACAGCAACGGCGTGCGCGTCGCGAATAACGGAAATGTGTACGTTTCCATCGCCGCCATGCCGGCGGGACAGGAAGGCCCGGACGGAGGCGGAAGCGCCAGGTGGGGCACGCTGATTCGACTGGCGAGCGCCTTCGACAAGTTCCCGGTGGGCCAAGTCTACGGGAGCTGGGAAGAACCACTCGCGGGCCCGCCCACACACGTCGTCGGTGGTATGGGCATGGAGCTGCGGATCAAGCCGGTGCGCTGGCAGTACGGGGGGGTGGCACCTTCCACGTCGGCCACCGGCGGCTGTGTCTGCGGGAACTCGCGGTTCGATCTCGACGGCTTCGAGCGCGCCTTCGTGGCCGTGACCGACGAAGCCCTCTACGTCGAGGACATGGGCAACGCCCGCGTCGTGCGCGCCCGCTTGGGCTGCGTGGCCGAGGAGACGCTAGCCATGCCGTAGTCAAAATGCGGGACGGACCTCTGGTCCGTCATGCACGGACTGGAAATCCGTCCGACAACTGAAACGACCTACCCAAAGCCGGTTGGAAAGGAGGCAGGTCATGCGAGTTATGATCCGGTGCGTAGAGAATGCCATACGTCCACCCGGGATCTCTGCGTTACTAATCCTGTGCGCCTCCTGTTCCGCCCACGCGGGCGAGATCCCGCTGACGGTGGCCGAACCGGTCGGCACGGCCCGCTCCGAGGTCGCCAGCGGCGGCATCCCGCTGCCTGAGGGCAAGTACAAGGACCCTTCCGTCTTCAGCCTGTGGGACGGCGACAAAGAAATCCCCGTGCAGGTCAGCCCAATCGTCAAGTACCCCGACGGATCGCTGCACTGGGCGCTGGTCAGCTTCCCGGTCAGCCTTGAAGCGGGCGGTACAAAAACCTTCACGTTGAAGGACACGCCGGGAAGGGCGGCGCCGGTCCATCCGGTGGTCGTTGTGGAGCAAGCCGGCAAGGTGACTATTTCCAATGGCATAGTCAGCGTCGTCGTCAACAAGGACAGATTTGACGGCCTGCAGTCCGTGTGTTTTCAAGGGAAAGAGGTATTCAACGCAGCCAAGGCGGGCCTGACGCTCGACGGCAAGTCAGCCGGACGTAAGCCAATCCTATTCGACCTGCGGTACCGCGGACCAATCCGCACGACCCTATACGTCAAGGGCAACTACGGCGAGCAGGCCAATCCGTCGTTCGCGATGGCCATCACCCTGTGTGCCGGCGAGCCGGTGATCCACGTCGCGCACAACCTCCGCAACGGCGGCCTGAGTGCGCAAGACACCGAGGTAACCTCGGCCGACATCCACCTGGGACTGGCCGGCAAGCTGAGGGCCGATGAATCCGGAACGGCGCCGGCCGAGGGCAGGTCGCCGGCGGCCTACGGCTGGCAGTCGTTCGTTGGTGCGGCGGACGTGCTCGTGTTCATGCGTCACGGCGGACCGGCGGGCGGCGGTCTCTACCGCGCCGAGATGACCAAGGGCGAATTGGCTATCCGCTTGGTTCCGTCGGAGAAACCCTATCGCCTGGCCCAGGCGGCCCACAAGATCACCGAAATCGATCTATCATTCGGAGGCTGGCGCACGGTCGAGGCATTGGCCGGCCCGCTGCACGTCCTGGCCCCGAGCGGCTGGTATGCCGAGCACGACGGAATGGGCGCGGGCCGGGGCTTCGGGTCGCTCGAAGATGAGACCAAGACCTACAAGTCGATGGGCTGGTCCAACGCCGACGACCCGCAGAAGATGCCGAATGAGCACCAGGCGCGGCCCGGTATGTACGTCCAGGAGTTCAACGCCCACTGGGTCAGCGAGTGCGACCATCTGCAAGGTCTGGTGCTCGGTTACGTGCGGACGGGTCAGCGGGGCTACCTGGATCGAGCCCTGGCCTGGGCCCGCTACTGGCAAACCTATTTGAACTACCGCTCCGACGACTTCATCTACGGCAAGCAAGGCACGTTCAAAACGCCCAAGTGGGGCTCGGGCGCCAGCGCCGGTCGCGTGTGCACCGAAGGTTGCCACTTCTACGGCGTGGGCATTTTCAACTTCGCGCTGCTGACCGGCAAGATCGACGCACTGGAGGCGGCCTTCGATACCGCCGAGTTCGCCAATGTTTCGTGGTACGGGCAGTATTCGGGCAAGAAGCCGGGGCAAGACTTCAGCGCGTGGGGCTCGCGCGGCTTCGCCCGCTGCTATCTGGCCGTCGCCCGGGCTTACGACGTGGCCCGTGACGAGCAGTGGAAGGCCGCGTTGTTGCACTACATCGGTATGGCCACTCGCACGCCGGCCCGCGATCCGCGGGGCTTCACCATCGGCTGGTCGGGTTCGACCCCTGCTGCCGCGGCGCGTGCGTCCAAAGACAGCCAGGGTATCGCGGAGCTGATTGAGAAGGAGAATGTGAAGATTGAAGGGAAATACTGCGTCCATCCGAGATACGGCAAATACCAGCCCAAGTCGGTTGGCACCTGGCCTGAAGCGATGGAGTTGATGGCCAACCTGATGGCGTACGAGGCGGGCTTCGACTCGGACGACCCGGCCCTGAAACTGGCGGCCGAGGACGCCATGGACTACGCGATCGCCGAGGCGTACTTCGGCGCGAAGTATGCCTTTGACCCCGTGCAGAAGGCGGTCCATTACTATCTCTCCGTCGACTACCCCTTGCCCGACTTCGTGCCGGTTTGGAAAGGCGGAAAGTGGAACGAGTATCAGGCCCAGGGCCCCGACAGTTGGTACACCAAGTGGTGGCCGGGACCGTTCGCTGCCGGCTACAAGCTGACTGGCGACAGAGTGCTTTTCGACAAAGCGATGGAAGCCTTATGGTGGGGTCTGAGCCGCGATTACAGGAACCCGCCGCGGGTGCCGCGAGGCGAGGCCCCGCCCTACGCACGCGTGAAGGGAAACACGAAGGGTGACTTCATGAGCCCGACGGCCTTGGCCTTCGGCATCGGGGCTCGGCCGCTGGCCGACTTGCCGCCGCCGGCGGCGGTGACCGACCTGGCGGCCAGGGCCCTTGGCGGCGGCAAGGTCGAATTGAGTTGGACTGAACCGGCTGCCACGGGGAAGCTCGCCCGGTTCCAAGTGAAGCACGCCGCCAAGCCGATCAAGGACTACCACGAAATCGATTACCGCGACGAGCGCGACACAGTCTGCTATTGGAATATGGCGGTCAATGTGCTGGCCGAGCCCGCCCCGCAGGCCGCCGGGGCCAAACATACCATGGTGCTCGAGAACGTGCCCGCCGGAAGACGCTGCTTCGCCCTGAAAAGCTTCGACGCCGACCACCGCATCAGTAAGCTAAGCAACACGGCGACACTCGATGTGAACTGACTGGCAGGCCAGGCCGCTGGAGACACGGAAGGTGAACGGTGAAGATGTTGGAGCCAAGACACTCGCGTACGGCAATGGGACGCGGCCGTGACCACTTTGGAGAACGGCGACATCTATACCGTGGTAACCGGCTGCCAGAAGACCTGGCTTGAGGATCGCGAGGGCGGGGCACCCTACGGGCCCGAAAAGGCTGCACGGTACATGGCCGAGGGCCAGGGAGGAAGGACCGGTACGCGCCTACTCCGCGTGTTTGACAAGGATGGGGAGGAGAAGGTCTTCAACGCCCTGCCCGGACTGCCTTTCGTCCACGGGGTCCGCGTGGACCGAAAGAACGACCTGTACGTGTCCGCCCTCACGTTCCGCGAAGAAGGCGACAAGATCCCGGACGGACTCGAGAGCCACATGCCTTTCCACCTGACCATGGGCAGCGTGCTCAAGTTCGGCGACGGCTCCGGCTCACTCCCGGTCGCCCGCGTGTACGGCGAGGACACCCCCGGCCGGCCCGACGGCCCGAACAACCTCTACGACGCCACGTGGTGGGGCAACCGATACGAGAAACATTGGTGCGGCGAGATCCAGTGGGGCTACTTCGGCCAGACCGGGCTTGGCATCAACTGCTCGTGCCACCACACGCGGATGGACGTCGACGGCTACGCTCGCGTCTTCGTGCCGGCGATGCACCTGTTCAGCATCGTGGTGCTCGACACCAACGGGAACAGAATTGCCCGCATCGGCCGTTACGGGAACGCGGATCATCGCGGCAAAGACTCATTTGTCGAGGACCCTGAGACCGGCCGGCTGCGGCCGCGCAGGCCGGACGACCCAGCGGACCTGAAGAGCCCGTTTGCCGAGCCCGACGTGGCATTCGCGTGGGTCCGCAACGTCCAGGCCAGCGACACAGCGATCTACGCAATGGACTACGACAATCGCCGCATCCTCAAGGCAGCCCTTTCGTATGAGGTTCAAGCAACCCTCGACCTGCCTCAGTAGATGACCCTAAAGGGAGCTAATGGCAAATGAACGGATTTCCGGTCAGTCCTAGCGATCGGCTGCTTGTGGCAGCCTTCATCACGTTCCTCGGCGCTGCAGTCGACTCGTCGGCCATCGCTCAGGACGATCCTGCGGCTGCGTCCGGCCAACCGATTCTGGAGACCCGCAGTTTCTGGCGGTGTCATTTCACTCTTCAGCCGCCGGTGCTTACGAGTACGGAAGCCGAGAAGACCGAAGGATCATCAGACGATCAGTCTCGAATATCCACGTCTCCTCCTCCGACCGACTGGATGCAGACGGACTTCGCTGACCGCGATTGGCTGCGGACGCCCGGTCCGATCTTTGGTGGTTATGGTTTCCTGCAGCCGGAGACGGTCAGTCTAATATGCCTGCGCGGCAACTTTGCGGTAACTGACTTGGATCGCGTGAAGGATCTGAAGCTCTCTTGCGCGTTTCGCGGAGGGATTGTAGTCTATCTGAACGGCCGGGAAATTGCCCGTAGCCACCTGGGCAAGGACGGAATTGCCCCCGCTTCCTTGGCCGAACCATATCGGCTGGAAACCTATTCCACGCCCGGTGGCACGGTAATTCGTTGGGGATGGAGAGATCCCGAGACGTATCGGGACCGCTGTAACGAGCGCATCCGAAGGCTAACGGGCATCGCGCTGCCACCCGGCCTGCTACGTTCGGGAGTGAATGTCTTGGCGCTCGAGATCCACCGGGCACCTATTCTGGCAGAATCCCGTAGGCTGAAAGGGGCTCACATGGGACGCTGGAACACGGCCGGCTTCGTGTCAGCGGAACTGACCGCTTCGAGCCCCGACGGCCTGACACCCAATGTGGGCCAACCTGAAGGGCTCCAGGTCGAGACGCTCAATTCTCTGGTCGCGGTCTTTGATCAGGTCGGATACGCCGACCCCAACGAACCGCTTGGCCCATTGCATATTTCGGCGGCACGCAACGGGGTATTCTCGGGACAGATCGTCGTTCGTAACGATGTGGCAATCCCCCGCGTGCGGGCTGAAATCAGCGAACTGCGGCTTGCCGACGGCACGTGCCGCATACCGGCGGCGTCGCTCCACATCCGTTACGCACAACCCACTGGGCAAGAACGAGGTACGGCCGGCCGTTTCGCAGGCAATCGGGACATTCGTCGCTTCGATGCATTGGCCGACGCACCGTTGGAGGACAGTCGGGTGCACGTCGTCTGGCTGACGGTCCGAGTGCCGGCGGACGCCGTGCCCGGGGAGTATCGAGGTCAATTGACGCTTTATGCAGACGGCAGGAGAGCATCGGAGGTTCCCGTCGAACTCAAGGTCAGTGTCTGGACGCTGGCCGATTCGAAGGATTTCGCCTCGCACCTGGGACTGGTTCAGTCGCCGGCAACGGTAGCTCTGCAATACCAGGTGCCCCTTTGGTCCGAGGAGCATTTTGCGCTGGTGGAGAAGTCGCTGGATCTGTTGGGTCAGGTGGGCAACGACGTCGTGTTCGTCCCGCTGGTGTGCAAGACCCATTTCGGGAACGACCAAACGATGGTGCGGTGGATTAGACGGGACGATGGATCCTACACGCATGACTACAGCGTCTTCGACCGGTATCTCGATCTGACGCTCAGACATTCCGGCAAGCCGGAAGTGGTATGTCTGTATGTGTGGGACTTGTCCCTTGGCGGCGGCTACTTCGGTCGCACGGGAAAGCCGCCTCAAGGCGTAACCGTCAGCCGTCTCGACCCGTCAAGCGGCAAGATCCACCAGATGGTGGGGCCGGTGTATGGCACGCCGGAGAGCAATGCCTTCATGAAACCTGTCTTGGACGAAATCCGCCAACGGCTGAACCGGCGCGGCATCGACGACGGGCAGATCATGCTGGGAATCGCCGGTGACAGCAGGCCCAGCCCGCAGGTGACCGAACTGTTCGCCGAGATCGCCCCTTACGCAAGATGGATGCTGAACTCGCACGCCAGCGCCGACAAGATCAATGATGCCCCGGTAGGACTCTACTGGAACGTTTGGGGCGCGCCGAATGTTCCCGAGCCAGACCAAGAGCGACGCTACGGTTGGCAAAACGAGCCGCTGATTCGCGGTGTATTCCCCCGTTACGGAGCCGGTCCGGTCGGCCCCATGTGGTCCCACTCGCCCTTGGCCGTATATGGGACGATCAGCGAAGCGACAACCATGGCGGGCGTGCGAGGGTTTGGGCGTGCCGGGGCGGATTTTTGGCCCGTGTTGGTAGATTCGCGGGGCCACGGAGAGAGCATCGCCGGACGTTATCCCGATAGTCCTTGGCACCAACTCAGCATCGGCTCATCGACGCTGAGCGTTCTCGCGCCAGGGCCGTCCGGTGCAGTCTCGACGGTCCGCTTCGAGGCCCTGCGCCAAGGCGTGCAGGAGTGCGAGGCACGAATCTTCATTGAGAGGGCCCTCGCCGACGCCGCCAGGCGCGGGAAGCTGTCCAACTTCTTGATCCAGCAGTGCCAGCAGGTCCTGGACGACCGGGCCCGCATGATCCGCGCGGTAGCCTCGGCCGGCAGGAGCCAGAACAATCGCGTATGGCAATGGTACGCAGCGACGGACTGGCCGGGACGCGCAACCGAGCTGTTCGACGCGGCCGCAGAAGTGGACCAGGCATTGGCAGGAGAGTAGGTCTGCAGTTCAACCAGAAAAGACGTGTAAGGAGGGTGCATCGTGCGCAAGACGGTAAGCATGATATGGACGTTCTCTCTTCTCATGGCCTTCCCCGTCCGAGGCGGCGAAACCTCGCCGAATGCCGCCGAGTTGCCGGAGGACCCCGCATATCACATGCGTCTGGCTGTCCGTAAGGCAGGCGTCATTCTAGACGGTCCCGCTGAGGATGCGCAGGCCGAGGGAACCGATTTCCTCAAAGGCCACGACATGGATGCGGCCGGGAACATCTATTGGTCGGAAAGCAACTCGCCGGTGATTCGCAGCTACCGGGCGACAACGGGCCGCGTGATCACGTTGGCCGGTTCGGTCCGCGGACGGCGCGATGGGCCATTGGAAAGTGCCCGCTTCGGGGGCTGGTGGTACAACGCCACCAATTTGCTGTGCGTCTCGGACGACGGAAAGCATCTATTCGTCATAGACCGCGGTGCGGGAAACCTGTGGCGCTATGTCGATCTTGAAGCCGGTGTGGTGCGGACGATCGGTCCCCTGAACGACAAGGAATCCAAAACCACGTTGTGCATCGTGAAAGATCGTCGAGGAGGCATTTACGCGCTGACCGGCCAGGGCAAGCAGGCTCCGCCGTGCAAGGGATACCAGTCGATCTCGGTCACGCTACCCTCCACATTTCCCTGGTATGCGGTGGATCGATGGGCTTTGGATGCGAGCGCAGGGAAGCTCTACTATCACACTCGCAATGCCCCGCACGCGGTCGACTTGCAGACCGGCGAAGACGAAAACCTCACCCCGCCCGGTGACAACCCGCGCAAGCCGGACCTGAGCGGCCCGTTTGTCGGCATGACCTGGCACTGTCCGACGGGAATGTCGATCAGTCCCGGCGGCCGTTACTTGTTCGTGGGCGGTGGCGACTCGAGCAGCTTCTACCGACTGGATCTTGAGGAGCGCCACATCTTCTTCTTCGTGAAGAAGCCCGACGGCACCTACGGTTACGAAGATGGGTTCGAGAGAGACGAGAAGTGCCGTCTGAGTATGTGGCCGGCCGCGGGCGTCTTTAACACGCTCGGCAACGGCGCGTGGGCGTCAAGCAAACACGACAATACCGACGGCGGAATCTGGCTCATCACGCTGATAGACGGGCAGAAGTAAGGAGTGACTCCCAATGATTCGGACACTGATTACGTGCATGGCCGTTCTGACCTCATTTCCGGCCATAGCGGCCACATTGTCATCGGAAGCTCATCTCCCTGCACACGCCAGCACGCACGCACACGCCCCCGCTGCGGTGTGGGGCGACGACGTTTTCCTCGTAGTCTGGCAGGCCGGCCGCAACGAGCAGGCGGACATTGTCGGTGCGCGCCTCAACAAGGAAGGCAAGGTCCTGGATACAACACCCCTGGTCATTTGTCAGGCAAGAGATGAACAGGCCCGTCCCCGCGTGGCTTTCGGAACAGGACAATTCCTGGTGGTCTGGCAGGATCTGCGTAGCGAACGTGACTACGACGTGTACGCGGCGCGAGTCACTCCGGATGGAAAGGTGCTCGACGCCGACGGTTTTCCTGTAACCACCGGCGAAAAGAACCAAGCCGAGCCGGCCGTCTGTCACGACGGTTCGGCGTACCAAGTGGTATGGCGGCACTACTACGGCCGGGGCTACCACATCCATGGCGGGCGTGTAGAGGCAAAAGGCAAAGTGCTTGACGGCGCCGGCATGCTTCTGGCTACGCCACCGAAAGCGTACCTCGCCCCGTGGAACATGGGGACGCCGGGAGTATTCTCTCTGGGAGACGGTTGCGTTGTGGCGGCGGCGCGGTCCGGTCGTTGGCTGTGCCTCTGGCGGATTCGCGACGGAAAGACCGACGGTCCGGTCGTCTCCGATCCTGGGGGAATGGGCACGGATCCCGCGTTCGCGTCCGATGGCAAACACGTTCTGATGGTGTTCACTACCTTTATGAACACGGGTGGTCGTTCTTCCGGCCGGCGAGACTCCGGCATGCTGTTGCTGCCGTTGGAAGGCGAATGGGTGGCCGAGACAAGCCGTTTCGGCACGCATTTCACACGCGAAGGTGGTGCCCTGGCCGCTCGACAACTCATGGAGTCGGGCCGTTATGTGCGGCACCCGTCGGTCGCCTGGGATGGAGATGCCTACGTGGTGGCCTGGGATGTGCCGATCCGACACCGCCGTCAGTTACCGCATTACGATGCGGTCTTCCTGCGTCGATTTAGCTCGGAAGGTAAGGCTCTATCGGAAGAAGAGGAACAGATCGCCGGCTCGCCCGACACCCCAGCCTACCGGCCAGCCGTTGCCAGTGACGGCACCGGCACGACGCTCGTCGCCTACGAACGCCATCCGGACAGTACGGACCCGGATGTGCCGATTGTCATCGCGTTTCGGACGCTGAAGGGGACGTAGCGCAGGAGATTTCACCGGTGAAGAGCCGAGTCCACTTCGCTGCGTTCCAACTTGCATTGGCCTGCTGCTGCTCTGACCCGGCGGCTGTGCTTGGCCAATCTGAGCGAAATACGCCTTTCGTCGTGCCTCACGCGCTGGCCAAGTCAGAGAAAGTCTATGTTTGTGAACGGGCGGGCTGGGCCGACGTTGTTGCCCGGGTGCCCGGTATCGGTGAGGCTCGCATCGAGCGTGTGCCGGCATTCGATCGGCAGGGGCGGCCGGCTGCAGGGTTGCTCTCAGCCTGGACCACGGACGAATGGTTGTTCGGGTGGCTGGGGAGTGATACGGCCGTCCTCAGAATGCCAGGTGACCAAAGGCTTGCCCAGTGGGGACGCTCGCACTTCGCGCCGCTTGTGGAAAAGGGGCTATATATCAATCCGTTCAAGGGCCGCCAAGAAGAGTCATCCCATTCACGCTTCGACGCGGGCGGGGCGATCATGGCCTCGCCGCCAATCGAGGGGTATCCGCATGGCCGTCTGATCGTGGCACGCGATACCAGCGACGAGATCAAGGATTTCCTGCGCGGGCAAGGCGTCCAAGTCGCCCCCGAAGGAAAGCTCATTGAGCTCGACACCGCGTGGCTCAAAGTCGGACACGTGGACGAACTTGTGAACTTCGTCCCCGCGAGCACTCCCCGCGGCTTTCTCGCCGTCGTACCTGACCCAAAGGCGGGACTCGATCTGATCCGGTCCGTGCCGCCGCAGCGCGCCATCTTCTACTCCGCCGGAAGTGCCGAGCACACGGGTGCGGTCGTGGACTCGACCATCCGGGGGATCGAAACGGCCAGACCGGTTCCCGCGGGAAAATGGACCTTCGTTCGCATCTGGAAGGGCAAAGGCGCCGGCCAGGTCGCCAAGGTTCGGGCGGTCAAGGGCCGGCACTTCACAATCGACGGTGCGTGGGACACGCGCGACTTCTCGGACGCGCGATCGGCGATGCTGGGGCTCGTGCGTGCGATCGCAGGCCGGTGCGAAACCATGCCCATCTGGTTCGACCGTCCCGACAAGACTAGTCGGTTTCTGTTGGTCGAAGGCTCTCAGATGTGGATTGATTCGACAGGCGAGGAGTTTCCCGCCATCATGGCCGCGGGCGAAATGGCAGGTGACAACGTTCTCGCACGGACGAACCGGATTGTAGCCGCACGATGTCTGAGGGCCGACGACGCCGTGAGACAATCGCTCGGCATCGAGGCTGATGACGCCATCCGCCTGCCCGCGCTCTTCGCTTCCGAGGGGCCGCAGGAAGCGGGCGCCTGCCCGCTTCTGCCGAGTCTCGTAAACCTCCAGACGTTTAACCGAGAGATCGTCCTCTTGCGTCCGTTCGGCCCCCGGAGAGCTCCAGCCGACGACGAGAGCGACGTGATTCTCGACGCTGCCCGTGAAGCGCTTACGGACGTTGAAGGACGTCTGCACTTTCTTAACGGTTGGGATGCGCTGCACCGCAACAACGGCGGCCCACGCTGCGGCATGAACGTCTGGCGCCGACGCTGAGCCCGTGTTACCTTGTTTCACCGACTTCATCGATTTCATCTTCGATCGGTGTGGCGGACACAGGATCTAATCTCAACACGTAGACGACACTGTTGGTATCGACGGCGATCACAAGCTCGCGCTTCGGGTCGTACATCAGACCCATGGAAACGTTGGTTGGGTTCGGCCCGCCGATGTCGACGGACGTCCAAGCGTTGCTCGCGCAGTCATAGAGCACCCACGGCACGGGTGCGGTATCGCCACGTTTGCCGCGGGTAGGTACCAGTACTATGTCGTGGGCCGCGTGATAGCAGGTCTCGCGCAGGAAGTGGTTTGCCTTGGCGGCCGCGGCCATACCCCGAGGGGAAAGCCGTTTGGCGGTGCGAGTTTTCAGGTCTACGGCCATTAGATCGCCCTGAAACTCGCTGTGCGTCATGGTCAACCTGTCGCGCTTGGCGTCGTAGCACATCCCCGAGTTGTCACAGCGGGTTTCCACGAGAGACTCGCCCTGCAACTCGACCTCCGCCCAAGCGTCGTGGCGACCATCGTAATGAAACAACGTCCCGAACCGAGTCCACGCGTAGGGGCCGTGCCGAGTCGAACAGAGTGTCAGCGTATAGAAGTTGTCTTCGGCCATGCCCTCCGGCTGTGGCTTGCACGTCCAGGTCCCGGAGTTTGGATTGAACACGAATGAGAAGCTCTGGTGACCGCAACAGATCATCCGCTTCGAAACGGGATCGTAGGCGTATGAGTGATAGCTGTGGGCCGAGATCCACGGCTGGCCGAGGAACGTGGATCGAGACGGTTGCGACCCGCACGAACCGATACCCTCCAAGGGAAACGCCGGCGGGTACTTCTGGTGGTAGCGGCCCGTCTTCATCGAGAAGATGGGAATATCCGATCCGCAGTGGGCCGAGTGCCCGCCGCTCCAACGGTAGATCGCGTCGCGATCCGGATCGAACACGGCCGTGCCCCAGTCGCGGTTCTGGCGAGGAAGCCGCATCTCTTTGGGCGTGACCACGGTCCACTGGTTGACGGGAACCGCTTCGAGCACCTTCCGGAATGGTTCCTCGGCGGGTGGCGGGCCGTCCAAGTACCAATCCGGATCATAGGGCCCGTCGCGCCACTCAACGGTGCCGGGCGGGATGCCGCGCTTCACCGTGCCCGGTGCGTCGGGTCGGCTCACATCGAGACGGCAGGCATACGTGACAGGTCCCGCAAAGAGGACGACGTCATCGTCGCCGACCGCCGCCAGGAAGCTCTGCCCCTTGGTTTGCATAAATCGTGGAGCGGCGTTGGGGACCTCTTCATTCCGCTCCGGCACGGGCCATTCGGTGATGAAGTCCCACCGGTCATCGTCCACATCGTACGTCCAGACCTGCATAGGCAACTGCTTGTACAATGCCCCCCAGTAACCCGTTTGCGAATCGAAGCCATATCCCCCAAGTAGCGCGAGCTTCCGGGCCTCCGGCAGGTAGACGAACGCGTGCCCGGCGCGGGGCGACGGGCTGACCGCCGGTCGGCGGCGCTGCCAGCTCCGCGTACGGCAGTCATATACCCACGTGTCGGCATAGAGCATGTCCAGACGATCGCCGCCGAAAAGCACAGTCTTTTCGGTTGACGGATCGTAGACCATGGGAGAGTAGGCCCGCGGCGGTGGTTCGCACAACAGCCAATCTTCCGCGCGGCGCAGTGCTCGCTTGAGCGCCAAGGCGGCTTTGAGCGAGTCCGGATTCGGAGAGTCGCCGATTTGGCCGAGGAGTTCCGACGCGGACTCGAGTTCCGCTGCCGCTCGTTCACATTGGGTCTTCTCATGCCCGGGGGCCTTCCCGGCCAACTCCCTGCTGAACGCTTCGATGCGTTCGGACAAGAAGTTGGCCATGCCGGAAAGGCTCGTCTTCCCTTCGTGTGGCAGTTCCGTTTGGAAATAGCGGTTTAGCAGCGCGCCGTAGAACTCAGTGCCCGTGACACGGAGTGCTTTCGCCTGCTTGTGGAGGCGCGTGATTCGGTCACTTCCACTTAGCTGGCGACGCCATTGGTTATCCGCCACAGAGTAGACCCAAGTGCGCGTGTCGTTGTACTCGCTGGCTCCGTTGTTCCCGCCGAAGAGCACGAACTCCTTGTTGATCGGGTCATAACAGATCGAGCCCCACCACAGCTCGAAGCGACAGCCCTCCTGCGGATCGCCCTGAGGATTCAGATCCTTCCACGTTCGCTTCCGGGGGTCGTACTCGAGCGTGTGCCGTTTGACGTACGCCACCAGTCGGTTGCGGTCGCTGTCCAGGGCGTACTGGTAATATGCGTGGAATCGGCCCTCCCAGAGCCCAAGCCTGATGTTGCCCTCCACGTCTTCAATACGATACCCGTGCCCGCGAAACGGCGGCGGCTGGCAGACGCCCGCTTCCGGTCCCCAGCTCTCTTTCCCGAAGGGGAAGCGGTTCTTCCACACGCGGCCTTTCAGGTCGAAGGTTTGCTCGTCGTACGGGAAGGGTCCGAGGTCGTTCCATGCTCCCGGAGCTCCCATGAAAAGCAACCAGCTTTGTTCGTCGGGCAGGTAGGCCAAGCCGGCCAGTCGCCGCCGGCTCGCGCCGTGCTCTTCGATCGCCGTCCACTCGTTCACCCTGATTTGGGCGCCGCTGATTGGGGCGGACTTGGGCCAGACCTTCTCCCTGTCCGCGGCCCGGACAGCATGGACCGTACAAGTCAACAAGGTGACGAGGCAAAGGATACGTGTTGGCATTTGTGGCCCTCCTCAGCAGGCGTTTTGACCACAGACGGTCTATAACCCTGATCGATCCGGCTGGAGCACAATTCGTTTGACCCGGACCCTGCAGCCCCCTTCGGGAACCTCGTACGTCATCAAGTAGATCTTCGTGATCGTGTCGACCTGCGTCTTTCGCAGCGACTTCAAGGGGACTCGAAGTTCTGCCGGACCGGGTTGGACCTCGAAATTCACGTCGGTCCGCTGGTCATTGGTGTCGTTTGATCGGGCGCGGAAGACAATCGTTTGCGGTTCCCGCCCGAGGTTCTCCAACTCAATCACCACGGCCTCGAAATCGCTCCAGTCCTCCTTCAATCCGTCAAGTGATATCTGCGGGTAGGTTTCCTTCCCGAGACAGACGACCAGCAATCCCTGGCCGTCGTGACTGACCTTCAACGGGTCATCAGCCTGCCAGCCGCCGATGCCCTTCTGCTGGGTGAAATCGGCAATAACACGGTCGGGCCGGACCTGTTTGGGCGGCGTCCAGCCGAGTTCGCCGTAGCGCAGGGTCAGGTCACACATCTGCGGCAACTTATCCGTTTCCGGCAGTGTCACCGGAAGAGTCTCTGCACTGCGGACAATCCGACGCTCAACGGTCTTCACTGGTCCGTCCCAATTCGGCGCGTCTCGGTAGCGGTACACGAGCGTCAGGGGAGCCGCTTTCAGCGCGTCCTCGTTTGCCACCTCGACCGTCACGTTGTTCTTGCCCGGCATCAGATGGGGGGCGGCCATGGCATTGTGCTGGAACCACGTCCGCAGGTACATGTTCTTCAACGTGCTTTGTTCGCCCAGCACGATCCGGACGTTGTACTGGTGACGGCCAACGCCCGATCGAGCTACGGCGCGGTCCAACGGCACGCGATACAGCTTCTCGCCGGGCCGCCCGCCGGTAAAGAGCTTCTGCCAACCGCCCCCATGTTGATCGACGTGAACTTCGACGGAGTCTTCTTTCGCGCAATCGGCTTCGAACAGCAGCACTCCGCCAGTGACGTAGAAGGGACAGCCAACCGAAAAGCTATACGTGCCGGGGCCGACGAGGCCACTGGACGTCACCTTCGCCTCGTCCAGCGTCGCGCTGCCGTCGAGTACGGACTGTTCGCGCGTCAGGTCCGGCGAGTAGTTGATGTGACCGTTGAAGTAGTGGCGGTAGCTGACCGTGGTGGAAGGTCCGAATTTGGGTATGCCGTAGGGCTCCCAGAACTTGAACAGGAACGGCTCGGCACGCCGGTCCCGAGTTCCGCAGGTGTGCAGCGGACCCGGATCCGAGTTGCGGTAGCTGCCCGGCAGCGGCTTGCCCTCCGGCCGCCAACTCCGCACGATCTCCTCACCCAGCCGCAATTGGTAGTCCTTAACGGACCAATCGCTCGTCTGCGGTGTATAATCCGTGAGCCGGGTCTTCTGGGCGAACGATTCCGGTTTGTCCCCGCAGGGACAGATGTTGGGGCACGCCCTGCCTTCCTTCTCGGCGTCGCGGATGAGCGTTGGGTCGTCGTGCAGTTGCTCGAACGAGGCCACCGTTCGCTTGGGACCGCGCGTGAAGACGTAGAAATTGGTCATGGTGTCGTAGCCGTGCCACTGACCATCGTAGAAGACTTCGTAAAACGTATGCCCGGGATGGCTCACGACGCGGGCTTTCAATCCAATCGACGCCAGAAGCCCCTTCATGCACGTGGCCTGCGAACCGCACAGCGTGTTGCCCAGGATGTTGACCGTCTTGAGTGGCTCGCGGCTTTCCGGCAGGTTTCGATAGTGGTACACCCTCTGCCGGAAGAAGTGGTACATGGCAATCGCCTTCTGTTCGTCGCTCATGCCCGGCTTGATGATGTCCTTGGCGATTGACGCAAAACTGGAGCAATCAACCGTGCGATCGGTCGTAGCCCACGCACCGCGCACGGCGGCGGAGGCGGGCGAGCCGACAGCGGTAAGCAAGAGTACTACGGACGTCAACGCGCCATAGATCGTGTCTCTAGCTTGCATGGTAAATCCCCCTTATGTCGAAAGTTGGAAGGCAAACTGCTGGATCATTGCGTCCGCAGGATACGGGTTTGCCGGCGTCTTGAGAACAAGCCGGCCATGCGCATGAGCATACCGTCCGCCCCGGCCAGATGCAATTCTCGACCGGACGACACCGCTCCAACGTGCAGAATCAGGCACCCCCACATCTCCGGCTACCCTACGGCGGGATTTCCGTGTCCGATGCCCGGCCATCTTGAATCCGGGTGCCTGGTTTGCCGCGGATTGTCCAAGTCATCTGCCTGTGGTATCTTCATTGGACCGCCCGATCGAGGAGCGATCTATGAGTGCTTTTTGCCGCTCGGCCGCGTTGCCCATGGCCGGCTTGCTCGTGGCTGTTGCTCTGGCCGACGTCAGTCGGGCCGCTGAGGTGACATTGGCCCAGCCGCCGAGGGCAACGCGCTCAGGCGATACGGTCACAATCCGCTTCGCCGCGTCGGCCGCGACGAGTGTCGAGGTCGCCATCGTCGATGCGAAAGGCACCGTGGTCCGCCACCTGGCGGCCGGCATGCTCGGCAAGAACGCGCCGCCGCCGCTGAAGGCCAACTCGCTCGAGCAGTCGCTCACCTGGAACGGCAAAGACGACGAGGACGAGGATGTCTCGACCCTGCGCGGGCCGTTCAGCGCACGCGTCGGGTTGGAAATGCGGGCGGAGTTCGAGCGGGTGATCTTCTACCAGCCCGGCATCAGCTTTGCACCGCGCGCGGTCACGGTGGGCCCCGACGGCCTGCTCTACATCCTGATGGAACACGGCCAGACCAAGAGCACCTTCCTGTTGCAGGCATGGACAAAGGAAGGTAAGTACGTGCGCACGGTGATGCCCTACGCGGCCAACCTGCCGGACGAACGTCTGGCCGGCCTGCCGCGCGTCAAGCTGCCGGACGGCCGATCGGTCCCACGCATCGAACTGTCCAACTTTCGCGATCTCTATCCGATCAGCACCGGCATGCGCCCGCAGACCATGCCGATCACCAGCCAAGGCACGATCGTGCTAGTCAATGCATCCAAGACGCACAACGCCGGCACGCGCCCGCACCACCTGCTCTTCGTCAGCACAGACGGTGGTATCCCCAAGGGGCTGGACTACGTCGGCCCGCCCGGATCGGCAGAGCAGCTCGCCCACGGGCTCTGCTTCGCCGCCCTCAGTCCCGACGAGAAGTGGATCTATACTTCGGGCCATCGGCGCGGTGACGGAGGAGACGACAGCCTTGCTCCCGACGGCGGCACGAATTCGGATAAGCGTCCGCCGCACGCCGTCGTTTATCGCGTCGGCTTCGAGGACAAAGGCTTCGCCGAGCCGTTCATAGGCGAGCTTTACAGGCCGGGCAAAGACGAGTCGCATCTGACGCGCCCCCGCGGCATCGCCACCGACGCCAAGGGGCGAATCTACGTGTGTGATTACGATGCTGCCCGCGTGGCCGTGTTCGACTCAAAAGGCCAGTGGGTCGGCAAGATCGACGTGCAGCACCCCGAGCAGGTGGCAGTCGATTCCAAGAGCGGCGCGGTCTACGTCATGTCGTTCCGCATCACCGGATACCGCAAGAGTGAGACGAAACTGACGAAGTTCGCCGGCATCGGTAAGCCGGCCGTCGCGTCGGTTGATCTAGGCATGTCCTACCCGGCCCTCGGGTTGGACACGCAGGGCGAGAAACCGGTGATCTGGCTCGCCCGCACTTCCTTCGAGACGTGGGAGTCGCCGCTCGCCCGGCGCGGTGTCGAGAAAGTGGTCGACGAGGGCGACAGCCTGAGTACGCCGGTGGAGATCATCAAGCACCGGGCGCTGCCGGACGTTTACCAGATCGCCGCCTCGCCCGTGAACGACGATGTCTTCGTGCACAGCTACAGCGAACACCGCTTCGCCCGCGTCGACGGAGTGACCGGCGAAGTGAAGCTGTTTCCCGAAATCAAGGGCCAGGATATTGCCGTGGGCCCGGGCGGCGAGTTCTACGTTACCCGCATGACGAATTGGAACCCCGGCGCCAAGAGCATCGACCGTTACGATCGCGACGGCGAGCCGCTGCCTTTCCCGGGCAGCGTGAGTAACGAAATCGAAGATGTGCCGGGCAACGTTTACGGCCACGGCTACACCGGCACGAAGGGGCTGTTTGTCTCGCCCTGCGGCGAGATTGCGGTGATTGACAAGAGTCCGCGCCGCGGCGTGAGCGTCTACGGCCCGGACGGGAAGCTGAAGACAAACAAGGTGATCGACGGACTGGCGAAGGGCGACGGCTCGCCGGTGATGGACGCGCAGGGCAACGTCTACATCGCCTCGATGCTCACACCGCCGGACTGGAACTGGCCGAAGGCGTTCGGCGAGGAGCCCCCCGCGGCCACCTACACCTGGATGTACGGCAGCGTGGTGAAGTTCCCCCCGACCGGCGGCCACTTCTACTACCTGCCGCCGCGCTGGAGCACGCCGCCCGCGGGCCTCATCTGGCCGCCGCCCCACCTCGACAGGTGCACCGCACTGAACAAACTCCGAGTGGAGAAAGCCTACGTCGAGGGTCAGACCTGGATCCGCCCCGGCTTCTCAACTGTGCCCGGCGGCGGCTGCGGATGTTATGTTGGCCGCTTTACCGTCGAACGTTACGGCCGGGTGCTGATTCCCGACGTCGGGCAATTCAGCGTGCTGGTGGTCGACGCGAACAACAACGAACTGCTCCGCTTTGGCGACTACGGCAATGAAGACTTGGCCGGCCCCGACAGCAAAGTGCCCACGCCCGGCATCCCCTTGAGCTGGCCCTACGCCGTCAGCGTCGGCAAGAGCGGCGTGTACATCAGCGACTTCATCAACCGCCGTATCGTGAAAGTGAGGCTGACGCACGGAGTGCAAGAGACCGTCACGATCCAATAGGGAGTCTCGGTCCTCCGGGTGTCCTGACCGTCTTCCGGCGGATCGCTGCTAGTTCTCGTCGACACGGAATGCAGAAATGACTATGCTAGCCGCCGTCGTCAAGGGCGGTTTTCTCGCTGCGCCCAAAGGCCACAGAGAAGAGGCTAGCCAGGAGCCATCGGCGGCAATGCGCGCCCTGGCCGGCGGACGGAGTCGCCTCATACGGGCGTGCGGATCAGCGAACTGGCTGCCCACCGGTGGAGCGACGTGGACCTGTATTCCAATAACCTCCGAGTCGCCGACGAACGATCGAGCCGCCGCAAGCGGGCGTCGGGCAAGGCGCGAACCAGCAAGGGCCGGCGGTCCCGCACCATCCCCATCCACCCCCGGTTGCGCAAGATACTGGGGGGCCTACCCCGCAAGGCCGATGGTCGCGTCTTCCGTGCTCCACGTGGAGGGGCCCTCCGGCCCAACAACGTCTTGCACGTGTCCATCCGCGACGTGATCGAGCCGCTGAAGAAAGGGTTCCCCACTCCCCCGGGGGAGATCGGCTTCGAGCACGGTCGGCTGCGTTCTTTGAGGCATTTCTTCTGCAGCCGAGCCTTCCTCGGCGGGGCCTCGGAAGGGGAAATCCGCAAGTGGCTCGGCCACGCGGAGTCCAAGATGGTCGAGCACTATCCCATCTGCCAGTGGGTTCTTTCATGCTCTCGCGGGGCTAATTTACCGCAGGGTGTGACACGATGGGCGAGGGGCACCCCGGCAGCCTCGAAATCGTTCCCTCGACAGGGCTTGCCAGACCACGAGCCCCAGCGGGCCACGCCGCCACGGCCTCGGGGGCGGCGTTACACCCCCCCCAAGCAGTGGTTTGCCCACTGGCGTCCCGCCGAACAAAGTCCGAGGTCAACCGCTCGGCGAGATGCTGCTCGCCGGCCGCGTAAGGTCCCTTCGTGGCTCGGCAAGAGGAAATTCTCCTGCCATTCGGGCCTCTGACGGAGTGGCGCTGGGTCCGGGTCGGCCTAGCGGCCAAAAAAACCGTGGAAAACCGCCGCCCAGCTATTGATAGTGAGACTCAGTATCGGTACACTCGACGATTCCGCGGGCGGACAGCACCCTGCCTCCGTCCCCTTCGTGGACTTTGCGCAGGCGGGTCATTCGGGCGACGCCGACCAACCAGCAGGAAGGCAAGTCGGACACCGTGCCGGCCTATGCGGCAGTGACCGCGCGGAGCTATCACGGCGGCGGGGTCAACGTCGCCATGATGGACGGCTCGGTCCCGTGGTTCATCGACGAAGTGAATCTCGGCGTGTGGCGGGCCTACTCCACCCGCGAGCCGACGCCCACGCAGATCCTCCGCGTCAAGCGGCGCCTGGAGAGCGGCGTGCTGCGCGGCAAGCGTGGAACGGGGCACGACCCCCATTGGACCACCACCACGGAGTCCGTCGCCCGCTACCGGGCCGGGCAGGCCTGCCACAAGCAGCGGCCCGCCGGACCGACCCGCGAAAGGCCGGAGTTGCGTCGCGCCTACCAGCAATTGCTCGCCGACTACTTCCGTTCCGTCGTCCTCCGCAAACGGAAGAAAGGGGCCAGCCGGCGGTTTTCGCCGAAAGACAACCCCCACGGGCCGGGCTCGGTGGTGCGCGTGCAATACCGCTACCTGACGTCCCGCGGCCGCGCCGTTCACACCGACCGACGCTTCGTAGTCCAAGGAAGCCGCGTCATCGGCATCGAGTCCGACTGGTAATGGGCAATCCGAGTAGGCGGCCCCAAAGCCGGCCCATCAAGTCCCCTCCCGCCTCCCTTCCCCGGTGCGGATGCGAATGCAGTCTTCCAGAGGGAGGACGAAAACTCTGCCGTCGCCGATTTCGCCGGCCGGGCCCATGCGTCAGGCTCGGAGGGTAGCGTCTACCGTCGGGTCCGCGCCTAGCGCGAATTCAGTTCTCACGGTGTCCCACCGTGACCTTGTTTGGCTTGTAGCGAGGCCGAATAGAGGTGATCCACCTCTTGAAGGTACGTAGCGGGGTCCGCCTCGATCTTCTTAGTGCACGGCGGGCAGCAGACGTAGACGATTTGCCCTTCGACAACGGTCCACTTGGGGTTCTCCGGAAGGGCATTCTTCATCACGGGGCAGATCCGCTGGGCCTTGGCGAAGTTGGCGTGGATCGTTGCCCAGCGCTCCGCGTTGACCTTGCCCTGCAAACACCCCTTGCAGCAGAGGAACAGTTCCTCTTCGCCGATCTTCACCTTGACCGGGGCGCCGTGGGCCCCCAGTTTCTGACCCGACACGGGGCAAATCTCCTGCACCGCGGCCCGCAACCGATCGCGCTGGATCTGCTGCTCTTCGGGCGAGGTGGCCTCCTGGGCGCCGGCCGTTTGAGCGATTCCCGCGAACAAGGCGACTGCAACAAGCATCTTCACGTTCTTCATGTCCTTCTCCTTCTGGTAACAGGACGGAACCGAAAAAGAAACTCCAAACGATACCTCGCAACCGCAACCGATGGCGGCTGATCTCTTCGCCGTTCGCGCTCAGGCTGCCGTCGAGACAACCCCTTCCAATGCGTCTTCCGGGAGGACCTCATGTTCGGTTCCCGCCCAGAAGTCGTCGTGCAGACCGGCGCGCATCTTGAACTCCATGTAGGCGCAGTATAGTGTTGGGACGATAAACGTCGTGAACGGCTCGATCAACATGCCGCCGAACACGGGCAGGGCCATGGCCCGGGCCACGTCCGCGCCGCGGCCAGCGGATACCAGGACCGGCAGGAGTGCGACCAAAGTGGTCACGGTGGTCATTACGCAGGGGCGGATGCGCTTGAGCCCGGCGTGGTAAATGGCTTCCCGGATGTCCGCCACGCTGCGGAGCCGCCGGCGCGTCAAGACTTCTTGAATGTACGTGGCCATGACGATGCCGTCGTCGGCCGCGATCCCGAACAGCGCGATGAATCCGACCCAGACGGCGGTGTTCATATCAACGGCCATCACCGCCAGGGCCATCATTCCTCCGGCCGCCGCGACGGGGATTCCGGAAAAGACCACCAAGGCCAGGGAGAAGTTGCGGAAGTGGAGGTAGTGCAACAGCAGGTTGATCAGCACGACGGCCGGCACGATCCACATCAGACGGCGGTTCGCCTCGATCTGGTTCTGAAACGATCCGACCGGCTGGAGCTCGAAGTTGCCGTCGGGGAACGATAAATCGCCCGATTCCCTCGCTTTGCGGAGCGATTCCATCGCCGCGTCGACCGTTTCCAGGTCGCCGGCCGCGCCGGAAGGGGAAAACGCGACGTGGGCCACGAGCCGGGCGTCCTCGCTGTTGATGGCCCCGGGCCCCCACGTGGTGTCGACCGCTGCGAGCCGCTCCAGCGGGACGACCTCGCCAGTGTGGGTCACCACCGGCACTTTGCGAAGCTCGTCGAGCCGTTCGCGGACGTTTCGCTGATAGCGGATCTGGATGGGGTAGCGTTCGCGCCCCTCAACGGTCGTGGTTACGTCGACGCCACCCAGCCCGGCCGAAACGATCTGGTTGACCATCATGGTGGTCATGCCGTAGCGGGCGGCCTCCTCGCGATCGACCTCGAACTCGTAGTAGGGCTTGCCCATGACGACGTCGGGGTTGACCGTGCCGGCGTTGACGTAGTGGTTCTTTTTGAGGTGCTCGGCCACGGCGATCGACGCCTTGCCCAGCCCGTCGAGCGTGTCTCCGTAGATTCGCACGGCCATGGGTGCCTTGATGCCGCTTTGGAGCATGACCACGCGGCCCTCGATGGGCTGCAACGGCGAGGCGGGCGTGATCCCCAACAGCGTGGCCACCCGGTTGATCTCGTCCCAGATCTTCCGCTCGGTCATCCCCTCGCGCCACTGGTCGCGGGGTTTGAGCATGACGTAGGTCTCGACCATCGCTGCGGGGGCCGGGTCGAGGGCCGACTCGACGCGGCCGATCTTCCCCAGGACGTCCGCCACCTCGGGGATCTGCCCGATCATCGCGTCCTGGGTCTGGAGCACTTCCATGGCCTGCGAGAAGCTGGCTGCGGCGTACAAGCTGGGCATGTAGAACCAGCTCCCCTCGTCCAGCGCGATCCAGTCGTCCGTCTTCAGACCGGTGAAGGTGTGCTTGGCCTTCACGTAGCCGGGCACCTCGTTCAAATCCGCACCGAACACGGCGAACAGCTTTTCGACCGGCCGCAGCACGGTGGGCAACCCGATCCAGGCGCCCAGCCCCAGGACGAAGATCGCCGCCGGCAGGGAGAGCATCAGCAGCTTGCGGTTTAGCGCGAGGCGGAGCCGGCCGGCGTAAAGGAACAGCACGAACCGGCTGACCGGGTTCTCCTCGATCGGCCGGATCTTCTCGCGCATCATCCACCAACTCCCCAGAAAACCGAGGACCCCCGCCGCGGCGGTGGCCCAGGCCGGGCTCAGTAACGTCCACTCCTCGATGTGGTCGCCCCAGACGAAGTAGCACAGGCCGGCGCTCAGACCGGCCACGGCCAATCCCGTCAGAATGCCCGTCCACCTCGAGGTCCGCGAGGACTTCAAGAACACGCGGCAGAGCATCGGCACGACCGTCACGGCCACGATCAGGCTGGCCACCAGCGCGAACGTCTTGGTCCAGGCCAGCGGGGCGAACAGCTTGTGGTCGCGCCCGGTGAGGAAGAAGATGGGCAAGAAGCTGACGACGGTGGTGCTGATGGCCGTCATCACCGCGGGCACGACCTGCGCCGCGGCCGAACGGATGACCTCAAGCCGCCGCCCGGGGCCGCCGGGCGAGCCCTGCGCCTCCCACTCGGACAGCCCGTCGTAGGTGTTCTCCAGAACGATGATCCCCATGTCGACCATCGTGCCGATGGCGATGGCGATGCCGGCCAGCGACATGATGTTGGCATCCACGCCGAACAGCTTCATGCTGATAAAGGCCATCAACACGGCCATGGGCAGGGTGACCGCGACGACGACGCTCGCCCGGACGTGCAACAGGAACAGGACGACCACGACGATCGTGATCAGGGTCTCTTGGCCGAGGGCCTCGGTGAGCGTGGCCACGGTCTCTTCGATCAGCACGGTGCGGTCGTAGACCCCGTGGATCTTGATCCCGTCCAGCTCGCTTTCCAGCGACGCCACCTTGGCTTTGACCCGCTTGATGACCTCGCGGGGGTTCTCGCCGTAGCGCATCACGACCACGCCGCCGACGGCCTCCTGCCCGTTGAAGTCGAGCGCCCCGCGGCGGAAGGCGGGCCCGGTCTGCACCCGGGCGACGTCGCGCACGCGCACCGGTACGCCGTCGCGGGTGAGCACGACGGTATTCTCGATCTGTTCGATTGTCTCGGCGAGCGTCTTGCCGGAGCCGATGAATCCCTTGCCTCGGACAAGGTACTCCATGCCGCTGGTCTCGACCGTCTTGGCCCCCACGTCGATGTTCGACGCCTTGACCGCGTCGATGACTTTGCTCAGCGGGACGTCGTGGTAGCGGAGCTCGTCGGGGTCGATCTCGATCTGGTACTGGCGCTCGTAGCCGCCGATCGAGGCCACCTCGGCCACGCCTTCGACCGATTGCAGGGCGTACTTGATGAAGAAGTCCTGCTTCGAGCGGAGCTCGGCCAGGTCCATGCCTTCCGGTGGCTCCAACACGTAGTAATAAACCTGTCCCAGGGCGGTCGCGTCGGGGGCGAGTGTCGGGGTGACGCCCTCCGGGAGCGTGCCGGAGACCGTGGTGAGCTGCTCGGCGACGCGGGACCGGGCCCAGTAGAAGTCAACGTCGTCGGCAAATGTGACCTGCACGAAGCTGAAGCCGAACATGCTCTTGCCGCGGACGCTCCTCGCGCCGGGCACGGCCTGCAGCGCAATCGACAGCGGATAGGTGAGCTGATCCTCCATGTCCTTGGGCGAACGGCCCGGCCACTCGGTGAGCACAATGACCTGGTTCTCGCCCACGTTGGGGATGGCGTCCATCGGCACCTGCTTCGTCGAATACCACCCGTAGGCAATCACCCCGACGATCGCGATGAACACGACCAGCCGCTCGTGGAGGCAGAAATCGAGAAGCTTCCGGATCATCGGGCCACCTCCCTGGGCAGTTTGGCCAGGTGCTTCACGGGATCGGCCAACAGGCTCTCGCGGCAGCCCTCACAGCAGAGGAGCACGGTACGACCGTCCACGTTCACCTTGATCGGTGTGCCCATCGAGCCGAGCGGCAGTTCCGTCACCGGGCAGATTCGCTGGCTTTCGGCCAACGCTCGATCTTCGTCGGATAGCTCCGAGAGGGCGGTCACAACTTCGGGCGCAGGGGCCTCGTCCGCGTCGGCCTTGGGTTGGGCCTTGGCCGGATCGATGAGCGAAGGGTTCCCAGCCAATTGCATCTGCGAGTCGATGAGGAAGTTGCCCGAGCAGGCGACCTGCTCCCCCGCCTTCACGCCGGCGAGGACCGCGATCTCATCCCCGTTGCTCGGCCCGAGCGTCACCCGGCGGATCTCGAACCGCCCCGGCTCGGCCTCCACGTAAACGACGCTCGACTCGCCGGCCATCAGCACGGCGTTGCGGGGAACGACCAACGCCCGGCCGCCTTCGCACGGCTCGCTGGCGTAACCGAACTGGGCGGCGGGAACCAGCGGCACCCCGCACACCCGGCACGCGCCCGGCGAGGATTCGACCACGTGGGGGTGCCGGGGGCTGATCCATTTGTCGGCCAGCTCGGGGTCGTATACCCGCTCGGGAGGATTGCCGGAGCCGTCGAGCGGCACGCTGATCGTCGCCTTGGCGTAATCGCCGATTCGCAGCAGGCCGTCCTCGTTGGGCATCACCACGCGGACGCCGACCGTGCGAGTCCTGCAATTGACCATCGGGTCGATAAACGCCACGCGGCCGGTGAACTTTCGTCCAGGGAGAGATTGGACTTCGGCCTTGACCTTTTGGCCGTAACGGATCGCCGCCGCGTCCTCGGGGAACAGCTCCAGCATCAGCCAGACCGTCGAGAGGTCCGCCAGCCGGTAGATCGGCTCGCCGGTCTTGACGTACTGCCCCTCGACGGCGAGCTTCTCGATCACCGTGCCGCTGATCGGCGCACAGACGTGCAGGCGGCTGTTGGCCTTGCCGGCCGCTTCGAGATTCTCGATCTGCCCGGCGGTCATGCCGAACTCGATGAGGCGTTCGCGGGCACTGTCGTAGAGGTCGGTTCGCGCCGGCGACGTCCCCTCGTAACCGGAGGCGAGCCCCTGCTCTCGCGCCCGCTTCGACACCAATAGCTCAACTTGCCCGGAGTAGAGCTGCGGCGAGTAGAGCAGGGCCAGGTGGTCGTCCTTCTCAACGACCACGCCCGTGTAATCGGCGTAGAGCCGCTCCAGCCGGCCGTCAACGTAGGCCGCGATGGTCTTGAGCGTCCCTTCGTCGTAGCTAAGCTGGCCGATCGCCCGAATCTTGTGCCTAAGCGGCACGGCCTTGACGGCCACGGTGCGGATGTTCGCCACCCGCCGGGCGACCGGATCGACCTGGATCGACCGTTCGTCGGCGTCCCCCCCGTCCGAAGTGGCGGGCACCAACTCCATGGCGCACACGGGGCACCGGCCGGGTTCGCTCTGCGGGGGCGTACACATCATCGGGCAGATGTAGCGGACGTCCTCGCCGCCCGACGGCGCATGGCCGCCGCTGCTCCCGCCGCCCCCGGCGGAGATCCAGCCGAGCTTCTGGGCCGCTCCCAAGGCGGCGATCAGCAGCACGCCGACGCCCAGAACGAGCAACGGCTTCAGCGCGAGCTTGATCGACGAACGCAGAAGCTCTCTCGGCCTCTTGCGAGACGGCTCGGACGGGCGATTTTCGTCGCCCGCGTCGGCCGTGGTTGGGTTGGTACGTCGGTCTGTTGTCATCGCTTCCTTATCCTGTCGGTGCATGCGCAGCTCCGGCGGCCGAAACTGCTCGTTTACGCAACGTATGGCTGTACTAGCCGCCACAATGTCCGCACCCCGACGACCCGGAGTGGCCGGAGTGCGACGAATGCGAGTGTCCCGATCCGGAATCCGAGCTACTCGCACTCGACCTGCCGTCCGAGCGGACCAGGCCCATGCCGCAGATCGAGCATTTGCCCGGCTCGAACTGCTTGAACGAGGGGTGCATCGGACAGACCCATTCGCCGGCGGCCGGCTCGGCGGAAGTCGAGGTCGGTTGCGGCGCGCCGTAAGTGACGTTCGCCGCCATTTCGTCGGCCCAGTCCGATTCGTGACGTTGAGTGCTGTTGCACCCGACGACGGGCACAAGGAGCAGCACACCCGCAATCAGCAACCTGGCGATCTCGTTCGACATGATCTACGTCCTTGTGAAATGGCGGGGTGATAACCACGGTGGAGTCTCGCGTTGGAGATCCACGCCCGGCCGGCGTATGACTGGCAAGACCGGAATGCAACCCGTGGACTACCTCCCTCGGGACTGGATCGCTCACACCGCTTCCTTCATCTCCGTTCGCAGAGGAACGGGGCTCGGCACAGCGGCCGCTCGGCTGGCGGCTACGGAGTCCGCGACAGCGATGCGCGCACTCGGCCGGCGCGCGCACTGTCTCTATCGCCGGGAGAATCAGAGGTGGAAGCGGCAGAGCAAGACGCAGCGATCCAGCGGCGTGCCGGCCAGCGTCTTTCGACCGGCCGGTTTCACTATTTCGGAATCGCTGCACTGGAGAGAGAAGGCGACCGGCGGCCCTACGGCCTGATCGCCGGACCGCTCGCGATCTTCACGGGGTATCGGCTTGGGGCTGGGCGACGGGCGGTGTTGCTCGCACCGGCAGCCCGCTCGACAGCCGTCGCAGCTCTGCTTGGCTTCCGACTCGGCACGTCGACAGCAGGAGTGGTCCAAAGCAGACTGCTTGGGGGGCTGCGGTACTCGGCAGCAACAGCAGCAGCAAGACCGCACGCCCGGCTCATGCCCGCCTACGCTCTCGGCCGGCTGCTTCGCTTGGGCCGCGCAACAGCACGGGTCCGAGGGGAACCCTTGGAGGGGCACCAGCGCGGCCAGCAGCCAAACCGTGGCTCGGAGTGTTGTGCTGGATCGATACACGACCAACCTACTGCTCATTTCCGGCTACGCCAAACACTCAAAGACGACCATCCGCCGTATCGGCGGTCGCGAGCGGCGACTTGAAGCGAAATACTTTAGCATCATGGTGGTTATTGCCACTTGCGATTCGCGGATTGTTTCCACTTCCTCGGTTTGGGTCAATGCCAATTGACGACCGTGAACCCGGAACCCCTGTCCATTGTTCTCCCTTTAAGTTATGTTTGGGGTGACGGCGATTGGGACGAAGTGGCGGCCTGGAACTGCGTCGTGCCGCCGCTGGGTCCGAAACGCCGCGTATCGCAAGCACCGTTGCGTAAAGAGCGGACCCATGGCCCCCGAGGAAGCTGGGAACAACCCGTCCGAGGACTCCGCGCCGAAAAGGACCGGCCGGCCGTCGCGAAGAAATCCAACGCCTCCTGCATCCAATACGGAGGCGAACAGCGCCAGCCGGGCGGTCGCGGAGATGGTCGCCGGCTGTCGGCTTGGGGACCGTGACGCCCAGCGGCGGCTCTACGAGTCGTTCCAGCGGACGGTCTACCGGCTGATGGTCCGGATGCTCGGAATCGATGACGCCCCGGACCTGACGCAGCAGGTCTTCCTGCACGTGTTTCGCAAGATCGACGGCTATTCGGGGCGAGGGCGGTTCGACCGGTGGCTGTATCGCGTGGCCGCCAACGAGGCGTTGCAGCATTTGCGCCGGAAGCGTTCGAGACGACAACGTTCCCTCGTCTACGAGCCGACCGATCCGTCGGTTCGTGGCGAGGAGCGAACCGAGCGGAAAGAGCTGATCGAGCAGGCGTTGGCTCGGCTCGAGCCGGAGCTGCGGTCGATCTGCCTGCTCCGCGAGATCGACGGGCTATCGTACCGTGAAATCGCCGAGACTCTGGAAATTCCGGAAGGTACGGTCGGGTCGCGATTGAACCGCGCCCGACGCGAACTGAGAGGGCACCTCCTGAGCCTTGGTTGGGAGCCGTGAGATGAACTGTCACGAAGCGCAGCGACTGTTGTCCGCCTATCACGACGACGAGCTGCCGGCCGAGGTCCGCACGTCGGTGGCGGAGCACGTGCGGGGTTGCCCGTGCTGCGGCGACGAGCTGGCGGTGTTCGGAGAGCTATCGGCGATGGCGCGAGGGCTCGACGATCCCCAGCCGCCCGAGGCGATTTGGGCGGGCATCGAAGCCGCGCTCGACGCCGACCGGCAAGAAACCGCGTCGCCCGCAGGTCCCGCGGCGGCGCGAGCACGGGTGACGAAACGGCGGCTCGGCCTTCTGGCCACCGCCGCCGTGGTACTGGTCGCGGCCGGCGTGGCATGGTTCGCCACGCGCTTGTGGCACGCGCCGAGCCGCCCCGGCGAGGTGGCGGTGGACTTCGGAGAGTTCCTGGAGCACTTTCCCGAGGATCCCGAGCGCGCCCAGCAGGTTCTGATGACGAAATACGACGGACGGGCAGTCGACCTTTCGCAAGCCGCCCGACGTGCCGGGTACCGGCCGGCCGTTGCCGCCGGGCTGCCGAAGCGCTATACGCTCGACGGGGTCTACGTGTTGAAGATGCCGTGCTGCACCTGTGTACAAGCGATATGCCGGCGCGACGACGGACGGGTGTTTGCCATCTTCGAGCACGACGAAGAGCACCCGGCCTGGCTCGGCGCCGGGCCCTGCGTCGACACGGAGTGCCAGGGCTGTCCGTGCTGCGTGATGCGGGCCGGCCGTGGCGTGGTGGCTTCATGGAAGGCGGACAAGCGGCATCTCACGGTCGTGGGGGCCCGCGACCTGCAAGACGTTGCGGACCTGATCGGGCACTTCCGAACCACCCGGCCGGGAGCGTGACGTCCGCCCGGCACGGCTGCGGGGCGAGCCCGCAGTCGGCACGCGGCAGGGCGGGCTTCGGGCCTCATCGCCCGGCGTGACGGCAAATGCCGGGCCGCTTCGTGAAGATTCCGGGTTTGCCGCGCATCTACAATGAAGCAGCACGGCCGTCGGATTTCCCTGCGCACAGAAAAGGATCGAATGATGATGAATCCACTTCACTCGCGGTGGGCCAGCGACTTCGTCGCCCGGCACTGGGGCAAGTTGCTGCTGGCCCAGGCGGCCGTGCTGCTGGGGCTCGGCTACTGGTTGGCCTCCCTGGGAGGGACGGCCGGCGAAGCGGAACCCGCGGCGGCCGGCACCGAGCAACCGGCCGGGGCGGAGGAAGGCCCGACCATCTGGACCTGCTCCATGCACCCTCAGATCCGACAGCCCAAGCCGGGGAAGTGTCCGGTTTGCGGGATGGACTTGATTCCGGTGGCCAAGACGTCCGGCGGAATGCGGACCCTCGTCGTGAGCCCGGAAGCCCGGGCACTGATGAACGTCGAAACGTCGCCGGTGGAGCGGAGGTACGTCACGCACGAAATCCGCATGGTCGGCAAAGTCGACTACGACGAGACCAAGCTGGGTTACATCACCGCCTGGGTCTCCGGCCGGCTGGATCGCCTCTACGTCGACTACACGGGCGTGGAAGTCAAAAAGGGCGATCACATGGCCTACATCTACAGCGAGGAACTCTACTCGGCGCAGCAAGAGCTGATCCAGGCGGTGCGGTTCGCCCGGGAGCGGGGCCGGACGACCGACGTCGGTGGCGTGAACGTGCTGGAAGCCGCGCGGCAGAAGCTGCGGCTGTTGGGGCTGGCGGAGGACCAGATCAAGCAAATCGAGAAGCAGGACCAACCATCGACCCACTTGACGGTCTACGCGCCGGTAGGCGGCATCGTCATCGAGAAGCTCAAGCAGGAAGGCGAGCGGGTAAAGCTCGGCGACCGCATTTACACCATCGCCGATCTGAACCTGGTGTGGGTCCATCTCGACGCCTACGAGTCGGACCTCCCCTGGATCCGTTACGGCCAGGACGTGACGATCACCACCGAAGCCTACCCCGGCGAGGAGTTCCACGGGCGGATCGCCTTCATCCAGCCGGTGCTCAACGACAAGACGCGGACGGTCAAGGTGCGGGTCAACGTGCCGAACGTCGACGGCAAGCTGAAGCCGGAGATGTTCGTCCACGCGATCGTGCGTCCGAAGGTGGCGGCGGGCGGCCGCGTGATGGACCCCGCCTTGGCCGGCAAGTGGATCTGCCCCATGCACCCCGAGGTTGTCAAGGACGAACCCGGCGACTGCGACCTTTGCGGCATGGACCTCCTGCGGGCGGAATCGCTCGGCTACGTCACTCCCGAGACCGACGTGCGCAAGCCGCCGCGGGTGATCCCTTATTCGGCGATCCTGCCCACCGGTACGCGGGCGGTGGTCTACGTCGAATTGCCGAACATGCCCTCGTTCGCCGAGCCGGCCCTGCGAACCCTCTCGGCGATCGTCGAAGGGAGCAAGCTCGGCAAGATGCGGGAGGCGTTTGCCACGTACGCGAGAATGCTGGACCGCCCCTACGACCAACCGGGGACCGATTACGCCAAACGTCTCTGGCACACCTACGCGGACCGGCTCGGCCAATATGCCCTCCGCGGGCAGCGTGCGGCTTCGGTGGACGAGGCACAGCAGGCGTTCGCCGGGATCGAAACCGCAATGACCGGCCTGCGTGAGCAGTTTGCCCAGCCGGGGCAGCCGACGTTCGAGGGCCGCGAGATCGTGCTGGGCCCGCGGGCCGCCGACTACCAGCTCGTTCGCCATGGATTGGAGGAAGGCGAACTGGTCGTTACACAGGGCGCCTTCAAGATCGACTCCGAGGTGCAGATTCAGGCCAAGCCGAGCATGATGACGCCGGAAGGCGGAGGAGGTGGCGAGCACGCCGGACACAAAGCAAGCCTGCCGGCCGAGTTTCAAGACCAGGTCCGGGCCCTCTACGAGAAGTATGAGGCCGTCACCGGGGCCGTCGAGGAGGCCGATCTCGGCAAGATCACGGCGGCTTTCAACGAATTCGGCCGGATGCTCGACGCCGTGGACGGCGAGCCGCTTACCGGTCATGCCCGAATGTTGTGGAAGGAATTCGCCATGCTGCTGGGCAACGACGCCGTCGAAGGCCGTGAAGCGAAGCAGTTGAAGGAGGCCGACCGCGTGTATCTGCTCTTGAAGGGCCACATGCGGCGGATGCGCGACCAATTGGGTATTGCGCCGGAGCAGCAGCGCAAGGTGGAGCACGTCGAGGTCGGCGCCGAGTTTCAGGGAGAATTGGCGGCCGTCTGGGAGCGGTACTTGGCAGTCCAACGGGCACTCGCGGACGACAGTCTGGAGGACGCCCGCGGGGCACTGACCGGGCTCGAGTCCGCCGCGGCGACCGTGGACTCAGGATCTCTCAGCGGTCATGCCCGGGCGGTGTGGGACCGGGAACGGGCAAACCTGGACAAGGTGATCGGCGGCTTGAAGAAGGCCGAGGGCATCGACTCGATGCGCAGCGCGTTCTCTCCGCTATCGCAGGAAATCGGCGTCTTGGCACGCGCCTTTGGCTTCGGGGAAGCCGTTGCGGTTTACGAGCTGCACTGCCCGATGGCCTTCGACGGCCGCGGGGCCTTCTGGTACCAAGACAATGACGCGGTGCGGAACCCGTACTACGGTGCGTCGATGCTCAAGTGCGCCGATCGCGTCGAGCGAGTTGAGAGATGAGAGTCAGCTCTCAACTCTCAACCCTCAACCTTCAACTCTCAGCTCTCAGCTCCCCATGATCGACAAGCTCATCCGTTTCTGCCTGGAAAACAAGCTCGTCGTCGGGCTATTCGTCGTCCTCGTCGTGGCGTGGGGGGTGATGGTCGCGCCGTTCGACTGGGACCTGGGCGACTTGCCGCGCAAGCCGGTGCCCACCGACGCCATTCCCGACATCGGCGAGAACCAGCAGATCGTCTTCACGGAATGGATGGGCCGTTCACCGCAGGACGTCGAGGACCAGATTACCTATCCCTTGACGGTGTCGCTGTTGGGCGTGCCCGGCGTGAGGACCGTGCGCAGCTACTCGTTCTTCGGTTTCTCGACGATTTACGTAATCTTCGAGGAGGACGTGGAGTTCTACTGGTCGCGGACTCGCGTGCTGGAAAAGCTCAACAGTTTGCCCGAAGGCACGCTGCCCGAAGGCGTACAGCCCGTGCTCGGGCCCGACGCGACGCCACTTGGGCAGATCTATTGGTATACCTTGGAGGGTCGCGACCCCGACGGAAAGCCGGCGGGCGGATGGGACCTCGACGAGCTGCGGACCGTGCAGGACTGGTACGTGCGTTACTATCTGCTGGCCGCCGAGGGGATCAGCGAGGTGGCTTCCGTCGGCGGGTTCGTCCAGGAGTACCAGATCGACGTCGACCCGGACGCGATGCGCGCCGCCCGGGTCACGCTGGACGACATCTTCATGAGTGTGAAGAAGTCGAACATCGACGTGGGCGCCCGGAGCATCGAGATCAACAAGGCGGAATACCTGATCCGGGGCCTGGGATTTGTGAAGTCGGTCGAGGATCTCGAACTGAGCGTCGTGGGGGTCAACGACAACGTGCCGATCTACATCAAGGACGTGGCCAAGGTGACCCTGGGCCCGGCCCTGCGCCGGGGTGCCCTGGACAAAGGCGGCGCGGAAGCGGTGGGCGGCGTGGTGGTGGTCCGCTACGGATTCAACCCGCTGGAGGCGATCAAGAACGTCAAGAAGAAGATCGCCGAATTTGCGCCGGGACTGCCCACCAAAGTAGTCCTCGATTACCGGAAGGTGACGCGCGACGAAGTCGCGGCGTACGCGGAGGCACATGACTTCCACGCTTTTGCGAGCACGGAACCCGACCACGACGTGTGGGTGAAGCACTTGCGGTCCACCCCGCGCGATCAGTGGCCCGAGTGGGTAACGACCAGCCAAGTGACGGTCGTCCCGTTCTACGACCGGACCGGCCTGATCTACGAGACGCTGGGGACGCTCAATACGGCTCTCATCGAAGAAATCTTGGTGACCATCATCGTGATCTTGGTGATGGTCATGCACCTGCGGAGCTCGGTTCTCATTAGCGCCTTGTTGCCGTTGGCCGTGCTGATGTGCTTCATCGCCATGAAGACCTTCGGGGTCGACGCCAACATCGTGGCCCTGTCGGGCATCGCGATCGCCATCGGGACGATGGTCGACATGGGCATCATCCTCTGCGAGAACATCCTGAGGCACTTGGACGAAGCCAGTCCGGATGAGAGCCGCCTGGAGGTCGTGTTCCGCGCGTCGAGCGAGGTCGGCGGCGCGGTGTTGACGGCCGTCTCCACCACGATCATCAGCTTCCTGCCGGTGTTCACGATGATCGGGGCGGAAGGGAAGCTGTTCAAGCCGCTCGCCTTCACCAAGACGTTCGCCCTGGCCGCGTCGGTGATCGTGGCGCTGACCATCATTCCGCCGATGGCCCACGTTCTATTCACGACGCGGGCACCGGCCCGGACACTCCGCCGGGTCTTCTACGGCGGGCTGGTCCTGGCGGGCGTTGCGATCTCCGTTTGGGTCGCCTGGTGGGCGGGCCTCATCCTGGCGGCGCTGGGGCTCTACAAGCTCGTGGAAGAGTCGCTCCCGGCCCGATTCGAGCATTGGCGCGCCCGGATGCACCGCGGCGGCTTGCTGGTGGCCAGCGGGGCCGCCGTCCTACTGGTGGGCATGTTCCTTACGGAGCACTGGTTGCCGCTGGGGCCGGAGAAAGGTTTGCTCCGGAACCTCGTCTTCGTGGCCGCCCTGATCGGCGGACTGCTCGCCTTCTTTCAGGTCTTCCAGCGGTACTTGTACCGCCCAATCCTCTGGTGGTGCTTAAACCACAAGCTGCTCTTCCTGACGGCCCCGGCCTTGATTCTGCTGCTCGGTCTGGGTGCGTGGCTGGGCCCGGCTGCCCTCCTCGGCCGGATCCCGCAGCAGTACGAGGCGCAGTCGCTCGACGAGGAGGAGCTGGAAGAGCTGTCGGCGCTCGAGCGATTCAAATACGACCTGGCCGGGGTGAAATCGAAGCGCTGGGAAGGCGACGTGGCCGAGCGGTCGCTGGGGACGAAGCTGCGATGGACGTTGGCGCAGAGCTGGGAGGGCTTCGGCAAGGAGTTCATGCCGCCGCTGGACGAGGGCTCGTACCTGTACATGCCCACCACCATGGCCCATGCGTCGATCGGCGAGGCGATGGGCGTTCTTTCCTCGCAGGACCGCCGCATCAACGGCATCCCCGAGGTCGAATTGGCGGTCGGCAAGATCGGCCGGGTCCGCAGCCCGTTGGACCCGGCCCCCGTCTCGATGATCGAAACGGTCATCAACTACCGCTCGGAGTACATCGTCGACAAGGACGGGCGGCGGATCAATTACCGCTTCGACCCGGACGAGGTCGATTGGGTCCAGGACACGGAGGGCAACCTGCTGCCGGCGGGCGACAAGCAGCCGTACCGCGTGCAGGGCAAGTTCGAGCGGGATGAGAACGGCCACTTGATCGAGGACCCCGACGGCGTGCCGTTCCGCCAGTGGCGCCCTGCGCTCGATCCCGAGCTCAATCCGGGCCGCAAGCCGTGGCAGGGCATCCAAGAGCCGGACGACGTCTGGCACGAAATCGTCGAGGCAGCCCAGGTGCCGGGCACCACTTCCGCCCCGCGGCTCCAGCCCATCGCCGCGCGGATCGTCATGCTGCAAAGCGGCATGAGGGCGCCGATGGGCGTGAAAGTCAAGGGCCCGGACCTGGACACGATCGAGCGGGTGGCCCTGGAAATCGAGGGTTATCTCAAGCAAGTCCCCAGCGTGGAAGCCTCGGCGGTGATCGCCGACCGCGTGGTCGGCAAGCCGTACCTGGAGATCGACTTCAAGCGGCGGCAGATCGCACGCTACGGGCTGACGATTCGCGACGTTCAAGACGTCGTCGAAGTGGCCATCGGCGGTCGCACGATCACCAGGACCGTGGAGGGGCGCGAGCGGTTCCCGGTCCGGGTCCGATACCTGCGCGAGCTGCGCAACAAGATCGAGACGATGAAGAAGATCCTCGTCCCGGCGAAAGACGGAGCCCAGATCCCCTTGGCGCAGATGGCCGACATCAGGTACGTCCGCGGCCCCCAGGTGGTCAAGAGCGAAGACACCTTCCTGACGGCCTACGTGCTGTTCGACATGAAGCCGGGCGAGGCGGAAGTCGACGTGGTCGAAAACTGCCAGCGGTATCTGGAGGAGAAGATACAGGACGGCGAGTTCGTCCTGCCCCCTGGCGTGAGCTACACGTTTGCCGGGAACTACGAGAACCAGGTCCGTTCGCAGAAGACATTGATGGTCGTCCTGCCGTTGGCGCTGTTCATCATCTTCATCATCCTCTACTTCCAGTTCCGTTCGGTGATAACCACGTCGTTGGTGTTCAGCGGCATTGCCATTGCCTGGGCGGGCGGCTTCATCATGCTCTGGCTCTACGCACAGCCGTGGTTCCTCGACTTCGACGTCTTCGGCACGAACATGCAGGCGCTCTTCCAGATCCATCCGATCAACCTAAGCGTCGCCATTTGGGTCGGATTCCTGGCCTTGTTCGGCATCGCTTCGGACGACGGCGTGGTGATCGCCTCATACCTCGATCAGAGCTTCTTCAAGCGGCGAATCACCAACCACGACGAGGCCCGCAAGGCGACGCTGGCGGCGGGACTGCGGCGGGTCCGACCCTGCCTGATGACCACGGCCACCACGATCCTCGCGCTGATCCCCGTGTTGACCAGCACGGGCCGCGGCTCGGACATCATGGTCCCCATGGCGATTCCCAGCTTCGGCGGGATGGTCATCGAGGTGATGACCATGCTCGTCGTGCCCGTGCTCTACTGCGCGGTCCAGGAGTGGAAGCTCCGGCTGGGCATCGAGGACCCGCGGTTCGCCGAACACGCGGACGCCAATGGGGTAGCATGATAGCTCGCAAGAGGGGCTGGCGGTCGTGTTGCTTGCCCCATGCGATAACATTCCCCTAGTGGCTTGCACGGCCGAAAGCCGTGAAGAAACCGGCCGGCCGCTGCATCTATCGTGGATAGCAGAGTATTCGTTTCCCCCCAACCCAAGTAGGGAGAGTCTCGATGTCGAAACTGTTTCTGACTGCGTCGTTGTCGATGCTCGTTGCACTCGGGCTGGCTTTGACCGGCTGCACCAACCAGAAGTCGAGCGACCAGCCGCCGGCCTCGTCCAACGACAAGCAGGACGTACCGGAGGCGGGCGAGGAGGGCCATGAAGGCCACGAGCACGGCGAGGGCGGCGAGCAAGGCGAGCACGAGGAGGCACTCTCGGAGCTCTCGGCGGCCGATCGGGCGTTGGCCGAGAAACAGAAAATCTGCCCGGTGAGCGGCCAGCCGCTCGGCTCGATGGGCAAGCCTCACAAGGTCACCGTTCAGGGCCGCGAGGTGTTTCTCTGCTGCGCGGGCTGCGAGGACAAGATCAAGGCAGACCCCGAGAAGTACTTGGCGAAGCTCCCCGAGTAGCGCGTCAGCCGTTGCGAGAGTGCTGCGTTCGCCCCGATGTCCGTGTTCCGCGATTGGCGGTCCATCCCGCTCATTGGGGGGCCGCCAAGCGCCGTCCGGAATCTTGGGCGGTCTTGCCACACCTCCGTTGGTTAGTATAATGCTGACGTAGAAGGATTCGTGCAAGAATTCACAATTCACACCCGGGTTGGGGGAAATGCCCTCCATTTCTGCGTCCCGGTTGCCGGAAAGCCGGTTTGGACGGTCGTAGCCCCCAATGGCGCGTAGAATCCGAGCTATGTACGGCCTGACGCAATCTCTGTCGAAGACCGTCGTCTGGCTGGCGGCCATGCTGATGCCGCTCCAGACGCTGCCGGCCGCCACGTGTTGGTGTTCGGGTCAGCGGCAGGAACGGGTCGATCCGAATCCGCCGTCCGAACGCCATCCGCAGCAGGGCTGCTGTTGCTGTCGGAACGCTCCGGCTCCGGGGGCCGAGACGTACGGCGAGCAAGAGCCTTGCTGCCGAAAAGCGGATCCGCCCCCCGGACCCTCGCCCTGCGGATGTTCACGTCGTTGCACCTGCTCCTGCGGGAAGAACGACTCTTCGCCCGCGGTTCCCCCGGCACCCACGCAGTCGAAATGTGGGAGCGTCGACTTGCTCCCAATGCCCGTTCCGGTTTGCCTGAGCCCTGAGAAGTTCTTGCCGAGTTCAGCTCACCAGGGGCCGCCTCTTTGCACTTCCGCCTCGCAGCGCTGCACCAGTCTGTGCAGGTTCCTTCTCTGATCCTTTCGCATGGCAGGGACACTGCGCGCGGTGTTCTTGCGCTCGCGTGTTCCTTCAGCGGCGGTTGTGCGGACTTCTAATGGATAGAGTCCGCCGCGACTGGTCCCTAACACGTGCCTGATGGTCCACTTCGCCACAACCGCCGTGGGCCTGACAATTGCGTTCTTCGTTTGGGCGGCCGGCTCGATGGATGCGTCAGCTCAGTGTGCGCACTCCGGCCACCAAAACGGACCCGATGCCGGAAACCAACACGGTGACCACGCCGGGCACCAACACGGGGCCTGCTCCGGGCAGGGACACGGTGGGCACGCCGGGCACGACCACGGGGCTCACGCGAGTGGCCCACCCGCAGCCCACGCCGGCCATGGTGCCGGGGGCCACGCTGGGCACGAACGCGGCGCCGACGCCGGGCACGATCATGGCTCGGGACCGGGTATCGAAGGTCACCCCATGACTCAGCAGTTTCCCCATGGGGGCCAAATGACTATTGCCGGGCCCTATTGCTTCGAGGTCGTTTACCGGCCCAACGAAACCCGCGTCTATCTTCACGGAGCGGATCATCGGCCCCGGAGTATGCGCGGTGTGCAGGGGCACATGTTGATGCAAGTACGGGGCAATGACAAGGTGTTCCGCCATCCGTTGACGAACGTTACGCCACAGGCCGGTTCCGCAGGCCAAGACTACCTCGCCGCGACCGCGGACGTAAGCCGCATCCGGGACGGCGACATGACGGCCACGTTCGAGTTGGCGGACTTGCCGGACGCCCAGCAGCCTCGGGCCAACTTCAGTCAGACGTTCGTCCTGTCAAAGCCCCCGGTCACGGTTGCACCGCTCGACGAGTCCGATCGCCCCCGCATCGCCCGGCAGCAGGTCTGTCCCGTCACGGGAGGCCGGCTGGGCAGCATGGGTACTCCCGTCAAAGTGCTGGTGGGCGATCAGCCCTTGTATCTTTGCTGCAAAGGATGCGTGGGAAAGGTCGCCGAGAACCCGGACCGATATCTGGCCAAAGCGGCCAAATCGGGTGCGGGAGGTTAAGTGCTCGCGTTCTTACTACCAGGGGGAAAAAGCCCGGCCGCACGTCGGGCCCATCACGGAAAGGAGGAAACCGTGACAATCAGCCGTTCGCCCGAAGCGTTTTCGATGCCGTGCAACCGGTTGCGGAAGCTCCTCTTGCCCGCGGCAGGGGGCTTTCTGTTCGGCTACGCCGTGCTCCATCCGGTGTCGATGGTCGTCTTTCAGTGGCTCGACCCTCGTCTCGCCGCCGAGCTTCCGCACGGCGGGGGGAGAGGTTTGTGGGGTCCCATCGCCCATTCGTTTCACCTCGGCATGTTGCCGATGGGGCTGGTTTTCGGGGCGATTGGGGCGTTGATCGCCACCTTTTACGCCTGCTATCGGCTGACGCTTACGGCGCAGAGGGACCGGCTGGCGGAGCAGGCCGAGATGCTCGCGCGGAACAACGAAGAGCTGGCCAGGCTGGAGCTGACCAATCGTCGGACCGCCCAGTTCATGGCCCACGACTTCAAGACCTCGCTCGGCTGTGTGGCTGGGTTTGCCGCCCAGCTCTTGGAGAGGCCCGGGCTGCGCGAAGACCGCGAAGTCGCCCCTGCCCTTGTCTGCATCCGCCGACAGGCTCACGCGATGATGGGGAGCGTGACGGATCTCCTGGAGTCTTCGCGCGTCCGCGAAGGCCGCACGTTGCGGATGCAACCGACGTGCGCGGCCGAACTGCTCGAAGAGGCCACGAGCGACTTTTCCCTTCCGGCGCACGTGGAGCGGATCACATTGGGCGACCATCATACCCGTTGCCCGCCCCTGGTCGCCGACGCCCGGCTGCTTCGCCGCGTGCTGTGTAATCTGATCTCCAACGCCATCAAGCACAACGGACCGGATACCCAAGTCCACTTGGACGCGCGAGTCGCCGAGTCGCGTGCGGAAGTCGTCTTCTCGTGCTGCGACGACGGGGCGGGCATCCCCCCGGAGCTGCTGCCGTCCCTGTTCCGCGAGTTCACGACGGCAGGCGACTTGAACGGCGAATCGACCGGCCTTGGACTGGCATTCTGCAAAACCGTCGTCGAAGCCCACGGCGGGCGCATCTGGTGCGAGGGTCTGAAACAGGGAGTTCGATTCCTCTTTGCGATTCCCGTGCATGAGGAGCACGCCACGAAAACCGACGCGGCAAAGGCAAAGCCGGTCGATGGACCACACTTTCCCGGAACCGTGGAGGAGGCGATCTCGTCCGGCAATACCGAGAAGTGCTGAACAAGACACGCTGCAACCACGGCCGACCATTCTTTTCACTGACCCGTGACACAAGGAGCCTAACGATGACCAAAGAGTCTGTAGCACAACAACACGTATTGATCGTCGAAGACGAGCCCGATTTCGCCGCCCTGCTGCGGTCGATCCTGGTAGACGCGGGATACAGCGTGGCGACGGCCTACAACTGCGAGGACGCGCTGGCCGAGGTCCGCAAAACGAGGCCCGACGTCATCACGCTGGATATTCAAATGCCCCGGAAGTCGGGCGCGTTCTTCTACCGGACACTCAAGACCGACGCGAAGTATCGGAACGTTCCCGTCGTCGTGGTTACTGGGATCACGAGTCATGATCGGGAGATGGAGAGCATCGTCCGCACTTTTCTGGAGCCGGCCGACCTGCCGCACCCGCACGCGTACCTGGAGAAGCCGGTCGAAGGCCCGGCACTGCTTGAGACCATCGAGGCTGCGCTCTCCACCGCCGCCCCCGGCACGTGCTGACCATCCCGACAAAGGACACGTTGAGCGTGTTCGGGAGTCGGTCGTCCGAGTGGCCATTGAGGACGATGCCGTCTCCAAGTGCGTCGCTCAGCATCTGCCAGAGGCGATCACGAAGGCCACGGACGGCCGACATGCCAATCCAGTGTTCTGCCAGTTCGCACGCGGCTCCGAGCCCGACGTTCAGAAGCACGTTTTCCGTTCCTGCGCGACGGCCGTTTTCGTGGCCCGCACCATGAAGGCTGGGTTCAATCCGAACGCCGTTGCGAATGTAGAGGGTACCCACGCCTTTGGGCGCGTAAGCCTTGTGTCCGGCCACTGACAACAGGTCGACGCCAAGCTCGTCCACCCGGGTAGAAATCTTGCCGACGGATTGGGCGGCGTCCGTGTGGAATTGGATTCCGTGGTCCCGAGTGATTCGGGCGATGTCGGCAATCGGCTGGATGGTGCCCACTTCGTTGTTCGCGTGCATGACCGTCACCAAGATGGTCTTGTCGGTGATGGCCCTGCGCACGCCGTCCGGGTCAACCATGCCGGTTCCGTCCACGGGCAAATAGGTTACTTCTGCCCCCAGCTTCTCCAAGAAGCGGCAGGGCTCGATCACCGCCGGGTGCTCGATCTCTGTGGTAATGATGTGGTTGCCCTGCTCGCGCAAGGCGAAGTAAACGCCCTTGATGGCATGGTTGTTTGACTCCGTTCCCCCGCTGGTGAACACGATTTCTTCAGCGGAGCAACCCAGCAGACCCGCCACCTGACCTCGCGCGGCTTCTACGCCTTCCTTCGCCGGTGTGCCGGCCCAGTGGGGGCTGGACGGGTTGCCGTAGTGCTCGGCCATATAAGGACGCATCGCCTCCGCGACCTCAGGCGCGATCGGCGTGCTTGCGTTATAGTCGAGATAGACCTTCGTCATGGCTCGAACCTCATTGTCTAGCCGGAAGCGGCCCGCCTGTCGGGGAACAGAGCGGAGCTTGGTCCTTCAGGCCGGCGGAAGCCCCGTTCGGTTCACTTCAAGTCTCAGGAGTTGGATTCCACTAGGCGCCGGGCTTCGGCGGCTTCTTGCCGAACTTCGCTTCGTACTGGGCGGCAAACTTCTCCTCCAGTTCGGGTTGGCAAACAAAGCACTGCGACTTCGGCCGGTTGTGCTCCTCGCACCAGTCGCCTTTCTGCTGGTATTCGGCGGCGAGCGAAGGGTCACACCGTGTACACACTTCCTCGGGCACGCCGTGCTCAGGACACCACCAGCCGCTGTGGTCGTCGAGCGCGCCCGCGGGCTCAACACCTTCAGCCGGCGCGGCGGCGTCCGGCGTTCTTCCGCCGCCGCATCCGCTCAGCGCCAGACCGGCCAGTGCGGCGATCGCCAATACGGCACGACTCCTTAACGAGACAACTCGCATCGATTCCTCCTTCAGGCTTCGAGAGCCTGCCAAGACGTTACACCGAAACCGGCTCGGCCACGCGCCGCGACGGTTTTTCGGCGGATTGTCTGTCTTCCTTCTTCGCTTTCACCGGGCCGCTGAAGACCATATAGAGCACCCGGAGCACCAAGAGACTCATTACCGTGGCGCTGAACACGCCGCCGATGACCACCGTGGCCAGGGGGCGCTGCACCTCGGCTCCCATGCCGGTGTTCAGCGCCATCGGCACGAAGCCCAGCCCGGCGACCAGCGTGGTCATCAGCACGGGCCGAAGCCGGGTCATGGCCGCCGTTTCGACGGCATCTTCGAGGTCCATGCCGCGCCGCCGCAGCCGCCGGATCGTGGAGACCAGCAGCATGTCGTCGAGCACGGCCACGCCGGAGAGGGCCACGAACCCGACCGCGGCCGAAATGGAAAACGGCATGTCGCGGATCCACAGGGCCAGGATGCCGCCGACCCAGGCAAACGGCACGCTGGTGAACACACGCAGCGCGTCGACCACATTGCGGTAGGTCATGTAGAGGAGCGTGAAGATCAGCCCCAGGGCCAGGGGGACGACGACAGCCAGCCGCCGCTGCGCCCGCTGGAGGTTTTCAAACTGCCCGCCCCACTCGACCCGGTATCGCCCCGGCGGCAATTGAACCCGCTCGGCCACCTTCCGGCGAGCCTCGGCAACGAAGCTGCCCATGTCTCGCCCCCGGACGTTGGCCTCGATCGTGATCCGCCGCTGGTACCACTCGCGTTTGATGGTGTTCGGGCCTTCCACGGTCTCGACCGTGGCCAGTCGCGCCAAGGGGATCTGCTCGCCGGAGGGGGTTGCAACCAGCATGGATCTAACGGCCTCGGGGTCGGCCCGCACCTCCTCGGGCAAACGGACGATCAGCGGGAAACGCAACTGCCCTTCGTAGACTTCTCCCACGTGCTTGCTCCCCAACGACTCGACCAGGTCGAGCACGGTCCTGGCCGGGACGCCGTAGCGGGCGATCTCGTCCTGCTTGACGCGAATTTCCAGTACCGGCTGGCCGGTGATCTGCTCCGTGGTCACGTCGGCGGCGCCAGGGACCGTTTTCAGCACCCGTTCCACTTCGGCGGCCTTCTTCACCAGCGTGTCGAAATCGTCGCCGTAAAGGATCGCCGCCACATCGGAGCGGACACCCGAGATCATCTCGTTGATGCGCATCTCGATCGGCTGGGTCATGGCCAGCCGCGGACCGGGCAGGTCGCGGAGTTCCCTCTGTATCTGCTCGGTCAGTTGCTTCTGTGTGTCTGCCCGTCTCCACTGACTGCGGGGCTTGAGCGTAAGAAACAGGTCGGTCAGCTCGACGCCCATCGGGTCGGTCGCCACCTCGGCCGTGCCCACGCGGCTCCAGGCGTAGAGCACTTCATCGGGGAACTTTTCGAGCAGGATCCTTTCCATCCGGGTGTTGTAGCGGATCGACTCCTCCAGGTCGGTGCCGGCGAGCCGGACCACGTTGATGACGATCGAACCTTCCGAGAGCTTGGGCACAAACTCCGAACCGAGGTTCGGCGCGATCATCCCGAAGGCCACCACCAGGACTGCCAGGGCAAAACCCAACACAGCCAGTTTGTGGTGCATCGTGAATCGCAGCACCGGGGCGTAGAGACGTTTCAGCAGACGGATCAACAATGGCTCTCGCTCTTCCGTCCTCTTTGGGAGCACCAGGCTGGCCAGCACCGGCATGAGTGTCAAGGACAAGAGCATCGAGCCGGCCAGCGCGAAGATCACGGTCAGGGCCATCGGCCGGAAGAGCTTTCCCTCGACGCCCTCCACGGTGAGGATCGGCAGGTAGACGATCATGATGATCAGCTCGCCGAACATCGTCGGCTTGCGGACCTCAACGGCTGCGTCGCGGATGATCTCCAGCCGGCTGCGGCCCGCCGAGCCGGCGTGGGCGAGGTGGCGAACGCAGTTCTCGACCATCACCACGGAACTGTCGACGACCAGACCGAAGTCAATCGCCCCCAGGCTCAGCAAGCTGGCGGCGATGCCGAAGCGCAGCATCCCGGAAAAAGCGAAGAGCATCGAAAGCGGGATCGCCAGGGCCACGAGCAATCCGGCTCGCAGGTTGCCCAGGAAGATGAACAGCACCGCCACCACCAGCAACCCGCCCTCGAAGAGATTCTCGCGGACCGTGTCGATCACGTGGTCGACCAGCTCGGTGCGGTCGTAGACCGTCTGGATTGTCACGCCCGGCGGCAGGACTTCCCTGATTTCCTGGAGCTTATTCTTCAAGGCCCAGGTGACCTCGTGGGCGTTTTCTCCCATGAGCATGAAGCCCAGGCCGAGGACCGCCTCGCCGCGACCACCGGCCGTGACCGCGCCGCGACGGATCTCGTGACCGATTTGGACTTCGGCCACGTCGCGGACACGGATCGGCACGCCGTCGACCGCATCGACAACGATGTTCTCGATCTGCTCTATGTTCACGGTGCGTCCCTGGCCGTGGACCAGGAGCATCCGCGTGCCATCGGTGATGTTGCCGCCGCCGACGTTGCGGTTGTTATCCTCGGCCGCCTCGACCACGTCGTCGAACGTCAGCCCGTGCTTGATGAGCCGGGAGGGGTCGAGACGGACTTGATACTGCTTCTCGTAGCCGCCCCAGGTGTTGACCTCGGCGACGCCCGGCACGGAGCGAAGCTGCGGCTTGACCACCCACTCGTGAATCGTCCGCAGCTCGGTCAGCTTTTCAGCCCGTTCTTTCTCCGAAAGCTTCGAGAAGTCGTAGCCCTCGTAGGTGAGCACGTAGTGGAACACTTCCCCCAGGCCCGTGGAAACCGGCCCCATCTGCGGGCGCCGGATGCCACCGGGCAATTCCACCGTGCTGAGCCGCTCGTTGATGAGCTGGCGGGCGAAGTAGATGTCGACGCCGTCCTCAAAGATGACGACCACCTGCGACAGGCCGAACTTCGAGATCGATCGCAAATCCTCCAGCCCCGGCAGACCGCTGATGGCCTGCTCGACCGGAAAGGTGATCTGCCGCTCGACCTCCTCCGGAGCCAACGACGGGGCGACCGTGTTGATCTGCACCATCACCGGCGTGGTGTCCGGGAAGGCATCGATATCCAGATGCCGTAGCGAGACTGCGCCCACGACGACTGTGGCCACCACCACCAGGATGACCAACGCGCGGTGCCGGAGTGAGAAATCGATGATCCAGTTGAGCATGTGAGGTGTCCCCGTGCAAGTCAGGACACTGCAAAGTCGAGTTACTCCACCTCACAACAGCCTTCGCCCAAGTTGTTCTTGAGCAACTGGGCCCGCAGCACGTCGCTTCCTTTCGTCGCCACCACCTCCCCGGGGAGGACGCCCGCAAGGATCTCGGTGAACTTCTCGTTCTTGACTGCCGGGCGAACCGTGCGGACGTGGAACACCTTGAAACTATCGCCGCTATCGAAGAACCCTTTGTCTCGCACGAATACCACGTGGCAACAGCCTTCCCAGTGTACCGCCTCGTTGGGAACGGCAATGGCTTGCGGCTCGTCGCGCAGCACAATCTGCCCCCGGCCGAACGTCTCATTGCGGAGCCGACCATCGGGATTGGGTAGGTCGGCCCGAACCTTCACCGTGCGCGTTCGCTCGTCGGCCGTGGTGCTGATCCACGTCAGCTTGCCGCCGACTGCCTGTCGGCTGCCGTCCGGTTGAAACTGGACCGGCTGGCCGAGGGCGAGCTTGTCGGCCTCCTCCAAACGAACGTCGAGCATCAGCCACATGCGGCTCGTGTCGGCCACCTGGAACAGCACGCGCGACGTGTCGACCGCTTCGCCGGCCACGACCTGCCGGTCCACCACCACGCCGTCCAACGGGGCACGCAGGGGAACGAGGTTGGCCGTCGTGGTGCGGGGATCAAGCTCTGCGGCAATCGACTCGGGCAGCCCCAGAAGGCGAAGCTGCGCGACGGCTTCCTCTTCCGCCAGGTTTCGTAACGACTCGACATCGACCGGAAGGCCCAGGTTGACCAGCGTCTCCTGGGCGCCGAGCACCCTTGCGCGGGCCTGCACGTAGGCGGCGTCCGCCTCTTGGGCGCGGCGGCCGGGAACGATGCCTTGAGAGGAGAGCCCGTCCAGGCGCGCGAAAACCTTCCGCTGCAACTCTTCCTGGGCCAGGGCGTGAATCAACTCCGTCTTGGCTCGCCCCACTTCCTTGGCGTCCACCACGGCCAGCACGTCGCCTACCCGCACCGTATCCCCGACGTACTTCTCCACTCGCCAGACCGTGCCGGGCGCACGGGCCGAAAGGCTCGCCAGCCGAGTGGGGTCATAGCGGACTTCTCCGGTGGCCTCGACCGTCTCCTGGATCGGCTGGCGGTCCACGAGGGCCACGTCCAGGCCGGCTTCCCGAACCGCATCGAGCGATGCAAACTGCAAGCGCCGCTGGTGCAGCTTGCAGACGTTGTTGTTACGCGGCCGTTCTTCCACGGCCAGTGCCCGCGCCGCGCGCTCCAGGTCCGCCCGCGACACTGCCGGCGCCTCCTTCAGTTCGGCCACGTCGGGATGGTCGAGCGGGCAGTTGGCAACCCCGTGCTCCCGGCACCAGCCGTATTGAGGCCCGGGGGGCAGCAGGTCCACGTTGCACTCGACGCATTTGGACTCCGGGACGCCGTGCTCCGCGCACCAATCGTCCCGCTCGGCCGGCTCGGCTCCCACCAACGTCGAGAACTTGGGCAGTTTCCACTCGGAGTGATGGCCGTAAAATCCAACACCGGCGATGACGCCAAACACCATGAACGTTGGAAGCTTGCTCCATAGCCAAGTGAATCGACGGAAGCGTCGTCGGCGACGGGGTTGTTCTTCCTGCGGCTCGACGGCCGGGGGCGCGCTTGCCTCGTTTGGTGCATCTTGACCATTGGCTTTGCAGCGCGACTCCGGGGAGCCGGTGCGCTCAGGATCGAGTACGAGAGGATCCATAAGACGTTCCTGCTACAGAAGTACGAGTTTTGGGACTGCTCCGGGCACGCACCGCGCAAATCCGCAATACAGCCCCGGACCAGGCGCGCAAAGTGCGCAGAAAAAAGCGCAGCAGGAACGCTCAGAGCAATAGAGAGGCCAAGGCCAAACGAATCAACCGGCCTGAAGCCATGTGGGAAAGCGGCGGACTTTCACCGAAGGAACGCAGAGAGAAGCCCTCGTCGGCATCAGCCTGCGCGGGCAGAGACGTGTCGAGCCAGGCAGCCAGCCCCATTTGCTCCCCGACATCAACCTTGGAAACCGCCGCGGTCTCCACCGCCCCGTTGCAGAGACAGATGCAGCCGCATCGCTCGGGCTGCGCGGGCCCGCGCGGCTGGGGCTCGACCGAGTTTCTCCCGGAGTCGGTTTCATCGGCGGGGTCCTGCCGATGCTGGCAGCACGAGCACCCAGCCTGTTGCTTCGCCGGCGCGCGCCCACCCCCCATTTTGGCCATGCACTCAAATGGGCAGGCCAAAACTCCGGCGACGGTCAGAAGTACGTACGCCACACGAAACATGACTGTGGGACTTTGGTATCAATCTGCCTTTTGTTAATAGTATGTTCCCTTGTCTGTGGAGTCAATACGGGTTGCCCACTACTGATTGGGACCCGCCTCTCCGGAGTTCGTGTCTCTTGGGCCAAAACTGTGCCGTGCCGGCAGGTGCTCTTTTGTCCACTCATACTCTGGAACTGGTCAAGTTCCTGCCGGTGTCGTCGCAATCACTCGGGCACGGGTAAAGAAGGTTTGCTCTGTTCCCTTATTGGCCGCGGGGATTCTGCCGGAATGTCCACGTTCGGCGCGGCGGGGAGTGGACTGACGTTCTGCCGCTGGAGATATTGCGGCCCCACGGGTGTGGGGCAATAGCACCCCTGGTAGGCGACGTACGGCAACGGAGACGGCGGGCAATAGCGGTAGGGGATGCAGCATCCCTGATAATCGTGGTAGGCGGCCGCGCAGCCCGACAGTGAGACCATCAGCGTGATTCCCAGCAGCCTCGAGATTGTTGATGCTTTGTGCTTCAACATGACCGTCTTCCTTCGATTCTGGAGGCGGGTCTCGCGACTTGGTTCCCGCGCGGCTTCTGGCGGGATCATGGGTTGCCCGGCTGCGGTTGCGCGGGCGGAACGAGAGGCACGAGGGGCATCGGCTCGGGATTCGGCGGGCCGCCCTCGGGGATGGAAGGCCGTGCCCGCTCGATGGGCTCTACCGTTTGAAGCTGACGACCGATTACCCTTTCAAGCATGGCCAGCGTCTGCTGGAGCTGCGACTGCAAACGATGGTAGGCGATTTGGAATCGCAGAAGCTGCTGCCAGTTGTCGATCAACTGCAAGAAGTCCACGTCGCCGACCTGATAGGCCGCCTGAGAGACCTCCAACGTTTGTTCCGCCTTGGGAATGATGTCGTCCCGAAACAGCTTGACGAGGTCATATTGGCTGGTGGCCTGCGCATAGACGTCCTTGACGGATTCAACGGTTCGGTCCCGCAGGGAATCGTATTGCCTCGTGCTCGCCACCACGCGGGACTCGGCCTCTCGGACGCCGGCCTCGAGCCGCTTGCGGTAGATGGGAACGTTGACGGAAAGCCCGAGCAGGAGGGGATCGTCGCCGTTGGCCACAGGGCTGAGCCCGGCCGCCGACGTGCCGATCCACGTCACGCCCGCCGTGAGATCCGGGAAATACTCCAACCGCGCCAGGTCGACCATACGGCGGTCTCTGCGAATCGCCGCCAGTTGGGCGTGCAACTCGGGCCGCCCGGCAATCGCCTGCTCGTAGAGTCGCCGCAAATCTCGAGGGATTTGTTCCTCAGGCGGCCGTTCCAAAGCCCGGAGCGGTGTGTCGGGCGAGACGTGCAGCAATCGGGCCAACTTCGCCTGCGAACTGTCGCGCTGTTGGCGTAGACGGATCAACTGATTATCGAGATTGGAGACTTCGACCTGGGCGCGGAGCACGTCCTGTTGGCTCGCTTTCCCCGTCCGGTACTTGCTGTCGGCGATTCGCACGAACTGCTGCAGGAGCTTTCGATTGTCCTCAGTGATTCGGATTGCCCTTTGGACGAAGTACAGTTCATAGTAAGCCTGCTTGACCTGCTCGATGACTTCCAACTCCACTGCGGCAAGGTGTGCCCTGGCGACGTTCGTGTCGGCTTCGGCGGCGGCTGCCCGCGTACTCAACTTGCCGAACCAGGGGAGATGTTGAGTGGCCGTGAGCGCAACTTCCTGTTGCCCGGCGGCCGTTTGCACCGGCTCAGGGAATGCGGTAGCACCGAACGTCGGGTCCCGGAGGCTGGCCGCCTGCGGAACTCGATACGCGGCCGCATCAACCCGTTTTCGGGCAGCCTGGATGTCCGGGTTTTGCGATAGCGCATAAGAGATATAGACCTCGACCGGCTGCGGTCCTCCCAGATCCGGCACCGTGGGCGGAACTGCCTCCACAAGGGAGGCATGACCGGTAGGCCCGCGGGTTATCTGATTCACGGCATCCACGTAATCCGAGGTCCGAATCTGCCGCGGCCCGCGACAGCCGATTATCGAAACCACAAGCACCGAGAATACCAACGGGCGGAAAACTCCGTGCGCCATCCGTTGACATCCGGTCTTCTCTGCGCCGAGCAACTTGGACCGGTGAACGGTCTTGGATGCGAGCAGCGGGGAATGCATCGTGCTTGTCCCGTCGAACTGGCTTTAGACAGAGAGGCCCTTCCGGAGTATCGTCACAAGCGGCAAACCCATTAGAGTTGGCTGAATCATTCCCAGCGATTCAAGCGTTTCAGCAGTTGCCAACGCCGTTACGACCGCTACGACCCGCAGGGTCGACTATCGGAAAGCCCGGCTGCGCTCCCCGCTCTGACAACGCGCTCTCTGACGGAAAGCGAGGAGATAGATGGGTCCTGCAACGTGGACGCGAAGATCGAGTCGCCGAGGCCGCGGCGTGGATGCCAAATCCGTGAGGATTGTGCGCCATAAGGAATGGGATTGTATACGGCGTGCTATCAGAGACTCTTGCCCCGCCAGCAGACTCGGAAGAGCACGCCGTATACGATTCTGTTGGACTAGACCGCGGGGGCCGCTAAACCCGCTGCACACCTCGTTCGCTGGCGCACGCAAGGCGGCCTCGGTGTTGCTGATCTGGCCGTCGCCGTTTGCCTCGAAGATGTGGGCGAAGCCAAGCGTCAGGCAGCGCGTCGTTCCGGAGGCTTGAGGTCGCGGTGGCCGGGCGGTCTTTTCGCGACGTGAGAAGGGAGCGAGAGGTCGTCTCTGGCTACACCTGTCCGACGGTTAGACCCGGCCAAACAGAGACCAACGAAGAGCAACTGGGCGAGCATCGCGTAGACGACGTAGAGTTGGCCACCGCCTCCGAATCCATAGCTGTGCAAGCCCGCGCCCAGCACGTAGTTCACGCCGTACCAGGCCACCATCACCAGCGAGAAGCAGACGACCGAGAGGGCGGCCAGGCCGCGGCTGCCGACCCAGCCGGCGTGGCGGGCATGGAGCACGGCCGCGTAGCCGAGCAGGGTGATCAAGGCCCAGACCTCTTTGGGGTCCCAACCCCAAAAGCGTCCCCAGGAGTAATCGGCCCATACGCCCCCCAGCACGGTGCCGACGGCCAACAGCAGTACGCCGATCCGGAGCGCGCGGTAGGTGAACCGGCTTTGCGAACGGACGGCGTCCCGGTTGCCCGATCCGGCCAGGTAATAGCCGAGCGTAACGTTGCCGATTCCCAGCGCTAGAGCGAAGGCGGCGTAGCTCAGGGTGATCGTCATGACGTGGGTAATTAGCCAGAAGTTGTTGCGGAGCACTGGCGGAAGTGGGCGCATGCTGGGATCGAGCACCGCGGGGCAGTTGTCGGCGAGGATCAGCGCCGTCGTGGCGATGGCGGCCGAGGCCACGAGAATGTATCGTTGGCGGGAAAGAAGCTCGAAGATCAACCCGAACACCGCCACGCCCAATCCGAGGTACAGCACCGATTCGTACATATTCGTGACCGGAGCCCGGCCGGAAATGGCCATGCGCATGCCGAAGCCGGTCAGCATGGCCGCGAGCCCGGCGCCGAAAGCCGCCAAGGCGGTGCCGTAGAGCCACTTGCGCTGCAGTCCGGTGCGGAGCAGCAAGAGCAAGCAAGCCACTAGGGTGAACACCCAGGCAAAACGAAACGGCACCCAGTGGTTGTAGGCAACTTCCAGGTCGATCGCCGACCGGCTCGGGTAGTGCCCGAGCTGCGGGCCGAGTTCCGCAACCGCGGCCAGGAACTCACCCGACGCGTGATCGAACGCCTCGGCGTCGTTCGCGCGATAGGCATCGCCCGCGCGCTGGAACGCCTGCTTGACCTGGCGCATGGCGCCGGTCGGGTCGGTCGCGTCTTCGAGATCGGCCAGGGTGAGGTCCGCGATCGAGGTCCAACGGCGGTCTTCGCTTCCGTGGATCGGGAGCACGCTGAGCCTGCGGCCCAAGCGGTGGTCCTGGTAGGACCGGAGCTTGTCGGCCAGCTCGAGCCCTCTTTGCTCCAGAGTGGTCAATCCCTCCTGCCCCTTGGCCTGCAGGCGCGCGGCCCAAATCGGGAAAGGAAGCTCGTCGCCCGTCTGAGGGTCGCGAACGACCGCCCGGCTCAGCTCCAGCGGCGAGACGTGCTTGCGGTCGCTTGGCAGGCCTAGGATTTCGCGAAGTTCCAGAAAATCGACACGCAGCAGCGGTGCCCGGTCCCACTTGTCGGGCGCGTGCGTCGCGAAATAAGCTGAATGCGGCCCGACGGCAACCGGCGCGTGGAGATCGGCGGTCTCGTCGCCGGGTTGCCGATCGAAGAGCAACGCGAGGTAGAAGGCCGTCGGCGACAGCTCCTCACCGGTCGCCGGATCGGGGAACGTCGCCCGATTCGACAGGTTGCGCAGCGTCTCCCAAGCCAGCGTGTCGAGCGGCTTGTGCCGCCCCCCGTCCTGAACGGCCAGGTGTTGCCAGGGCTCGACGTCGAACGCCCGACGAGGCACCTCCGCGGCCAGCGCGGCCGCCCAGCAGGTCAACGGGAGCACGACGGCTCCGATGGCGAATCGCATGGGACACTCCGTTGCGAGAAGAGACGGCTCTTCCTATAGAACATGATGAACGTGCCGGCGCAGAGCATCAGGCTCCCGAGGTACTTAAGAAACCGGCCCGGGTCGTACGCCACGCTGAGCACCGAGGCGTCCTTGCCGCCGGGCTGCTCTTGAAAGCTCGATTGGTAGAAGGTGAACTTGCCGCGGCTGAGCGGCCGGTTCATGGCGATCGTTTGCTCTTCGTCGGCTCCCGCGGTTTCATCGCTAAGCCGGACCACGCTGGCAAAGCCGGCGTCGCCCACGCGGCCCGGATTGTAGTCGCGTCGGAAGTCCACCAGCTCCAGCGCGAAGCCCAGCGGAAACTCTTCATAGTCGAACGTCAAGAGCAGGGAGCCCTCGCCGGCGGCCAAGCGTGCGAAGCCGAACCGGTCGTCGCCGCGCTGGAGCCACGTGCGTTGGGTCACGCCGGCGACGGCCGTTTCGACGAGCGCGGCGGCTTCGAGGCTTGCCCCGCCCGCCGCCGTGTCGACGGGCTCGAACGAGATTTCTTTGCGCGCCGAGGGGAGGTACTCGCGCAGCGCGACCTTGAAGCCCGCACCGATTTCGATCTCGTCGCCTTGCTCGACCTCTCCGCGGACCCGATAGGCGCCGTCGACGCTGGCCCGGGCGTAGAGTTTGCCATCGGGCGTTTGGAGGAACTCTGCACCCGGCGCGGGCGAAACCGCGGGATGGTGGTACCAGAACTTCACCGGGCATCTAGAGCCGTGTACGCCGTCGAGGTTCAGAAGCGGCTTTTTTGCAAACGCGATCTGCCGCATCGGCTCTTCGCGGTCGGCCAAGTGCACTCGTATCTCCAGGAGCGGCTCTTTGGGCTCTTCGCTCGCGGTGACAAAACGGCCACCGCTTTGGGGTTTCGCATTGGGCAGGTACTCGACGATCTCCACCCGCACGTCGCTGCGGCCGAGCTTCACTTTCTTGCCCAGGTTCTCGCCGACCGGTAGGCGGAGCATCTCGCCCTCGTGATGAACGGAGAGCACCCCTCGTTTGGGCAGGTCGCCGGGGGGATCGAGAAAATCGTCAAGCATCGAGGCGGCCGAAACCGGCAGAAGCGCGAAGCGTGACGGCTCGATCGGCGTTTCGCTGCCAAAAGCGTTTCCCCCGAGCCACTCCTGGCCGGCAGTCACTCCGCCCGAGCCGATCACCGCGAGCTTCAGGGCCGGCACGCCCGAACCCGGCTCGGCCGCGACCCAATCGACCTGGCGGCGTGCGTGCGGGTGGTACTCGAGCACCTTGACGCCGATGCCGTCGGCCGCGCCGAAGTCGAGCACGTCGTCCTCGGACCAGCTTACCGGGCCGCCGTGGAATCCGAGCCGCGTGGTCCGGGCGCCGTCCGGGCCCTGCCAGAGCACAGTGATCCGGCTGCGGTCGGGCAGGAGGATGGAGTCCGCGGTTTCGCCTTCCAGGACGGCCAGCCTGCCCTCGATCCCACCCCGAAAGGTCTGGATCGAGCCGGCCAGCAGCACGAGCAAACCGGCGTGGGCGACGAGAAAGCCGGTCTGGGACCGTTTCCAGGGGAAGCGGATCAACGCCGCCGCGAACACGTTGACCGCCAGCAGGGCCAGAAGCCCGATGAACCAGGGATTCCGATAAACGTACCACTGTGCAAATTCCCGCCCCCGAACGCTTTCCACAACGGTCGCTGCGGCGAGCACGGCGGCCAACAATACCAGCAGGGCCACGGCCAGTTTCAGCGACGCCAGCAATCGGAACAGCGAGCCGGCCAAACGGCGAGGCGGCGAGGCGGTCGGGTCTTTCGGGGGACAGGATTGCTTCGGCGGAGAAGATTCCATGAGAGGTCTTCCGCGAATCGAGGGGATCGGCACCCGTTTCACGATTCTTGCCAGACGGCGAAACGCTCTGTACGACGGCCTTCCAAGGCCGTCGCGGGTGGGGATGCGACGCCGACGGTCTTGGAAGGCCGCCGTACGTCACACGGATATTGTGTTGCAGCTCTCTTCAGTCTTTGAGTCGAAACAGCTTACCCACCGCTTCGAGCAGCCCCGTGGGCACTCCGGAGCCGGCTTCCCGGCGGAGCGATTCGAGCGGCGGGTGCAGGAGCTTGTTGACCAGCCGATCGAAGGAATACCGGATTTCGTCGCGGGCCCGCTCGTCGAGCGAAGGCAGCTTGTGGAAGAGGCGCTCGAGCTCCTTCTCTTTCGGTTCTTGCCAGCCGTCTCGAAGACGCCGCACAACGGGGCCGATCGCGCGGTGGTGCATTTGCGCCATGAACCGCCGCGTCTCCTGATCGATAATCTTCGTGGCCGCGGGCAGCTCTTCGTCGCGCCGCTCGCGGTTCCGCCGGCAGGCCTCGCGCAGGTCGTCGACCGAATACAGGAAGACGCTGGGGTGCCGTGCCACGGCGGGATCGAAGTCCCGGGGCACGGCCAGGTCGAGGATCAACAGCGGCCACCGCCGACGCGAGGCGGCCACGCGCCGAAACTCCTCCATCCGGACGATCGGCTCCTTGGCCGCGGTCGTGCTGATCACGAGGTCGGCCTCTTCCAGACGCTCGAACCGCTGCTCCCACGGGGACACGCGGCCCTTCCAGCGCTCGGCCAGCTTGGCGGCCCGATGGGGACAACGGTTGACGATCGTAACGTCCGCCGCCCCTTCGTCGCGCAGATACCGCAGAGTCTCGTCGGCCATCTCGCCCGCCCCGATCACAAGCGTCTTCTTGTCGTCGAACCGTTCGAAGATCTGCTTGGCGAAGTCAGCCACGGCCACGCTGGGGATGCTCACGCGATGGCGGTGGATGGCGGTCTCGTTGGCCACGCGCCGGGCCACGCGCAGGGCCGCCTGAAACGCCGCGTGGGTCAGCGGTCCCGCGGCCTGCTGGCACGCCGCCAGCCGGTATGCCTGCTTCACCTGCGAGAGGATCTGCGGCTCGCCCACCACCATGCTGTCCAAGCTGCTGGCCACGAGGAACAAATGGCGCACGGCTTCGCGTCCGTCGTGCTCATAGAGATGGGCGAAGACCTCGCCGGGGTCGATCTCGTGGAAGCGCGCCAGTACCTCGGCCACCATCTGCCGCGTGGGGACGAGGCCCTTTGCCGTGCCCGTGTAGACCTCCACGCGGTTACACGTCGATACGACCACCACTTCTACGTGAGGAAGCGCCCGCCGGAAGTCGCCCAGCACGCTCCGCGTCTGCTCGGCGCTGAAGGCCAACTGCTCGCGGGCGCCTATCGGCGTGTTGCGATGGCTGCAGCCGAGCACCTGCACGTTCATGCCGGTCCCCCTGTTTCGCCATACGGCCGGCCTGACGCCGAGGGTTGCGGAGAACACGTCATGTTGAAGCGGTGCAGCATCGGGTTGCCCCCGCGTCGCCGGTTCGAAATCCGTCCCTTCTTGAGTCGGATTCTGCCCAGCCCGGGGCGAGATTTTCTTTGAGAGTGGTTTGACGCAAATGCAGAAGAGGGGCAAAGTAGACGAAATGCCGATCTTGGGGAATCTTGGTAACGGTACAACTCCGCCAACGGGCGGAGGCGCGCCCTTTGCCGGCACGCGGGGTTTCCGAGGCATGGCCCGCAGGACGGCCCGCGCCGTTTTCGCGCCGCGGGACGTGTCGCCACAAGGCGGGATAGTAGCCGACGCCGTGGGCTGGTCAAAGGCCGTTTCCGTGCAGGCCGCCGGGCCGATACCGAGCCGCAAGGATTTCCCAAGTTGCCTCGCTACCCGGACATTTCGCACTAACCTGGTTGCAGCAGCGTGCTATTAACGATAGCATCGCTCGGCCTCCGGTCTTTCGGCGCTCGAGACGCGTTGGGACGAAGTCGCGATAATCGTCGGCTTCTGCCGCGGTTCCCGCGAGGCGCGGCGTCGGCCGTGTTCTTGGAATGCGGCGGCCCTTTTCTGGGTTTTCTGCGATTGTGCCGGCCGTTTCCCGCATGGTCTTTGTTTGGCTGGGAAACACTACTTCGCGGATAGCGAATGCTAGCAGCGCGAGTACAGGCAAAACGGGTTAAGTGCGGGTTGAGCGCAGGGCGAAAAGATACAAGACGGATCGCGCCTGGCCCACCCACCGGGGCGAACCTTTTTGACAAGTACGCCTGTCACAAAGATCGGCTGGCCCGTATGCCGGACTGAAGAAACGTCACGCCAATTACCGGTTACGTCATAGAGGACGAACTGGGTTCGCCAAGGCGGCGTCGATTGCTGCCGGAGCAAGGAGGTGGAATCGTGCGAACTATCAGGCGCTTTCAGAACCCCATCCAGCTTTCCTTTCTCGGGCTTGCCGCCGTGGCGTTGATCGCCCTGGGGTTCGCCTCGTGCAGCTCTTCCCGCCGCCCGACACGGCGCACGGAGACGAACTTGGAGCCCGGCTGGCCGAAGGCCAACAACTTCTTCCACCAGGTCTCCTACCGCGAGACCCGGGGAACCGTCCCCGAAATCCCCGGGGCACAATACGTCAACGACGACGAACTCTGCGCCACCTGCCACGGGGCCTACCACGCGGCGTTTGTCGCGTCGAACGCGCACCGGGACATCCACCTGGAGGGTCAGGGCGGAACCTGCGAGTCATGCCACGGACCGGCCAGCCGCCACATGGAAACCCGCGGCAAGGAGCCCGGCCTGATCATCAACTTCAAGCAGCTCTCGCCCGCCGACCAGTCCGAGGTCTGCCTGCAATGCCACGAAGAGAACCGCTGCGCCCCGGGCGCCCAGTGGCGAAACTCGAAGCACGCGGCCTGCGGCGTCTCGTGTGTGAGCTGCCACACCTCGCACTACGACGTGCCGCCGGGGACTCCCGCCACCACCGAGCCGGGCGAGGGGCCGGGTGCCGCGCCGGGCGGCGCACCGCCCGCCGGCCCCATCCCGCCGGGACCCGTACCCCCGGGACCCGTACCCCCGGGACCCATCCCGCCGGGACCCATCCCGCCGCCGCCGGCGCCCCCAAACCAGACGTTCGTTCCGGCGCAGCCCTATCCGCCGCTGAGTTGGACGTCGCACGAACAGACGCTCATCCAACGTCTGCCCGTCATCCGCGGCCAGTCCGGCGGCACCATGGCCCAGTGGGCCGTCATGCAAAACGGCCAGACCCCGCAGCGGCGGCCGTACCGCATGGCGGGCAAGCTGGGTGCCGTGTCGCCGTACGTCTGCTACCAGTGTCACACCGACATGCGCCAGTACCAGCAGCTCGCCGGCCCGCACCAGATCCTGGGGCACAACGGCTTCAACTGCACGACCTGCCACGACTCGCACGGCAACAACATCAAGGAGTTTTCCAGGCAGCAGCTCTGCCTGCAATGCCATAAGGACGCGCCGACCATGGCCTGGCACTCCTCGACGCACAACATGGTGGGCGTGGCCTGCACGGATTGCCACAATCCGCACCCGGACACCCGGGTGCAGCGTTTCGTGAACGTCAGCCACACCGACATCCGGCGTCCCCACCGGCGGCAGATGTCCGTCGAGCAGCCGGAAGTGTGCTACAAGTGCCACCAGAAGATCTTCGCGAAGAACGCCATGCCTTCCCACCACCCGATCAAGGAAGGCAAGATGGTCTGCTCCGACTGCCACGACGCGCACGGCCAGGAGGAGGGGAACCTGAAGGACGCTTCGGTCAACCTGGTCTGCTACAAGTGCCACGCCGACAAGCAAGGGCCGTTCGTGTGGGAACACCCGCCCGTGACCGAGAACTGCGCCATCTGCCACGAGCCGCACGGCACCGTGGCCAACAACCTGCTGCGCCAGCCGACGACGTTCCTCTGCCTGCGGTGCCACGTCGGCCACCGGGGCGACCACGGCGGCGGCTTCCGCACCGGCATCGACCAGCGGCCGACGCTGCAAGCCGGCTTCTACACCGACTGCACGCAGTGCCACGCTCAAATCCACGGAAGCGATTTCAAGGGCAACGGCCGTTTCAAGGACTTCATGCGATAACCACCCAATCGCTTGGGGATATTCGTAACCGCATTCCCATAAACTAAGAAAGACCCGGGGGGCCGGATAATGACATCCAAACGGATACTCTGCGTGGCTGCTCTGCTGCTGGTGCCGTCGTGGCTGTCGGCCGCGGAGCCGCAACCCGTGACCGACCAAGCGGCACCGTTCGACGACGGTCCCGTCTTCACCGACGGCCGCTCCGTCGCCGACGGCGAGCCGATGTTCCTCACGCGGGGACAGACGCCTAGCTACGTGCCGAGCCTCGCGGTCCGCTTCGGCTACTGGGGGACCGAGACCGACGGCTCGCCCACCAAGACCGGCGAGTGGCAGGACCTCGATCCCGCGCCCTTCTGGGACGTCGACGGGATCTTCAGCGACGGCCGCCGGACGACCGACCTGTACGGCACCGGCCTGGACCGGGAAGACACCCAGATGGGGCTGTACCACTACAACCCCCGCTGGTCGGCCGACGTCGAGTACGATCGCTTTCCGCACCATCTGGACTTCGACCGCTACCTCAATTTCCCGGCGACCCAGGCCAACCCGCCGGCGGACCCCGACGTTCCGCCGCTGGCCGTCGAGCACGTCGACGGGATTCAGGACCAGGCCATCCGGGTGCAGGAGCTGGACGCCAAGTTCAAGGGCAAGATCACCGAGAACATCGGTTGGCGCCTGGAGGTGTGGGGGATGCGCAAGCACGGCGAGCGCCAGCAGGCCGCCATGTCCCACTGCTACAACCTGGGCGGAGGCGCCGGGCGGGTCTGCCACATCTCGAGCCAGAGCCAGCGCATCGACTGGCTCACGATGGAAGTCAAGCCGGTGATCGAGGCCCGCTTCGGGAACCTCACCGCCGAATACTCGCGGACCATGCGGTCGCTGAGCACCGATGACGAATCGCTCACGCGAAACTATAACCACTTCTTCCACGAACCCTGGGTTTCCATAGGGACCCACCCGTTTGGCGTGGTGCCGGAGAACTACACCCAAATCGACAAGCTCAAGCTGCGCTACGAAGTCAGCGACGACACCGACGTCTATACGAACATGCTGGTGGGCGACACCCACAACAAGTTCTCGGAGCTCTCGCGCGGCTTCCACGGCATCGACGCCCGGGTCACCAACCGCTCGATCGACGGGCTCACGGTGGTCGGATACAGCAAGTGGTACGTCGAGAACACCACCTACCCCGGGGTGTTCAACGACTACAACTACATCGGCGGGCTGCAGCCCGAGGACACGCTGCACCGTCCCGTGGGCTACGACAAGACGAGCGTGGGGATCAAGGGCCGTTGGCGGCCGGGCCGCAAGCGGTGGTCCTCCTCCGGGCTGTCGCTCACCAGCGGGTACGAGTACGCCGTGGTCGCCCGGGAGTGGGCAGATTACTACCTCACGCCCAACGAACCGGCCGACGTGGGCAACATGCCGCTGCTCCTGGCCCAGCAAGACACGAAGAGCCACATCGTCCACGCCGGGGCGTCGTACCGCTGGTCGCGCCACCTGGACACGTTTCTGCGGGTCAAGACGGAGCAGATCGAAGACCCGCTGCTGGGCCTCAGCGAGCGGATGTACGATCTGAACACCAACCAGCCCGAGGACATCAACACGGTCGAGGTGGGCGGCACGTGGATGCCGTCGGAGAACTTCCTCTTAAGCGCCACGTTCGGCACCGAGCAGCGGCACTTCGACCTCTTGTACAACAACCCCAACCCGGACATCCCCACTCCTTCAGGGGAGACGAACCCGAGGCGGGCCAACTTCGAGGAAGACAACTACCCGATGACGTTCACGGCCTGGTACGCCCCGACGCAGAAGTGGTCGTTCTCGGCGGGCTACGCCCGGCTGACCAACTGGATCGACCAGGACATCCGGCTGGGCGACGCGTACGACGACGGCATCAACGACCCGGTCATACACAACGAAGTCGAGGCCGACCCGGTGGCGACCGCCTGGCGCTACTCGGGTGTTGCCCAGGTGGTCAACCTGGGCGGCTCGTACGCCTGGAACGAGTACGTCAAGCTGAGGGGCGGCTTCGAGTACGTCCGGGGACGCAACACGTTCGTTTCCCCGTCGCCGGCCACCGCCCTGGACGCGGACGGCACCGTGATCGTGCCCGACTGGTCCACGCTGCCGCCGAACGCCGCGGTGATCGTACAGACCATGAAGCTGGAGGCGGGGGTCGACTTCTGGGTCCGCGACAACGTCTCGTGCTACTTCGTCTACAATTACTTCGACTACGACGGGAGGTCCGAGTACGAGCTCTTGAACAGCGGCACCGCGCATTTCTTCCTCGGGGGAGTGACCGCGATGTTCTGAAGCAGCCCGGCCCGCAACAAATCGTCCGTGCAGGCAAGCGTAAACCCAATCGCGGCCCTCCGCCACCCCGGCGGCAGGGCCGCTTGCCTTTTTCGGTCGCAATGGATTGAACCGGGGCGTCAGGCCCGCGGTCCCGCCTTTGCGGGCACGTTCGGGCGCGACCGGCCGAAGATCGCACCGGGGAACAAGCCGAACACGACGCCGCTGACGATTGCGGCCCCAACCGCCAGGTAGCTCAGTGCCTCGGTGGGATTGATCGCGTAGGAGACCGTCACTCCGGCGAAGAACCCCACCGCCCCGACGACCGTGAACGCGAGGGCCTTGCTCGTGGCCGCGCCCGGGGACTCCGGCGAGGGTGCGGCGGCGGGCTGCGGAAGCTCGCGGGGCTCCGCTTCGGCAGTCGGGGCCGCGGCGGCGGTCCGCTCCGCCCGAGGCCCCGTGGCGACGGCCCCCGCCCCGAAGTCGCCGGGGGCCTCCGCGGCGACGGTTTCCAGGGGCGCCGCGGGCCGCGCCAGGGCTTCGGCGGTGGCCTCGCTGAGTCGTTCCGGGCTGAGCGGCTTCTCGAGGTAGTCGAAAATGCCGAGGCTTTCCGCCCGTCGGGCCGAATCACGGCTCGGGTAGCCCGTGATGATCACCACCCGCACGTCCGGAAACTCCTTGCGCACCGCGCGGGCGATCTCGAGCCCGTCCATCTCGGGCATCTTCAGGTCGGTGAGCATCACGTCGAACCGCTCGGAGCGGCAGGCCGTAAGGGCGTCGCGTCCGCTGCCCACGGTACGGACGCTGTAGCCGGCGTCCGTCAGGGCCCGCTCGCAACTGTCGCGCACGATCTGCTCGTCGTCGACGACGAGCACTCGCTTTTCAGGAAGGACCATGGGAGCACCTCTTCCGTATTCTCCAGGGTTTGTGGGTCAGCACTTGCGAGACCACCGCACGGAGCGTATGGGGAGCCAGCGGCTTGGTCACGTAGTCGTAGGCGCCGAACTGGATCGCCCCTTTGGCGTTCTCCAGGGAAGGGTATCCGGTAATCACAACCACCTCGGTTTGTGGCGAGGCCCTGCGCATGACCCGCAGCAGGTGGAGTCCCCCCGATCCGGGGATCCTGAGGTCCACCAGGGCGACGTCGAAATTCTCGCTACTGATCTTGGCCAAAGCCTCTGTGCCCGTCAGGGCCGTGCTCACCTGGTGGCCCTCCGCTGTGAGGACCCTGCGGCAGCTCTGGCACACGATGTCCTCGTCGTCAACCACCAGAATGTTCGCCAGCGACGGCATGGCGGCTCTCCAGCCCCAAAATCCCCGGCAGGGCACCGCTACGCCTTGGGAGCAACTGCCGCGCCACAATGGACATTCTCATGAGGAAATCGGCGAGCGGCGTAAACGCCGGCGAGCAAAGCAGTTGCGGATCGATGTCGCCCCACCCCAATTCGGCCCAAACTGCGATGCCGGAGTACAGATGCATATCTCCTTCATGCACCAGATCGGCGTAAGGGAGTGAATAGTGCTTGGCAGAGGGAGACCTGGGGGTCGGCCGGGATGCACATGATTTCCATGCATCCCTCGGAAGATACATGCACCCTGCGATGGGGTCCTAATCAGCCCTGCGGAGGTCCTTCCTTGTGCGGAGTGACGTGGTGCTTGCGCATCAACGCCTGGAAGTTGGGACGCTGCATTCCCACCTCGGCGGCGGCGTGCGAGACGTTCCCCGCGCTTCGCTTGAGGGCTTCGATGACGAATTGGCGCTCGACTTCCTCGACCGACTTCTCGCGAAGCTCCTTCTTGCGCTGCTTCAGCTCGTCGGCGGTCCTGGGAACGGAGCCGGTCAGGCGAAGCGATCGGTCGCGGATTTCGGGCGGCAGTTGATGGCCGGCAACCCGTTTTTCGGGGGCCAGCACCACCGCCCGCTGCATGGCGTTCTCCAATTCGCGAACGTTCCCCGGCCAATCGTAGTCGACCAGCAGACCGAGGGCCTCGGGCGAAATCTCGGACACGTCGCGCCCCGTCTCCTCGCGGAACTTCTCGAGGAAGTGCATGGCCAGGGCCGGAATGTCCTCCCGGCGCTCTCGGAGCGGCGGGACGCGGACCGGGACGATGTTCAATCGGTAGAATAGCTCCTCGCGGAAAGAGCCTTCGGCGACCATCGTTTCGAGATCGCTGTTCGTGGCGGCGATCAACCGGACGTCGGTCTTCCGCTCTTGCGTATCACCCACCGGCGTGAACGTGCGTTCCTGGAGGACCCGCAGCAGCTTGGCCTGGAGCACTAAGGACGTGTTGCCGATTTCGTCGAGGAACAGGGTACCGCCGTCGGCGACTTCGAACAGGCCCTTCTTCGCCGCAATGGCACCCGTGAACGCGCCCCGGGCGTGTCCGAACAGTTCGCTCTCCAGCAGGGTGTCGTGGAGCGTGCAGCAGTCGACGGCGACGAACCGCATGTTCTTGCGCGGGCTGTTGAAGTGGATCGCCCGGGCGATGAGCTCTTTGCCCGTTCCGCTTTCGCCGCGAATGAGCACCGTGACGTTCGTGGCGCTGACGCGCCCGATCAGCTCATACACCTCCTGCATGTTCTTGCCGCCGCCGACGATGTTCTCAAACTTGTATCGCGTCTGGAGCTGGCGGCGGAGGTAGCGGTTCTCGGAGAGGATTTCCTTGGTGGCCAGTGCCTTGCCGACGGAAACGGCGAGCTGGTCGGGGCTCAGCGGCTTGGCGACGTAGTCGAAGGCCCCGAGCTTGATCGCCTCGACGGCGGTCGAAATCTCGGCGTAGCCGGTCATCATGACCACCTCGGTGTCCGGCCGGACGGCCTTGATCCTGCGGAGGAACTCCATGCCGCTGATGACGGGCATCTTCAGGTCGACCAGGACGACGTCGTACGGGTGCTGTTCGGCCATCGAAAGCCCGGCCTGAGGGTCCTGGCTTGTGTCCACCTCGTACCCTTCCTCCGACAAGACGCGGTGGCAGCTTTGGCACACGACCTCTTCGTCATCGACGACCAGGATCCTCGCACCGTTCATGGGCTTCGCCCTCGGTTCACGCCGTGGGGTTGTCGGTGGGCGCGACGGGCAGGCTGACGGTGAAGGTGGTCCCTTCCCCGGGCGTGCTCTCCACACCGATCGAGCCGCCGTGCCGCTTGACGATTCCGTAGGAGACGGCCAGCCCCAGCCCCGTCCCTTTCCCCACCTCTTTGGAAGTGAAGAAGGGGTCGAAGATCTTGCCGAGGTTCTCCGGCGGGATCCCGACTCCGGTGTCGCGAAAGATGATCTGGATTCCGCCGGAATCGGGGGTCGGCGCCAGCGTCTTGATCGACAGGCGTCCGCCCTTGGGCATCGCCTCGCCCGCGTTGACCAGCAGGTTCAAAAACACCTGCTGCATCTGGCCCGCGTCCGCGAGAACGTGGGGCAGCGTCTTGTCGAATTCCCGCTCGATCGTTATGTCGTGATACAACGCCTGGCACTGAACCAGCGCGATGGCCTTCTCGAGCGTGGGAAGCAGGTCTTGGCTCTTCTTCTCGGGAGCGCTCTCGTGCGAGAAGTCGAGCAGTTGCCGAATGATGGTGACGCAGCGTTCCGTCTGGGCGACGATGACGTCGGCGTCCTTCTTCTCGGGGGAGTCGGCGGGCAGCTTCTTGCCGATCAGGTGGGCGTAGGTCATGATGCCCATCAGCGGACTGTTCAATTCATGGGCCACGCCGGCCGCCAACAGACCCAACGACGAGAGCTTCTCCGACCGGATGACCTGGGCCTGCGCAAGCCGCAGCTCTTGGGCCTTGTTCTCGACCTCCTCCTCCAGCTTGCAGGTCCACTCCCGGAGCTCCTCGTGAGCCTCGCGGAGATCGGCCGTCATCTTGTTGAACGACCGGGCCAGGTCGCCGATCTCGTCGTCGCCCGTGGGCTCGATCGTGCAGTCCAGGTCCCCCTGGGCCACCTTCCGCGTACACTCGAGGAGACGCCCGACCGGCCGGTTGACGAACCTCTGCACGAACAAGCCCACCAGCCCGCAAATCACCACCGTCGACGCCAATCCGAAGATGATCGCGCTCTGGGTTGATTGCGTCACGCGCCGGTCGGCCTCCTCCAGCGAGACGCCGATGTCGACGACCCCCAGCAGGCTCTGGGTCTCGGAGTGGGCATGGCAGACGGCGTTGTAGCAGGCGGGCTCGTTGTAGACGACGTCGATGGCCGCCAGAGTGCGGTGGCCGGGGGTCGTTTCGAAGACCCGGGCCCGCTTCGACGTATCGAGCTTCGTGAGCGGCTCCTCGGCGTCGTGGCATTGGTAGCAGGCTTCTGCTTTCCGGTCGACCACGTGGTTGATCTCGCCGGAGTCGGACGAGTAGACGATGACCCCTTCTTTGTTCAGGATCCGGACGTGCTCGATGCCTTCCTGCTCGCCGATCTCCTCGATCATCTTGTGAACGTCCTCGCGGCGCGAGTGCAACATGGCGTGTCGCGTGCTCCGCCGGACGGTGTTCGCCAGCCTGAGCGCGCTCAGCGTCGCTTCGGCGAGGATCTCCTCGCGCTGGGTCGTGGCCGTCAAGTAGGTGTGCAGCCCGCCGTACGCAATCAGCACGCACGCCAGCGGGATCAGCAATCGGAGCCGGAGCCCTTTGACACGCATCGCAACGGCACTCCCAAGCCGGTTCTCAACGCAGACCTCACGCTCCGCGCGAGGGAATCCGTCACGCGGAGCGTGACGACTACGGTGAGTTGTTCGTCGGGCGGTCCCAGCGCTTACAGCCTACGAAACCCTCCCGGCTCTGTCAACGATGAGAAGACCCTCACGGTCTTCTGCCAACTTCCGACGTGTCCCACAATACGCGGGCAGGGCACACCACAGCGACCGGGCGGGGCTCTAACCTCCGAGGCCGGCGAGGATCATGCCCGCCAGCAAACAAAGCCCGATGCCCAGCGCCACGAACCCCGCCCAGATCACCGCCCACAACACACCCTGGGAAGGCGACGTGTCCCGCACCTGATATAATCGTTGCTCCTCGTCGATCTGCTCGACACCCTCGGGGTGTTCGTCGCCCGGCCCTGCCGACGAGGTCTGTCCCAGGCACTGTTGACGCATTCGCTCCAGGTGCTCGGGCCGTTCTTCCCGGAGTTCTCCGTCGGTGACCAAGCCCGTGAGCATCGACAGGTCCATGGGGAACTTTTCCGGCCGCAAGTGGGTGTTGAAGAAGTGGATGGCAAAGATGAAGCCGGTAGCCAGCAGCGCTTCCTCGGAATGAATGACCTTGGCGATGTTCAGGGCCTCGCCGGGAAGGAACCTGCTGAAGAGGTTGGGAAACCACAGGGCCAACCCCGTGGACCCGATAATCGCGACTCCCCAGAACACAGCCCAGTAGTCGAATTTCTCCCAATAGGTCCAACGCTCGAAGACGGGCTTCGGGCCCAGCCCGGCAAACCACCGTCCCATCCGTGTCAGGTCCTTGGCGTCCCGGACGTTCGGCACCGGCGAGTCGGGGCCGACGAGGATGGTCTTCCACGGGACTCGCTCTCGGCGCTGGAGGAACACGCGGTTGGCGAGCCACGACAAGTGCGCGGCGAAGTAGAAGAACGTGGTCAGCGCGCAGATGCGATGCCAGACGCTCGTCGAATCGAATCCCCCCATCGCATAGGCGAGGCCCTTGGCCCATGCCTGATCGTAGTACTTCAGCGGCAGCCCCGTCAGTGCCAACCCCAAGAACGACACGATCACGATGGCATGGATGGTCCGGTGGAGAGGCTCGAAACGGACGTAGGCCCGCTGTCGAGCCCCCAGCCGCTGGGGGCGGCCGTGCTTGCGGGTGTGAACCAGCGACCGCACGAACCACAGCACTGCGTGAAGACCGAAGAAGCTGAACACGGAATAGAGCAAGACCTCCATTCCCACGTAGACCAGGTGCAGCGTCGGATTGGCCTCCCAGTCGGTGTGGTCGGCGTGGGCATCGAAATCGCAGAAGTTCTCCACGGCGTAGGGGTGGCACTTCCGGCAGGTGTCGAGCCGGTTGCCCGGCGCGAGCGGGGAGCTCGGATCGTTGATCGGTACAATGTCGTGGTCCCCATGGCAATCGGAGCACTTCGCGGCCGGTCCGTAGCCCAGCTCGGTCAGTTGGCCGTGCATGCTCATGGCGTAACGACTGGAGAGTTCCTCGTGGCAGTTGCCGCAGCGGTGCGGGAGCTGGAGGCGGAAGCCGGACGACTCCGGGTCGATGTCGTGTTTCTTGTGACACGACGTGCACGTCGGATGCTGCCGCTCGTCTCCCCCGGGCGCCGCGCGATCCGCCATGCCGCCCGGTCCGTTCCCCCTGCCGTGGACGCTCTTCTCCAGGCGTTCGGCAATGAAACGATGGCACTTGCCGCAGGTGTTCGCCACGTTGGTCACGTGCAGCGTTGATTTCGGGTTCTTGGCCTTGTGGACGGCGTGGGCCCCGTGGCAATCGGCGCACACAGCCGTTACCAGAAGCCCTGACTTGACCAGGCCCTGGCCGTGTACGCTGTTGCGGTACTCGACCACTTCCGTGTGGCACTTACCGCACCGGTCCACCTGGTTGTGGCCGAACACGGGCGAGTTCTCGTCGTCGACGGGGAGAATGCCGTGTGCCTTGTCGCCGTGGCAGCCGCCGCATCGGCGCATCACCTCCGACGCCCCCTCGGCCGCCTCGCTCACTTGGGCGTGGCGCCCCGACTGCAGGGCCTCCCACGGCTCCGGGTGGCAACGGACGCAGGACTCGAACACGTCGCCGAGCGGAAAGACGAAGGGCCTCGGGCCCGGTTCCTGCTTCCCGCCGGCCTTGGAATGGGCCACGGGAACGTCGAACGACGTGGGGTCGCCGCCGTGACAATCGTGGCAGTTCACGCCGGCCCGGAAGTGAGCGTCGTGCTCGACGTCTTCGCGCGACACGTACAGCCGCAGCGTCTCGTCTTTCCAGAGGTCTTCCTCGCTGTGGCACGTGAAGCAGTTGTTCTTCTCGGCCGAAAGCTGGGAGCCCTCGGGCGGCTGGGCGGACGAGCTTACTGCGCCCATCGCCACGAGCCACGCGAAACTGCAAAGCACGGTTCTCATCACTTCGCTATTCCCTATGGACTGCGGCGATTCATCGCCGCTTTCCGGCGGGGGGTAGGGTGCGTGCTCGCACGCACGCGCCTCGCGGAAAGACGCCCGGCGTGCGTGCAAGCACGCACCCTACGTCTTCCGGCGAGGCACGTCAATCGTCGGCCGCGCCCGGCGGAACGGCGTACTTCAGGCTCGGCAGCGTAACCTCGGGCTTCTCGACCTTCAGCTTCTCGCACA
>Ga0180437_10000526_pt1 | contig 73631 bp, 69 predicted proteins | sample SS_ome_4_FD_132410 | JGI IMG/M metagenome (GOLD analysis project Ga0180437, IMG submission 132410) | Hypersaline lake sediment archaeal communities from the Salton Sea, California, USA - SS_3_D_1 metaG | ecosystem: Environmental > Aquatic > Non-marine Saline and Alkaline > Hypersaline >...
CATATACCGTTTCATGGGCGTTCCACCCATCCTTCTGGGTTTGATCCTCCTGTTCACCGGGATCCCCGATGTGAAGCGTGATGAAGATGTATCCGGGGACACGGGTCAGCAAAAAAGAAAACGCACTCTGCTCCCCTTTCTCGTGCTCTGCATCTCAATGGCCCTTGCGGGTTTTGTGTACCGCGGGCAGACACTCCTTCTCCCAACCTATTTCGAAAAGAAGATCTCTTTTCTGTACGATCTCGTGAAAAACGTCGAGCTCACGAAAGTGGAAGGGATAAAGACCCTCTCCGCAACGCTTTTGACCTCTCTGGTGTACATGATCAGTATTTTCGGCCAGATCGCAGGGGGAAGAATCGCAGACCGTGCCGAGCTGCGACATTCCTATCTCTTTTTCTTCCTCGGTGCGCTTCCCTTCCTTTTTCTGATGTACTTCCTTCAGGACGTACCGCTCCTTGTGTCCTCCATACTGTTCATTCTCCTGACGATCGGTATGCAGCCCGTGGAAAACTCGCTGATTGCCCAGCTCACTCCTTCGAAATGGCGTAATACAAGCTATGGCATCAAGTTCACTCTCACCTTCGGGATCAGCTCCGTGGTAATCTACCCTATCGGTTTCATCCAGAACCGCTACTCCCTCGAGGCAGTGTTTCTCTTCTTCTCAGCGGTGATCGCGGTTCTCGTGGTGAACAACTTCATGCTCATCCTCTCGACCAGAGGGCAGAGCATAAAAAACTAGAGGTGACCACCACGGTGCATCTGTACCGCACCTGTGAATTACACGAGCTGCGACGGAAATGGACAGAGTGGGGGAAGACCGCGATTTTCGAGAATATCGTTCATGTGTGCACGAAGCTCAATCCGGTGTTGAGGGGCAATTGCTCCGAGCACAAAAGCTGCCTCTTCGAGCTGAGTGAGATCTTTTGGGCCGATGAGAACGCTGGTGACCTCTTCCTGTGCAAGCAACCATGCGATGGCAGCTTGTGTGACGGTGAGACCTCGCTTTGCTGCCGCTTCCTTGAGCTCCTCGACCAGTGCGAGATATGCAGCGAAGGTATCACCAGAGTAACCTGGAAAGGAGGAGCGCTCGTCATCAGGAGCAAACGTGTGCTCTGGACCGTACTTCCCGCACAAGAGACCTTTTGCCAGAGAGCTGTGGGCGAGAACCGAAATGTGTGCCTTGTGACAATACCCGAGCATCTGACGCTCCGCTGACCGGTTTAACGCATTATAATTGATTTGGTTGGAGACGATCGGCAGTATCGTCTCGGCCTGCTCGAGCTGCTCCACAGTGAAGTTGGAGACTCCGACAAAGCGGATACTCCCATCCTTCATGAGACGTGAGACAACGCCGAGCGACTCTTCAAGCGGCACATCCGGATCGTATCGGTGTAACTGGTACAGATCAATCCGGTCGGTCCGAAGCGCGTTCAGGCTGTTCTGCACCGCGTTCTCAATACCGCCGGCTGTAAAATCCTCGCTGGCCTTGGTGGCGAGGAAGCATTTTTCACGGTATCCTTCACCGAGCGCCTTCCCGATTATTTTTTCACTGTCCCCGTATGCCTCTGCAGTATCGATAAAGGTCAAACCTCCATCGATTGCACCGCGTATCAGGGATTCAGCATCCGATCTATCCATGGCACCCATCCGTCCTGCCAGCTGCCAGGTTCCAAACCCAAGAACGGATACATGCACTCCGGTTGTTCCCAATACCCTGTGTTCCATATTGTTCCTCTCCAATGTATTCAATCACCTCATCATCTTACTCAGGGATCACTCCTCTTGATTGAAGAAACCCACAAAGTGCGGGGAAATCGATAAAATGGTGTGCATCGATACCAGCCTGCCGGGCGCCTTCACAGTTCTGTTGGCTATCATCGACGAAGAGTGACTCCTCGGGTAGAATGCCCCATTGCTCGATGGCCATGGTATAAATTCGCAGGTCAGGTTTCATGCACCCGACACGGAAGGAGTACATCACCTTCGGGGTAAGAGATTTCAGATCTGTATCGAGAACCTCTGCATTGATCTCGTTTGTATTGGACAGCACGAATATTTCAGCATGCAGTTTCAGTGACTCTGCAAAATGAAACATCTCTTCGCATCTGACGAGCAGTCTGTTCCAGAGATACCTGAGCTCGGGAAAACTCATGCTGCAGCCAAGGCGGCACCTCAAGTTCAAGAAAAACTCCTCAGAGGATATCTCACCGCACTCATAGGAGTACAACCCCGATTCATGGATTGCATTCCGGATGTGGGCGACATCATTCCCGCATTTTCTGGAAAATCCTTCCCACATGGAGTCGTAATCCAGGGTATACAGCACTCCTCCCAGATCGAAGATGATGTTTTTCACTATACCCATGACATTCATGCCTTTTCGGTTGCAGGATTCTCATTCCATCAGGCTCTGCATGAATGCGATTGATTCACGGCTTCCCCAATCCCTGGGTCCCAGTGCTCGGCCCACGATTCTGCCCTGAGGATCGACAATGAAGGTGGTCGGAATCCCTGAAACTTCGTACTGCAGAGCTACCTCACCGGTGGTATCTATATATACAGGGAAATCTACCCTGAACTTTTGCATAAAGCTTTGCACCCTGCCCCTGTCCTCTCTTATGTCCACCGCAAGCACGGTGAAACTCTCGTCCTTCAGGGAATTATAGAGATCGTCTATTTCCTTCACCTCGGCTACGCAGGGCCCACACCAGGTTGCCCAGAAGTTCAAAAATACCACTTTACCGTGAAAATCGCTCAACCTCACAGGAGCTCCGTCAAGAGACACAACAACAAAATCCTCAGCAGGAACTCTGTTGACCTTTACGATTTTGAGAGATTCATAGTAATCACCTTTTTTCGAGAGAGAGAATTTTGAACCATCTGCCCGTACAAAAGGAAAAAACAGGAGGCCGATACACCCGAAAAGAATCAGGATCATGGAGAGTTTTTTCATTTTTACAACCTTTCCAGTGCTTGATATTTAAAATTTTAAAAATAAGATCAGGTTCTAGGAAAGTCCATGGAAATACGATCAGAGTGGTCCAGTAACCTGGCAAGATCAGTCTCTCCTGTGCGCTGAATAAAATCTTCCACCATCCTGTATCCGATATAGTAGCCCGTCCGATTCGGGAGCTCCCTGTTCTGTCCGTGAAAGATATCCCCAACAAGCTCCCCCTCTTTCCTGAGCTTCTCCCGGATGTCGCGCTCCTCTTTCTTCAGATCGTTGTACGCACCTGTCCGGAGAAACAGGTATTCGTTTTCCCTTCTTCCTGGAACGGCGAGCTTCGAAAAGTATACGGCAAGTCCCTCCCTCACCAGGCGTGATCGGAGGCCTCCGTTTCCCTGACCGAACCGTCTGTTGATCACACAATGAAGGAATTCATGGGCGAGGAGCAGAGGGTAGTGTCTGAATCTGCGGTACCGCTCGAGCCCCACACAGATCACGCTGTCGCCATGGTACTCGATGACAAAGGCATCGGGGCTGAAGAATCCTATGAAAAGGTAGGTGTCACAGTGGCCTCCCTCAGAAAACAGTTCCTCACACCGGGAGAGCGTGTCAGCTGAACTGCGCTCCAGATCGTAAAGTTCAAGGGCACCCTGGAGCCAGGCGTAATCTCCAGGTTTGATGTGTTTGACTCGATCCATTATGTTTTGCTCTGTGAATCCCTGTGCATCAAACCATACCCGTGAGAGAAAGTCCCTGTGCTTTCCGTAATAGTGCCGTACAAAGAGCCGCCACGTATCCCCCCCGTCCTCCATACTCCTTGTGAAGCGGAAAAAGTCCCTGTAGAGGCTGAATATCATCCGGGCTCCCCGTCCTGCGTGAAACGCAGCCCTGCACGTTCATCTCGTGAAAAATGCTTCCCCTGGAAGCTCGCCCTCTTTTCGAACTCGAGATTGATCGCCCTGAGCACTGCCTGTTTGTTGAGACTCCATTTCGGCTCGATCAGGATAGATGCCGGAGTTTCCGCCACGAGACGGTCAACCACCACCCGGGGATCCATGTGTTCCAGAAAATCCACCACACGATATGAAAACTCCTCAAGGGCCAACGGGTTTACACTGCCGCTTTTATACATTTCTGCGATCCGTGTTCCTTCCACTATGTTCAGGTTATGGATCTTTATCCCGTCGATCGGCAGCCCCGCAACAAATCGGGCGGTCTTCAGATTCTCCTCCCTGTGCTCGCCGGGCAGACCGATGATAATGTGTGCGCTCACCAGTATATCGTACTCCTTTGTCAAAAGGACCGCACTGGAGAAGTCCTCTGCAGTGTGACCCCTGTTGATGAGCTCCAGGGTGCAGTTATTCGAAGTTTGAAGACCATACTCCACCCATACCTCAAGGCCATGCTCCCGGTAGGACTCGATGAGCGCGAGCTTCTCCCTGTCGATGCAGTCAGGCCTGGTTCCGATGGCAAGCCCGACAAACTCGCGGTCCCCACACAAGACCGAGTCGTAGATGTCTTTCAGCAGTCCTGCCGGTGCATGGGTGTTGGTGAAGGCTTGAAAATAGGCGATGAACCTGTTCGCACCGTAGCGCCTCCGTATCGCCTCCTTCCCCAGTCTTACCTGATCATGAAGGGGGAATCCTTCCCACCGGTTGTTCCACGAACTACCCGGAGCGCAGTAGGCACAACCCTGAACTCCACATGTTCCGTCACGGTTGGGACAGGTGAATCCTGCATCGAGGCAGACCCTGAACACCTTCTCCCCGAATCTCTTCTTGAGATATCCTGAAAAGCTGTTGTAGTACATAAAAATATCTGTGAATTTTTATGAATTGATATATTATAATTATATAATAAATTGAAACTTCACGAATGTAAACACGTGAGATTCCCCGAACGATGCATAGTAGCGGTATGGGAAGTGACTTCGAAACAGTCCTCATTCTTGATTTTGGCTCGCAGTACACCCAGCTGATCGCACGAAAGACCCGCGAGCTCAATGTATATTCAGAAATCGTCTCCTACACAATTTCTCCTGTAGAGATCATGAGGAGGAAACCAAAGGGGCTCATCCTTTCCGGAGGTCCCCAGTCAGTTTTCGCAGGCGACGCACCCCTTCCGGACAGAGGGATTTTCGCGCTTGGAATTCCTGTGCTCGGAATCTGCTACGGTCTGCAGCTGCTCGCTCACTGCCTGGGAGGGCGGGTAATTAAACAGAAAGAGAGGGAATACGGAAGGGCTGAGCTCATAATTGATACGCCCGTCGCGCTCCTCAAGGGATTCGAGAAGGGAGAGACAACCACAGTCTGGATGAGCCACGGTGACAACGTTGCCGGCATACCCGCAGGGTTCGAGGTCCTCGCGCGAACCTCATCCAGTCCCTTTGCTGTAGTGGCGGATAGAATGCACAACCTCTATGGCGTGCAGTTCCATCCGGAGGTTGCCCACACTGCACGAGGGAAGGAAATTCTCGATAACTTCCTCAGCGTTGTGTGCGGGTTCAAAAAGAGCTGGAGCGTGGGTTCGTTCATTGACAAAGAAGTGACCAGGATCAGGGAGCAGGTTGGTGAGGGAAAGGTTATCTGTGCCCTCTCTGGAGGAGTGGACTCATCCGTGGTTGCAACACTTCTGGGGAAGGCGATTGGGAAGAACACGAAGGCGATCTTCATCGACAACGGACTTCTGAGAAAAAACGAGGAGAGGGAAGTCGTCAGTACATTCCAGCAAGGCTTCGACTTTGAGCTCATAGAGCTTGATGCGCGCGCGAGGTTTCTCAGGGCGCTCAGGGGGGTGACAGACCCTGAAGAAAAGAGAAAAACCATCGGCCGACTCTTCATCGAGCTTTTCGAAGAAAAGGCCTCGGAGCTCGGAAATATTGAGTACCTTGCACAGGGAACCCTTTACCCGGATGTGATCGAATCGATCTCCTTCAGGGGACCTTCTGCAAAGATCAAGAGCCATCACAATGTCGGCGGGCTTCCTGAGAAGATGAAGCTTACGCTCATCGAGCCTCTGAGGGAGCTGTTCAAGGACGAAGTGCGGGAGCTCGGCATGCTTCTCGGCATACCGGAGAGGATCGTCACGAGGCATCCATTCCCGGGACCCGGTCTTGCAGTTCGTATACTGGGTGAGGTGAGCGAGGAACGCCTTTCCGTGCTCAAGAATGCTGATGCGATCATCAGTCATGAAATCAGAAACGCCAGCCTCTACAGCGAAATATGGCAGGCCTTTGGAGTTCTTCTTCCGATCAAGAGCGTGGGCGTCATGGGAGATGAGAGAACCTATGAGCATGTGTGTGTGCTGCGGGCAGTGACTTCTGTCGACGGCATGACTGCCGATTGGTACCGTTTTCCCTATGACATCCTTGAGAGGATATCATCACGAATAATAAACGAGGTGAAGGGCATTAACAGGGTCGTATACGACATCTCTTCAAAGCCCCCCTCCACAATAGAGTGGGAATAGCATGGAGAACCATTACGAGCTTTTAAAGGTTGCAGAAGATGCCGACAAAATAACTATAAAGAAGGCATTCTACAGGCTCGCAAAGCAGCACCATCCTGATCTGTCAAAAAAACATGACCTGTTTATTAAGATCCTGAATGCCTATGAGACGCTGATTGACGACGGGAAACGCTGCCGATACGACTCTGCGCTCGTGCGATCCCGCAGGATGGTGCTTCCAAAGAGCAGGATTCATTATGCACTCTCTCTGCGGGACGTGGCAGCATCGAAATACCCATTCTGGGAGGCCAGCGTGTATGCGCAGAGAGACGGGAGATTTGCCCCGGATACGATGTGGTTGACGAGAGAGCGGGCGTTGCGTGCGAAGCAAAGGGCAGTGCTGGCGAAAGAACGGGTGTGGTCAGTGAAGGGGTATAAAGGGTTCGATGTATCTGTCTCCCTCACCGAACCTGAGCTTCGCGCGGGGTCGACCGTTCATGTGGATGTGCCTGCTCGCGTCGTGTGTCCCCTCTGCCACGGTGACCGGGTGCCCTGTACACTCTGCTCTGGAAGAGGCCAGATCCTGCGCGCAGTCGAGGTCCCGGTGGATATACCGGGGCACATGGATGACGGTGAGGTTTTTTCCGTCCCTCTTCGCAAATTAAAGCAGAAGGAGTTTGCGTTCTTTAAGATAAAATGCCTCCTGGTAAAAATTCACGTTGTTCAGGATTGACCGCATGACAGCGCACCCTTCAAAGGGCAAAAAAGAGCAGAAACCGGAAGAGATAGGATTTATCAAAAGACTCTTCAGCGGTACATACCGTGCGCAACGGAAGACCTTCAGGACCTTGAAAAGGGAGCTCTCCCACGCGAAGATCGATCTGTACAAGATTAAGCATGATATCGTGCAACCTGCGATCGCACGGATTCTCTATGAAATCTACAAACTCACTTACCCTTTCAGACAGACCTTTATCTTCGACATGTCAACGAAACGTTTTCTCCCCTCCTTCGATGAGAGCTTCATCACATTCTTTCACTCAGAGGCAGAAACAGAGATCTATAAAAAACTGAGCGAAGAAAATATCAGAAAACTCGTTGAAGAATACGGCGTGAAAAAGACCACCACCTATCTTGATAAACTAATGAACGACTACCTGAATTATTTCGACATGGAAAGGACGAAGGAGATCAACGCAATCTACACAAACCTGATCGGCTTTGCCCAGTTCACAAAGTTTGATTTTTATCCCATCCTCCGCGAGTTCGATCCTCAGCTCGAGGAGGGGAACTTCATGAAAAAACCGTCCTTTGTTTCTGCCGAAGGCTCATTCCTGCGAAACGACTTCCACAAGCTCCACAAGGCGCTGTACAGCTTCGACACGGATGAGAAGCTCGATAGAGGGATTGAGATACTGTCAAGAATCAGAAACGTGGATCTCATAAGCAAGGGCAACTGGAACAGGCTAAAAAGCCTGATCGTAGGCCTTCAGAAAAACAACTACCTCTCACTCCTTGTGCGGGCCATTGATCGAACCCTTTCTGTGATTTCGATCGAGAAACCCTACCCCATCAACATATTTCAGAACTACTCCCACAAGCGGAGAGCGGATATTCAATCCATTCTGAACACGATAAAAAACAAGATCAAAGAGGATTCTGTGAGCTCGATTGCTGGGGAGCTCTTCCAGGATAATGCAAATCAGCGGGTCAAGAACTACAACGAGTCGAAGAATGACCAGTTTAAAAGTCTCGGGCTTCCCGTATTCGAATATGTCATCCCGCTCAACTATGTGAAAGCCTTCATCACAGACAAATACAAGGACAACATAGACCGCGTGGCCAACGAGCTCATCGTGAGTGGCATCTTTATAAACAAGGAAATTCTCAATGATCTTTCAAACAGCTACTACGCACTCAACAACCAGCTGCAGAAAATAATCCAGTTCGACAACGATCTCGACTCTGATGGAAATGCAAATAAAACGATTAAACGTTTCCTTTACACGATTAAAAAGGATCAGAGCTCTAGAAAGATACTTGAAAAAACCATCACCGGGGTAAACACGAAGGCAAAGTTGCTCATCGATGAGGAACTGCTGAACCTGAAGCAGCTCGCACTGTGCCTGAAGAACATACTCGAGGACTACAAGAAAAAGAACCCGGTGATCGTCTCGAATATTCGTAAGATTCGCATGAACTTCAACAAACAGTTCATAGAAGAGCTGCTCGGGGCTTACAAGGACATCTATCTTTTTTTGAAGCTTCTCAGCAACTTTGTGACGCTGAAGATATCGAAATCTGAGATCGAAAAGAAGAAGCAGCTGATAGAGGAGTAAACACCAGCCTGCAAAATAGCGAGCTTCGAAACTACGGGGAGGGTAATGAATATGAAAAGAAAAGGGAAATACACGCTCATAGGAATCCTGCTCATCGTAGTCAGCATTTTCGTGATCGTCTTCAACATGCGCTATCAGGATGGAACCTTCAGAGATCTGTGGCCCGCAATTCTGCTCGTGTTCGGAGTGATTTTGTATCTGTATTATTTTTCAACGAAGAAAAAGAAGAACCGTCTTGGTGTTCTTTTCCTCGGGACTTTTATTGCAATCTGCTCAGTGTTCCTTTTCATTCTTTCCTTCACCTCTTTTTCCCATGTAAAAGTGCTGTGGCCCGGGTTTGTCCTGGCCCTGGGATTGGCGATTTTATCCCTGTATTTCTATGGCAACAAGAACAGGGGTGTGCTGGCGGTTTCCATCCTGCTCATTTCCCTCTCCATCATCATATGGATATTCTACTCATTAAAATCTCGGTACGGAATAGTAATCGGCGTTTCACTTCTCATTCTCGGAGCAGCATTTCTCACCCAGGGTTTGATCAAGAAACTTGAAAACACTTCCAGAAACAGGAGTGTAAACGTGCACTACCCTGATGCTGATTTCGAAAGCTATGAGTAAATTCGCGAAACATCACAGAATTGCGCTATATTGTACGGTAAGAAAAAAGTGGAGGAAGCCATGTGCGGTATAGTGGGGTACATCGGAAAAAAGACCGCAGCTCCGATTCTCATTGACGGATTGCGGCGCCTCGAATACCGGGGGTATGATTCGGCCGGAATTGCGGTTCTTGAAAAAGGACAACTCGTTATCAAGAAGGCCAAGGGGAAAGTCGCCCAGCTCGCCGGTGAAGTGGAAAAACACCCTCCCTACGGAACCCTCGGCATTGCCCATACCCGGTGGGCGACTCATGGTGAGCCGAATGAAAAAAATGCGCATCCCCATGTGGACTGCAACGGTGACATCGCCATCGTGCACAACGGAATCATTGAAAATTTCTACGCCTTGAAAAAGTATCTCAAAGAAAGAGGGCATGTGTTCGTAAGCGATACGGACACGGAAGTGATCGCTCATCTCATCGAAAACGATTACACCGGCGACCTGCTTGAAACCCTCGCCATCTCACTTGCAAAGGTTGAGGGAACCTACGGCATTGCAGTCCTCTCCAAAAAGGAGCCTGAAAAGCTGTACGCAGCCCGAAAGGGAAGCCCCATCCTCATCGGTAAGGGCAAGGACGAGTTTTTCATCGCATCGGATGTTGCTGCGATTCTCAGATATACCAATGAAATCATCTACCTGGAGGATGGGGAAATCGCTCAGCTGTCCTGTGACGGGTTCAATGTAAGGAGTGAGGACAACATCCGTGTATCGAAAGAAGTTCAGCAAGTCACCTGGAACCTGGCCATGATTGAAAAAGACGGGTATGAGCACTTCATGCTCAAGGAGATACACGAGCAGAAGAACTCGCTCCTGAATGCAATAAGAGGACGGCTCAACCTTGAAGAAGGAACCGCACGGCTCGATGGCCTGCTTCGATACGTCGACTGCATCAAGATGGCGCAGAGGATCATCATCACCGCTTGCGGCACTTCCTGGCATGCTGCGCTCATTGGAGAGTACCTGATCGAAGAGCTCGCAGGCATTCCTGTAGAGGTCGAATATGCTTCCGAGTTCCGGTACAGGAGCCCGATCATCAACGAAGGGGACATCATCTTTGTAATAAGCCAGTCCGGAGAGACGGCGGACACCCTTGGAGCCCTCCGGGAGGCGAAACGCAAGGGAGGAATTGTCCTCGGCATCTGCAATGTAGTTGGAAGCACCATTGCCAGAGAAAGCCACGCAGGCGTTTACATCCATGCGGGGCCAGAGATAGGCGTTGCCTCAACAAAAGCCTTCAGTTCCCAGGTCATTGTTCTCTCCATGATCTCCCTCATGCTCGGCCGCATGCAAAACCTCCCACTGGAGCGGGGGAGAATCATCGTGAAGGCACTGGGAGAGATTCCCTCCCTTGTTGAATCGGTGCTGAAGAAGGACAGCGAGATACGGGAGGTGGCAAATCGCATCTGCTCCCATAACAATGCACTCTACCTGGGGAGAGGGTACAACTTTCCAGTTGCTCTTGAAGGTGCCCTCAAGCTGAAGGAGATCTCCTACGTGCATGCGGAGGGGTACCCTGCTGCGGAGATGAAGCACGGTCCCATTGCCCTCATAGATGAGAGCATGCCCGTCATCGTCATCGCAACGAAGGACGCGGTGTACGAGAAGATCGTGAGCAACATTGAGGAAATACGGGCGAGGAAGGGCATTATCGTCTCCATCGTGAACAGCGGGGATGAGAAGATCAAGGAGCTCTCCGACATCTGCTTCGAAGTTCCGTCAACCCTGACCTTTCTGTCCCCCATCGTCAATGTGATTCCCCTCCAGCTGCTCGCATATCACGTGGCGGTGAGCCGGGGATGCAACGTGGACCAGCCGCGGAACCTCGCCAAGAGTGTGACCGTGGAATGAGTATCTGCGTTCCTGGAATTATCGCGTCGTGTACACGATACTTGGAGAGAGAGTGCTTGTATTGAGTATACGACATCGTATGTTCTATGCCTCGGCTTTCCTTCCCGGGTTTGCTGGAGATACTCCTGTCACGCGATCTCTTCCCAGTTTCCGGTTTTTTCTGATTCGAAAATCGCGTCCAGAACTTTTTGATTTTTCAGGGCATCTTCCGGAGGTGTCGGCACGCCCTTTCCCACGCGCAGTGCTTTTGAAAATGCATCGAATTCCAGGGCATACTGATCTGCAGGCCCTATATGCAGATCACGTTTGCCGATTGCATTTATTACAGAGAAACGGACAGGTACATCCGGAAAAATGTTGAAGGGGTTGCGGATCGTAATCCGGCCGTCAGACCCGTGTATGTCCACCCTCTGAAATGAAAAGGTCTTTGTTGCCACCGTAAATTCAGACCTCGTGCTCCCGAAATCCAGGATGCATGAGGAGAGTATGTCTGTTTTGAAATCCGGGTCTCTTTTTATAAGGCTTACAACGCGTAATGGCTCACTGTTCAGGATAAATCTTGCCGAATTAACCGCGTAACAGCCGATGTCTCTTATGGCCCCGCCCCCGGCTTCCAGGATATTGCGTATATTACCCGGGTCGCTCAGGCTGTAGAAGAATGATGTGTTGACAGATTGGACGGTTCCGATTTCACCGACAAACGCAAGGTCCCGTGCCCTCTGCCACTGCGGGTGCAGCCGGTGCATAAAAGCCTCCATGAGCATGACGCCCTTTTTTTCGGCATACTCGATTGCCTCGGCAACCTCCTGCGCGTTCATTGCAAGCGGTTTTTCACAGAGTATGTGCTTTCCGGCATCCGCCGTTTTCTTTATCCACTTAAGGTGCATATTGTTTGGAAGAGGAATAAAAACAGCTTCGATAGCCTTATCTTCAAGCAGCTCCTCATAGCTTCCGTAAGCAGCCGGAATGCCGAACTCTTCAGCCGCCTTTTTGGCTTTTTCAAGTGTACGCGACGCAATCCCGTAAATTTCGACTGTTTCCGAATCCCTTGTAGGTATAAAAACCCTTAATCTAAAATGCTGGGCAACTCCCAGAACCCCCCATCTTACCGGCTCCATGTACAGGCCTCCTTGATCTTGCGGATATTGTAACAAATCAATTATTCCAATAATTTCATAATAACTGAATGACCACAAATTGCAACGTTAAAATAAAGGTGAGCAGTTATTATGCTGCGGAGGTTTATAAATATTCTATTTCAGACGGCTCCGGTTTCAATCAGGATATATACTCCTCACAGACAGCTCTTATATTCCCTATCAACTCGGGAGGCAGCGGGTCCGGCCGGTGGCTTTCTATACTGCGGGCTGCTGTTTCGTTTGCGATCCGGACTAAACTTTTCTCTCCATCCTTCTGCCAGCTGGAAAAGCTGTCATATGAAAAACTCATAGGCTTCCAGCTTCCTTCATTTATGTGATCAATCGTGTGCCTGTGAGCTGAGAACTTCATATCCTTTAAATCCGGGTCTATTACTGCCTCATGAATTACATCGAGGGCGAGCGTTTCAGGGTCGATAGCCGGGGTTTTGCTGCATTCGAGTATGTAGCTGATGATGTCGTGATCGATTATTGTCTGAGCAAAACTTGAAAGCATCATCTGGTCCATCATGGAGGTCGGCCCCTGAAGCAGATTGCATCCCGAGTCCATCGCAATCTGAAACTGAAGCGCGTGCTCGCAGGCCGCCTGGGAGTCAGGCATCCTGGAATCAGTACCCGCAAAGCTGTAAACAGGCATCCGGTAGGAGCGCCCGAGAAGAACAGCAAACCGCTGCTGCTGGACCGATAGAGGGTCGGATGTTATCGGGTCTAGTGTCTGCATGTTTCCGCTCCCTGAAAAAGCCGTGTAAAACAGCGGGTGCCCGGGTCTGAAAGCCTGTATCAGAATGATTGCCGTCAGCTGGACAGCGTTTAACTGGACAACCGCGCCTGCAACAGTGCGGGGTGCCGTAATACCCATCATGTTGGAATATCCGAGGCTGCACGGAATCCCCATCTCACAGCAGGCCAGAAGAGCGTCGGCGATCTCCCCTGAAATGGCCATCGGCGGCTCCGCGTTCAATCCCACAAAAAAAAGAGGTTTTTCAGTAAGGGCCTTACCGGAACCGCGGACCGCACTTCCCATCTCAAACATTGCTTTTACGTCACCCGCAGTATGGGCCTGCATACATACAGGTTTTGAAGTACCCACCAGCATTTCCGCGGCCAGCAGAGTATAGAGGTTTTTCCCGTGGAACTCATGCGGGTCGACCTGGTTGATCATGACATGAATATTGGGCAGCGCATCGAGCAGTGTATTGAACTGGCGCAGATGTTCCAGGGTCGCTACCACATAGCTCCCTGACATATCAAGTACACGCAGCGAAGCTCCGCCCGAGAGGAAATATATTTTAGAACCACCAAAAATTAGCGGTCCCTCGTCATTTCGCCCGTACAGACGGAAAGCTCCAGGCGCAGAGGCCAGAGCTCTTTCGATATGCTTTTCACCCGGAAACACACGTTTGGATGTGCGGTCAACCCTGACCGAGTAATCTTCAAAAATTTCAAGCGCTTTTTCGGAGCCTGCGTAGACTCCCGTCTTCCCGAGCAGCTCAACTGTCGCATTATGCAGCTTCTCCATATATTCTTTTGCCATGTGAACTCTCCCGGCCTTTTTATGATATTCAAATTTGTATCATAAATTCCTTAAATTAAAAAAGCGCAGCTTTATCAGAACTATTATAGAAGGATACAGATTCAATTACAACCAAACTCAACACCGTTTCTGTTTCCATAACGTCCTCGAAAGAAATATTGAAGGCAAATGTCCTGATTACTTGCAGAAATTGCGCGGTCCTGGTAATATTATACAAGTTCATTCGGTATTACTAAGATATAAGGAGATTTAAATGTCCGGTCCTGGCGCATATTTAATCGGTGAAGAAGAAAAGAAATCCCTGATGGAAGTTATTGAAGCTGGGTATCTTTTTCGGTATGGGGAGCGATCTGACCCAAAGTTTCTTGCAAAGGTATGGCAGCTTGAGCAGAAAGTGTCAGAATATCTTGGGATTCCGTACACAGTAGCTGTGAACTCAGGAACATCAGCATTATGGGTGGCGCTCGGGGCTCTTGGTATAGGACCCGGCGATGAAGTGATTGTGCCGGGATATACATTTATCGCATCTATATCATCGATAATTTACGCAAGGGCAGTGCCTGTTCTTGCAGAGATAGATGAAACATTGAATCTCGATCCTGAGGATATGAAAAAGAAAATTACGCCGAGAACAAAGGCAATTATGCTCGTACACATGCTTGGTAACCCTGGTCATATTGATGAGATCAAGAAGATTGCCAAAGATAATGATCTCTCCGTCATAGAGGACTGTGCTCAGGCATTCGGGGCAAAATACAAGGGGAAGCATGTGGGAAGCTACGGGGATATTGGGACCTACAGTTTCAATATCTTTAAAACGATAACAGCAGGTGATGGAGGGATGATAGCAACCAATAGTGAAGAGTTGTATAAACGCTCATTCTCCATACATGATCAAGGGCACCTCCCGTTGCGGCAGGGCGTAGAGCGGGGATCAAGAACGGTGATTGGCCTTGACTTCAGGATGACGGAGCTCTCAGCAGCTATTCTTCTCGCTCAGCTGAAAAAAGTTGATGAGATTAAAAGGGAGTTGAAGGAAAAGAAAGAGAGATTCAAGGATGGAATAAAGGATATGAACGGACTAATTTTTCGGACATTACCCGATCCCGAGGGCGAACTTGGAACTCTCCTTACTGTATTTTTTCCTGATGAAGAAGTGGCACGGAGAGTGGGCAATGAGCTTGAATGCGGTGTTGTCGCAGACTCTGGATGGCACGTGTACAATAATATGGAGCACATTCTGGGGAAAAAGGTTGTTGATGGGGTTGGATGCCCTTTTACCTGTCCGTACTATACAAATAAGGGTGGGCATGTTGAGTACTTCAAAGGGATGCTCCCAAAAACTGATTCCCTCCTCAAGAGGGCGATAAACATCAGCATAGGTGTTTTCGATAAGGGATTGGGTTCCGGATTCGGGATTACCATTACAAGCGATGACAATGAGATTGATGAAAAGGTGGAACAGTTTAAAAAAGTGGTGAAAAAGTATGTTTGAGGAAAAAGAAAATTATCGCTGGAGAATTGATTGATACAGGTCATATTGGATGATTCAAAAGGGAATAAGTAGATGGAAAATTATAAGAAACTGAGAGTTTTGAGTAATAACGAAACTCTAAGAATCCATGAGAATTCATTGAAGATTTTAGAACATACTGGTATGTATATAGATAGCGAAAATGTATTAAGAACATTTTCTGAACTCGGGTTGTATACTGACATTGCGAAAAAAACTGTTACGTTTCCTCGTAAAACTGTTGAAAAGTGTCTAGAAGGTATTCCTCGAGAAGTGCCATTATACAATAGAAATGGGGCTCTTTCTGCTGAACTTGGAAAGGGAAAAATCTACACCGCAAGCGGGCATAACGCAATTTATGTACTGGATTATGAGCGTAATGAAAGACGAAATGCTACAAAAGAGGATGTAGGTAAATTTGCCCTATTATCAGACTATTTACCGGATATCGATATTGTCGGAATAGAAGCCATGCCTCAGGATGTGAAAGCAGAATCTTCTCTTTTACACGCTGTTGACGCGGTGTTTAATAACACAGAGAAACATATCTTCTTTTCTCCTGAGAGGGCGGAAGTTGCAGCTCCTATTTTCGATATCGCAAAGATAGTTTTGGACGCCGGCAATCTGAAAAAAATGTCCCCGCTGACATGTCAGTTATCTCCGACATCTCCGCTGACCTGGGAAAAAGGTGCGATTGAAGCCTTGATTGAAACAGCAAAGAGAGGCGTACCTCTATGTCTTCTTCCTCAGCCGTTTACAGGGGTCACTTCTCCATATACTTTGGCAGGGCATATTACATTACATAATGCAGAAACACTCTCAGGCATTGTTTTTTGTCAGCTTATTAATCCCGGATCTCCTGTCATTTACGGGAGTGGCTGGTCTACCTTTGATATGAGAACAGCGAATGTAGTAATTGGTTCACCCGAAACAGTTCTATTAAGAATCGCAGGATCGCAGATGGCTGAGTTTTATCACATGCCGTATCATACCATTGCACCTGATACTGATGCACACGTTATGGATGAGCAGCTGGCGTGGGAAAAGTGTGCCACAGCCTGGGGTGCATATCTTGCACATTCCGACCTTATCGTAAACGGAGGAATGTTTAGCACCGGACTTACAGTAAGCTTCGAGCAATTGATATTGGATAGCGAGATGTTTTCTTATATCAAAAGATTATCTCGTGGTATTCGAGTGGACGAAGATACTCTCGCGCTGGATGTTATCGAAAGAGTGGGGCCGAAAGGGAATTACCTGGATAGCGAACATACTTTGAAACATCTTGGTAAAGGCGAACACTGGGAACCAATGGTATCGACAAGGGAGGTATATGAGAATTGGAGAAAGAAGGGAATGAAGGACATTGTACATAAGGCTCATGAGAAGGCGGGTTTAATAATTAAAAACCACAGGGTAGTTGAATTGTCGGATAGAAAAAAGAAAGAGATCCAAAAGGTGATTAGGAATTTTGAAAACAGCCTTTAATACTACTTATCAAGCAAACAAGGGGCAGAGATGAACAATCCAATGGAAATAACAATAGAAAACCTGAGAAAGGCGATCTGCGAATACGACAACGGGCTGGCTTTAAAAACGGCAAAGGAGGTTGTAGAGCAAAATATCGATCCACTCGTTGCTATTAATGCAATGACTGGTGCCATCAGGGAGATAGGGAATGCGTTTGGAAGGGGCGATTTATGGCTGCCGGACCTTGTTGGAGCATCTGATGCGATGCAAGCTGCCTTACCCGTATTGGATGAAGAGATACAAAGAAGGGGAGCACAGAGAATGAATAAAGGCGTTGTTGTAGTTGGCGCTGTATTCGGAGATATTCACAGCATCGGAAAGACGATGGTAGCAGCGCTTCTCACAGCCTCTGGATTTAAAGTGGAAGATTTAGGTGTAAATGTCCAGTCCAAGCGATTTATTGAGGCAATAAGAAGCTGCCATGCAGATATCGTGGCAATGTCCGCTCTTATGACGACCACTGTTGCCGAGCAGAAAAAGGTTATGGAAGAGTTAAAAAAAACAGGTCTGAGAGAGAAGGTAAAAGTTATGGTAGGAGGAGCGGCGGTAACCGAGGAGTTTGCCCGGACCATTGGGGCCGACGGATATGATCCCACTGCACCGGGAGCAGTTGAGCTTGCTATGAAATTGATAGAAAAGTAATAAGATCTTGAATGTAAAAGGGGAATCCAACGCATGTTGCGAGGTTATGTGCGCAGAATCAGACCTTTGGACATATTGACCCAGGAGCAGCTGGATCAGATACACACCGAAACCCTCGAGGTCCTCGAGAGAACAGGAATAAATTTCCTCCATAAAAAAACCCTCGAGCTCATGAAGGACAAAGGGTGCAGAGTCGATTTTGATAGAAAAAGGGTGAAAATTCCGAGCTGGCTGGTTGAGGAATGCATTCGCCGGGTCCCCAGCAGTTTCAAAATAAGGTCAAGGGAGCGAAAGAGCGATTTGAGAGTTGGAGGAAACAGGCTATATTACCTGGCCGGGGCTGGGATGAGGATTGTTGATCTTGATACATGGGAGGCAAGAGCAGCAACGCTGGAAGAGCTGGATGAGGCATCAGTGGTAAATGATGCGCTCGACAGTGTACACATCGTTGCTGATACAGGCCCCTATACAGACATTGTCGGGGTACCTCCTATTATGTCATCGCTGGTCGATATTGCAAGTCATCTCAGAAATACGACAAAGGTCACAATCGCAGATAACGGGAACGATTATGAGACTTTTCATATAAAAATGGCGGAGGTTGCAGGGTGCGATATGCTTGCCTTTCTCGGGTCTTCAGCCCCCCTGACATACGATGAGGCAACGTGCGAAGCGGCATTCAGGTACTCCAAAGCAGGATTCCCCTTTTTCCTTATAAGCAGTGATATGATGGGAGGGACAAGCCCCGCCACCATAGCAGGTTCACTTGTCACGACCAATGTTGAAATATTGGCGGGAGTGGTCATGCTCCAGCTTATAAGACCCGGCTCTGGAATCATAGCTGGTGATTATGCGATGCCGCTGGATATGCGATCTGGACATCCAAGTTTCTGTGATCTCGGTTCTGCGCTCCATACAGTTGCGTTCAACCAGACCATGCGCAGGTACGAAATACCTGCTTTTGCCAACTGCCCGGGCATGAGCAGTTCAAAAGAAATAGACGTACAGTCCGGCTATGAGAGGTCTATGTCGACCCTTTCAGCTGCGCTATCCGGAGCAAATATGATAGTTCTCCATGGTACAATATACGGCGAATACACCTATCACCCTGTGGGAGCCGTACTGGACGATGATGTTGCATCTTGGGTAGGTCGTTTGCTTGAGGGATTTGAAATGAACGATGAAACTCTTGCAGTTGATCTTATAGATGATGTAGGACCTATTCCTGGATCCTACCTCAACACTGCACACACGAGAAAGTGGTGGAAGAACGAGCGGTTTATGCCGAAAGCTGCTGATCGGTTGACATATCCCGAATGGATGAAGACAGGCAAGAAAACTGCCCTCGATTATGCAAAGGAAAGGGTTAAAGAGATATTGCGGACACACAAGGTAACGAACCTTACCGAGGAGCAGGACAAAGAAATTGATAAGATTCTTAAAGACGCTCATGCCTATTACAAAAAGAAAGGCTTGCTGTAAAAGGAATAATTAGTATAATGTTGTTTTCTGAATAATCTGGAGAATAGTTGCGCACGAATGTAACGATCTGGATCAAGGGTATAAATCAGAGAGGCATTTAGTTAAATGGAAAAAGAACTCGAAATTGAATTAAGAGACATTACAAAAGTATTTGGTAGTGTTATAGCGGTAAATAATGCAAATATCAAAATAAAATTCGGAGAGTTTTTCTCCCTGTTGGGTCCATCAGGATGCGGCAAAACAACGACACTTCGAATGATAGCAGGACTGGAAAAGCCATCCAAGGGGAGAATCTTCCTGTTTGGCAAGGATGTGACGGATACCCCTGCGTTTCTTCGAGAAGTAAATACTGTTTTTCAAGATTATGCGATATTCCCGCACATGAATGTGTATGAGAATATCTATTTTCCGTTAAAAATGCGAAAGATACCCAAGGAGCTGGCCCATCCGCGAATTATGAACATCTTGAATCTCGTAAACATGGAGAGATTCGAAGAAAGATATTCAAATCAACTCTCCGGTGGGCAGAGACAAAGAATCGCACTCGCACGGGCTCTCGTCAATGAGCCAAGAGCTCTACTGCTCGATGAGCCTCTTGGCGCTCTCGATTTTAAGTTGAGGATTGCGATGCAGAATGTTTTAAAGGATATTCAGAGGAGACTGAGTATAGCATTTGTGTATGTTACTCACGATCAAACCGAGGCCATCACGATGAGCGATCGTATTGCGGTCATGAAGGACGGAATAATACATCAGATTGGTACACCGGAGGATATTTACAACAATCCAAAAACTGCCTTTGTGGCTTCATTCATTGGTGAAATGAATTTTTTACAGGGTAAAGTGGGGAATATATCTTCGAATAATGTCGAGGTTTCAGTATCAAATCATAAAATATTATGTAAGAAAATTGATAGTAAGATAGATAGAAGCGAAGACGTACTTGTTTGCGTGCGTCCCGAAAAAATCCATATAAATCCGTCAAACAAGATGCCAAATTTGATAAAATCAAAGATAAACAGGGTTGTTTTCAGGGGAGATGACTATGAAATAACAACGAGTTTTAACGATTCATCAATTCGGTTGGTTGTCGGATATACCTCCTGGGATAAAGCGAATAAAGTCGGAACCGAAATAACAATTGGATGGGAGGATCATGATTCAATAATCTATCCGCTCCACATGAAAGATGACATTATTAAATATGCATAACGGCATGATTCTGAAATTAAGAGCAGCAGCATGAAAAAACCACGAGTGACGGGTTCCTACATTTTAGGTGTACCAATATTTATATGGCTTCTTGCCCTTGTAATAACTCCTGTTATTCTCATGTTTATCATGAGCTTCAAATTGAAGGAAGGATATGAAGTAACGAAAACATTTACACTGGCGAATTACCTGCTGTTTGCAAAAAACCCAATATACTGGAAAGTACTTCTAAAGACCTTCAGAATGTCTCTCACTGTTTCATGCTGTGCGATACTGCTTTCCTATCCTCTTGCATATTTCGTATCAAGAAAATTGAAAAGGTTTAAAGAGCTATTATTCATGCTGATCATCATACCGTTGTGGGTCAGCTATCTTGTGAGGATGATCGCCTGGAGGACTATTCTGGGAAACAGAGGATTAATTAATTCCCTGTTGATGGCCGTCGGGTTGATAAATGAACCGTTAAAATTCTTCTTGTATAACCAAATTGCTGTCATCATCACCCTAACCTATATTGCTGTTCCATTTGTTTTTATTCCGTTATACACGGTGTTGGAAAAAATTCCAAAAAATTTGATTGATGCGGCAAATGATCTTGGTGCAAACGAGTTTCGGACTTTTTTACATGTCATACTGCCGATATCCAGTCCCGGATTGCTCACCGGATTCATGCTTTCCTTTTTAATTGCGCTTGGTGACTATATTATACCTCAACAACTGGGCGGATCACGGGGCATGATGTTCGGAAATATTATCTGGTCACAATTTGGATTTGCATCAAACTGGCCTCTGGGCTCTGTAATGGGCTTCGCACTGTTCTTCATTGCTTCGATTATCCTCACCTTGAGTCAAAAGTTTGGCTACAGGCAGGGCACGATCGAATAAAGATATACGTTTTTAGGAGATAAATTTGGGATCTTCAGGGGAAAAGACAAAAGAGTTTAAATTTCCATTTTTAGAGATGTATACAATTCTGATTTATATATTTCTCTATCTGCCACTTTTTGTAGTGATAATATTTTCTTTCAGTCCTTCAAAGACCATATATGGTATGTCCGGTTTCACGCTCAACTGGTACAGCAAGCTGTTTTCTGACCGTGGGCTATTGCTATCACTTCTGCATTCCCTTGAGGTGAGTATTATTTCAGTATGTGTTGCGATAATTTTCGGAACATTTGGTGCATTCTTTCTGGTCAGAGTTAAATTTCCAGGTAAGGGTCTTTTCAGCACCGTTTGTAGACTTCCACTTGTATTGCCAGGAATTATTATCGGGCTTGCACTTTTAATATTGTTTATTAACCTAAATGTCCGTTTATCGATGCTCACCATTTTGGTCGGTCATGTGGCTTTCACAACACCGGTTATTATGTTTCAGGTGGCAAGTAGATTGCAGAGGATGGGCAGGTCATACGAGTATGCCGCTCTTGACCTTGGTGCAAACATTGTCAAAACATTCTGGTATGTAATTCTCCCGATGATAAAAACAGCAATAATAGGCGGCGCGCTTCTTGCGTTTACAATTTCATTTGATGAAATCATAATAACATACTTTTTAACGGGGACTTGGACAACACTGCCAGTTTTTATATATGGTATGCTACGATTCGGGTTGTCTCCTCAGGTATATGCAATATCATCGGTTGTGCTGATGTTTTCTATATTCATAATATTTTTTATGGCCAGGTTTACAGGAACAAGGGGTGAGGAGATGGGTCGATGATTTCAACCATCTTGTAGATGATTGGAATCAAACTTTAAAGAAGAAAGGAGGTGCTGGGCATAAGAATATTATAGCGTTTAAAAAAAATTTTTTAGGAGGATTAAGATGCGAAGATCATTATTCATTATGCTGGTACTAATGGCAGCCCTTTTTCTTTTTTCAGCTTCTATCATTTTTGCCGAAAAAGGGGAAAAGGCTACTCTGAGTATTATATGCTTTCAGGGGTATGCTGAGGATGATTGGGTTAAACCATTTGAGGAAAAAAATAACTGCGAAGTAAAAGTTACTTATATCGGTACCGTCGAAGAGTGTTTCGCCAAAACAAAAACAGCTCCCGATCAATACAACATAGTGTCTATAGATTCGGGTAGAGTCAAACCCTACTATGATGCAGGTTTAATTCAGGCGATCGATGTCTCCAAGGTGAAAAACTTCAACAAGATGGGAAAACTTTTCAGGACTCACCCATATGCAGAGATGGAGCCGGGCAAGAGATTTCAAGTACCGATTTGCTGGGGAGCCCAAGCTTTTTGTGTGAATGTTGGGGCTCTTGGGAAAAAGCTCGATCCGTATGTGACTGAGATCAAGGGGGTGAAGACATTGTCGTACAAAGTACTGAAAGCCCCGGAGATGAAGAATCTTGTAGCCATAGTTGATGAAGTGCCGAATGTGACGAGCATGTCCGCAATTGCAGCAGGTGTTACCGATAATCCTTTCGATCTTGATGACAGGGAATATAAAATGATGATTAACGAATTAACAGCATGGGCCAAAAATTGCAGGACTTTCACAGCCGGTTTCGATGGAGTTTTATCTGCTATGGCGAATGAAGATGTCTACATAAACCTCGTTTGGGGAGATCCGGCTGTTTTGGCCGAGCTCGAAGCCCGCGGTATTGGCGATAAATATGCAGCCATGATGCCTACCGAGGGTACAATAAACTGGATTGACGGCTGGGTAATCACAAAACCAACCAAGGGAGCTTCCCTGGAGCTCGCGCATAAATATATTGATTATATGATTGGAAAAGAAGGGCAGATAAAGCTCGCTGAGCTGGTAGGTTACGGTATTGTAAACTCAGAGGGGGCTGAAGGATACGCGGATATTGTGTTTAGAAAAACTCCGTGGTATGCAAAATCAATTGAGGAATTCCCAGTTAAGTTATATATAATGGTTGCAGAGGAAGATTATCAGAGAAGAGTTGATGTATGGAATGAGATAAAAGCCGGTCTGGGATTTTAATTGATCGAGGATTTGATGCTCATAAAAGGGCACTCTTGAAATAGGAATTTATTATATTCTTGAAGAAATCTATTGAGGAGTGCCCTTTTTTCAAAAATAATTTGGTATGGTTGTGTTCCATTAAACATTTTCCAACTGACTACTATATTTACTATGTAAGTTTTGTATCGACTTCCATCCTATTTTCTAATTTTTTAGCTGTTATTCATAAAATAATAATCCATGTCCATATGAAGCCTTACATAACAATCAGTGAATGAATTAAATAGAGATAAAAGGAGAAAATAATGGCTCATCAACAGAAGCCAAAGCTCGGTCTTTTTGCAGGGGGGATCCAACAGTACTGGACGGAATGCGGTATGGATGATTTGCCACATGCTATGGAGAAAGCAATTTTACGATTGAAGCACCGGTTGGAAAAAGAATGTGAAGTGGTATACCCATTATTCGCAGCAAATGAAAGAGACGCGATCAAGGCAGGCAGGATTTTTACTGAAAGCGATGTCGATCTGGTATTGATGTATCATGCAACCTATCTAGACGACATGATGAGTGTCGCGCTTGTGAATGAAATAAAGGGAATTTTCCCGGTTTTGTTTCTCTCACAGGGGCTTGGGGGAATTCCTGACCAGTTCTCATTGATTGAATCGGGTACGTGCTGGGGGGTAAACAGCGCGGCACAGCTTCCCGGAAGTTTCAGGAGACTTTGGGGGGATTTCAATTTCGGATTCGTTTTCGGGCACATAGATGATAACAAGGCGATCGAAGAAATTGTCCAGTATGCAAGGGCTGCAAAATGTGTAAAGAGCTTGAGAGGGAAAAAAGTAGGCTTTCTCCCGCACAGGAGCGCCGGAGTACCGATGTATGACACATTCCCGGATGAGGCAAGGATGATGGGACAAACCGGCATAAAACTTATCTACCTCTACATAACAGACCTTGTAAGGCAGATGAGCGAGGTTCAGGAAAAAGAAGTGGAAAAGCTCACAGAAGAGCTGTATAAAAAGTGTGAGGTCATTGAACCCTCGAAGGAGGAAGTGGCCCTGTCCGCCAGGCAGGCAATCGCCCTCGAAAGGCTGGTCGCAGAGCAGAAGATCGATGCACTTGCGATCGATATGTTCCCTGGGCTCACTCCCATCTGCGGCATGGTCCCGTGCGTCGGGATGGCTCAGTTGATAGATAAGGGCATAGTTGTTGCGACTGAGGGTGACCTGTCGGTCTCTGTTGCGGGTCTGATTATAAAGGGGCTCTGCGGCAAGCCGATACATTTCTGGGAGCACCTTATGTTCGACGAGGAAAAGAATTGGGTTCTCGGAGGGCATGAGGGTGGCTCTGCAGGATTCAGCATGGCGAAAAAGGGCAAAAGACCGAAGCTCAGAAACACCCAGTACGTGAATTTCGGCAAAATCCCGGGAGCTCCATTCCATGGAGTTCTGCCTGAGTTTATCACAGAGCCGGGCCCTGTCAACCTGCTCACTTTGTTCAGGGGAGAAACTGGGTATGAGATGCGTATCGCGAGGGGGGAATCTGTTGATACGCACTGCCGAGAGGTTCATTTTGAGCATACAGTATTCAAACCGAATGTTCCGCTCAGGAACTATTTCAATCGCATCGCAGAGCTTGGTATATGCCATCACTTTGCTCTTGTTCATGCTGATATAAGAGGAGAAATTGAAAAAATTGCGAAAATTCTAAAAATGAAACTCGAATATCTCACAGATTAGAAATTCGTATTGTGAAAAGCGAGAAGCAGGTTTGGGAACAAGATATTCGAGGAGTTTTTCAACCCTGGAAGACGCCCTACAGATTTTGGCGAGTCCACGAGAATACGTGCAAAAGGAATTTGAAGAAAATCCCTTCCCTTCGGAAGAGATACCGAGATGCCACTGTACACACGATTTCTCCTTCACTGACTCATTTTTTCCACGCTGGATTGAGATTCTCCCTGAATCTGCACGAAACATATCAAGGGGATTGATGCAGGTCGTCTTATCATGAACTCCCTGCACTGATAAACTTGCAAGAATATTATGAAGCTCAGAAATGTATCGGTACCACACCGGTATTATTCACCATAGTTCCGTCTGAACGTGCGGAGAAAATTTCCTGCAAGCAATCTGGAGGATTGCATGGATGCCTTATGATATATTTGCTCAGATTTACCCGCACCTTTTTGCTCGATGGAGGAATGGGGATGGAGTTGTCAACCGAAAACCCGGAGTGCGTCCAGGTCAGTATTTTCCGTGCAAAGTGAGTGTCGAGCAGGTCCCTGTCAACAAACAGTTTTATCAATCGCCTCCTGAAAACCTCGGTGCGGTTAAAGATAGATGTGGATACAAAGCTGAAGGCAGTGAGTATAGCTATATAATCGATCGAGTTAATACAGCCGTACAGCTATTGCCTTGACGCTCGAATTTTAATCCAACCTTTAACTGTTCAGCAAGCCACACAGGATAAGCGCCCTGGCAATCAACGATGCATACATCCTCCATGTCTTGGAAACTTATTACCTTACAGCATGGTATGTTGTACACCGCGTTATCAGGAGTGAGCTCTACGAGAGACATGGAGGGAATTAACCACTGAATTTGATATGCCATCTTCTTGGCTGTCATAACGAATGCAAAGCCTGGCGATACCGCTCTTAATAACCCCAGCAGTATCAGAGCTGGACTCGCGTTTGCTCGTTTTAATTCTTCAACCTGCGCACGCTTGTATTGTTCAACACCATCTTCACCCAGGTGCATGCGAATAAATTTCAAACTGCTTTTTCCCTGCCACATAAGGTTACTATACGCGATCTCGTACTTCACCTCATCCGAAGCATTTTCGGGAATTGACTTAACTCCTTCCTGCCAGAGCTTCTGAAGTTCAGTGAATGCGTGTTCATCCAAATGCTTCTGTATGAAGGGCGAGATAAGTACCTTGTGGGACTTTATTTTCTCCAGCACAACTGCACGCTTCTCACTATAGGGCATCGTTTTGATTTGCTGCATCACACCCTCCTTATCTCCAGTCAACTAATGCATTTCCTCTTGTAAGTCTAGAATTCATATAATAAGCGACAGGAATTTTTATAAGTCGAGATTCGTCGATTTGGAGCATTGTTTCTTTTCAGGCATTCATATTTTTTATTCACCTCAAGCGGGTGTGTTCACCCGTCTTGATCGGCTATCACTGCAATAACTTTTTACTGGTTCAGATTACCCATTCTTTTCTACAAACCAGTCGATCAACCGCCGTGCGATGCTCACTCTGTCTGGTATGGGTGGGAGGTTCCCTGCGACGAACCATCCTGCATCCACGATTTCAGATTGTTCGATACGAATCTCTCCGCTTCTGTACTCAGCGGTGAAGGCAATCATGAGGGAGTTGGGGAAGGGCCAGGGCTGGCTCCCGAAGTAGCGTATGTTCTGCACCTCTATTCCTGTTTCCTCGTAGATCTCCCGCTCAACGCACTCCTCCAGAGTCTCACCCGGCTCGACAAACCCGGCAATCACGCTGTACAGAACCCTTTGAAAACGCCGTGCCCGAGCGAGCAGGATGTGGCCATCCCTCTCGACTGCGGTGATCGTTGCAGGGGAAATACGTGGAAAGCTCTTCAAACCGCAGGTGAGGCACAGCTTGGACCGCTCGTCTGTCTCATCCACTGTCTGAGAGCCGCACCGTCCGCAGAACCTGTGGTCCCTGTCCCAATTTTTTATCTGAACCGCGTGCCCTGAAAGCCAGAAGAGCCTTTCTTCAAGCCGCCCGAAAAGCTCACGCAGGCCGCAGAACTCCAAACCCGGCAGCGGTTCAGTCTCAGGGGCTACCTCTGCGGTAAAACACGCAACCCCGTCGAGGGTTCCCAGGTAGAGGGTCCTGGGGGTGTCGATGTGCATTGCTTTTACTTCGCTTTTCCCGGGAAGCCGTGCCTGACTTCTATCCACTTTGACGAGGAGGCTGTCCTCTCTGAAAACGCACCACAGCTCATGTTCAGTTGTTGTTTTCGCTGGCTTGACCGAAAAGACGAACTCCATGAACGGTCCTTGTCGAAGGCTGCAGGAGAAAATGTACTCCCTGAAGCCGGCTGTGTCAACTGGCAGTTGTGAGATCTGACGGTTGCTCAAAAAAACAGTTGGTATCACTGACAGTTGCTCCAACTGCGAGTTCCTTTATGCTTCTTTTTTCAGTTCTTCTCTATTACTATAATTGCACGTAACATGGGACAACGGAAGCCCGTATTCATGGTCAGTGGCTTTCAAAGCGTAACAGGGATAGAAGGTTTTCAAACTGCATTACACATGAAACGGAGACCGAGAACAATGAGAAAGCAATTATTGATCGCGAGTATTTCGGTTCTTGCGGTGTTTTTTCTCACTTCTGCGCTGCAGGGAAACACGGTGAATGGGATCATTGAAGAAGGCGAATACCAGTCCAGTGTAGAGTATGCTCAGGGGCAGTACCGGCTTTTCTGGAGCATTCGTGATGAGATTGTATATTTTGGAATCTCAGCAGATACCAAGGGGTGGGTTGCCGTGGGATTTGATCCTGTTGAAGCAATGGAAGACGCCGACATGGTGATGGGCTTGGTGGACGACAACGGGACGGTTTCAGTGATCGACATGTACTCGATCGGTCCCAATGGCCCGCATATTCCTGACGAAGAGCTCGGTGGCAAACAGCACATCCTGGAGTCTGCAGGCACAGAGCACGACGGTGCAACCACCATAGAATTCTCGAGAAAAAGGCGTACTGGAGACGAATTCGATAAGGTGTTCTTTCCAGAGGGAGGGAACAAAATTATCTGGGCATTCGGCTTCTCGGACGATCCTGAAGAGTTTCACGCGGAGTGGGGCTATGGATTGATCACCGAGGCCCAAGGAGAGATCGTGGTCCCGATAACGAGCCGCCTGCTTCTCATCCACATTTTCGCCATGTCGCTCTCCTTCCTTCTCATGGCCTTTGGGATTGCAGTACCCAGATACATGAAAAAACACCGCTGGTGGCTGAAGACGCACAGGTCGATCGAAATATCTGGTGCATCGCTGGGTGTGGTCGGCGTCGGAACCGGCATCACCATGGTCCAGCTGCTCTCTGGTCTTCATTTCCGGGTGGTCCATTCCTACTTCGGATTTGCAACGATTGTCCTGGTCCTCCTCGCGCCGGTGCTCGGGCAGATGATCTTCAAAGGGAAAAGGGAACAAAAACCCGCGTTCAGAAAATGGCACCGCCGTATCGGGAGAATCGCGCTCCTGCTCATGCTCGCGACAATAGTTCTCGGCCTCATGCAGGCGGGCATACTGTAATGATCTGAACATTCCACATGTGGCCCCACACGATTACTCCAGTACGGATATGCTCGCGCGAGCGCTCCGACAGTGTGAACCGGCTTTATCCAGCAGCACGAGTACACCGGCACTGAAAGGGAGAGTCTGACTCTCAGCTCCCGCGCTTTTCCATGTGGTATGAGAGCCTGTCTTTCACCTGTCCAATTGTCAGCTCCCCGTCGATCTCCTCCAGATCGTACATCTTTGTGGTATCTGGAGTATCAGGCGGGATACCAAGAATAGCGGTAAGGGATGCAGTGTCCATACGTAATCCACGCGCCATCTCTCCAAGAGTCATCGAGCCCCGTATGTCCTGGAGCGTGAGTGTGCCCGGTCGTTCGAGCTTAGAAGCCGAGCTGTTGAAATACCCTCCGGTTATGGCAGAGACTATGGGCAGGAAGAACAGGCTCAGCACGAGCACTCCCATTACGATCCTGCTCTTGAGAGGGGCGAATACTCCTCGCCGCGGTCCAGATAGAAGGAGCGCGCCCTCCCTCCCGCAGACATCGATACAGGAACCGCAGCGGTTACAGCGGGAGTCCTTCACGCACTGTATTCGTGCAACCGTAATCCCCATAGGACATGCTCTGCTGCACTTTCCGCATCCGGAACAGACGTCTTTCTGCCTTCGGATCTTCAAAAACGACACACGCTGTAGGAGCCCGAGGAGAGCCCCGAGTGGGCAGAACCATCTGCACCAGGGTCTTTCAAAAAAGAGGGAAAGAATGAGGACCACCCCGAGCACGATCACTGCCGAGAGAAACACGTCCCCCATCCAGAAATGGAAAAGCGCATAAAAGGGATCGACCCTCTGGAATACAAGCCTGAGCGAGAGGGTAGTTTGCACCAGAATCAGGATGAGCACTCCGTATCGCATGAAGCCGAGCACTCGGTCGAGCCGATGCCCGGAAAAACGGTTGAACTTTCTGAACAGCCGTCTTCCGAGCCTTCCTGTCCACTCCTGGACAGAACCCAGCGGGCAGAGGTAGCCGCAGAATGCCGACCCGAGCACCAGAGTCAGAAGAATCAAAGAACCGAAGACCCAGAAGTTGGATACACGTATCTTGGGTATCAGCGCTCCATCCAGGAGGAGTCGCCCTGCACTCTCAACAGCACCAAAGGGGCAGAGAGCATGGAAATTGCCCAGCACCGGCCATGGAAGCTCAAGGCCCCTTCTCTCCATGTAGTGGGAGAGCACCACGGAGAAGACAAACAAAAATAACAGTATCTGTACGCTTCGCCGCACCCACTGAGACCGCCGTGTGTTCACCTGCACTCGCCTCACCCCCTGTTTAGCTGACCCGAAAGACAAGCCGTTCATCGTATCCCCCCTTGGGGCAGTCGCGGATCACTTCAAGCACACACTCGCCTTCGCGAAGGGGTTGAAATTCTATTTCCTGCTCCCATCGCCCTGTCGATACCTCTCTCCAATCGCTCTGGGAGAGGAGCTGCAATGAAAGATATTCCTTTGTCAGTTTCCACTTCTCTTCATCCACCAGGTATACCGTTTCTTCTGCCGGAGTCACACATTTTCTGTGATCCTGAATGAACACCACCTGCAGCGTGTAGCTCTCTCCTGCATGAAGGATCACGGGAGTCCCCGCAGGATCGCCCGGGGAAATATCAAGCTCATTCCCGTCCGGTTGTACAAGACTGTACCGCATCTCGCAGGCATACAGCCCGAACCCGGAGAAAAAAAGACCGATCATGAAAAGAACACCGAACAAAAGCTTTCTCATTCCATTCCCTCCTCATTGAGTGTGAACAAAGGTCAATCCAGAAGCATTATCGATGCTTCTCTACGAGTATACTGGCGCAGTGTGAGGCGATGATGGGGTGTGTGTGAAGATTGTGTGAATATCCCGGGAAGAGGCATAAAAGCACATGAGGAAAAAATTTGAAATGGAGCTCCCCTGCAACCATACTTGTATATAGCGCATGTGCTTCATCCTTGATGTTCTGATAACCCACACCGGAACACAGAAAAATGGAAAAAAAAGCAGTTCATGATCAAAAACAACCCCTTTTTCATCAAAGGAAGCATCTCTCGAACGAGTCTTTCGGGTTTCTGAAAAATATGATACAAGACATCCAGTATCCTGTGTTCGTAAAGGACCGGGACCACCGATGGGTGTTCCTCAATCAGGCAGCCTGCACAATGATCGGAAAGCAGCTCGAGGATCTCTTGGGTAAGACAGATTATGACCATTTCCCGAAAGAGCAGGCTGATGCCTTCTGGGAGCGTGACGAGTACGTTCTCAGGACAAGGAAAATCGACACAAATGAAATGCGCATCCCCTTGCAGGGAGAAGAGCGACTCATCGCAACAAAAACATCCCCCTACATCGACCCGTATAACGGAGAAAAGTATGTCGTGGGAATAATAAGGAACATCTCTATCCAGAGGGAAACCGAGGAAAAGCTTCATCGTACCGAGACTCTCCTCCAAAATCTGCTTGAGACTTCCCCAGATTACATTCTGGTGTTCGACCGGAACCTGAGCTGCATGTACGTAAATGAATCGGCGGCTGAACGCTTGAACACTTCGAAAGAAGAATTACAAGGGAAAAAAATTACCGAGCTTTTACACGGCATCGAAAAGACATCACTTTTCTCTGCATGCGCAAGAATGTTAGAATCGGGAAAACCCGGCACCGTGAGGGAGTCCTATACCTCTCCTGAAGGCAGAAAGGAGTGGTATGAGGTGAGCATCAACCCTCTTGGAGAGGGAATCCTCTGCGAAGCAAGAAATATTACGAACCGCATACGGACGGAAGAGAGCCTGAAATACAGGATCAAAATGGAAAGCCTCGTCGCGGACATTTCAAAGTATCTTCTCACCCTCTCCCCCTATGAAATAGACAGTGGAATCGACAGTGCACTCCAGATGGCAGGCGAGTTCGTTGATGTCGACCGTTCGTATATTTTTCAATATCATGAAGACTGCAAGAAGATGAGCAATACCTACGAGTGGTGCGCGAAAGGTGTTGAGCCGCAGAAAGCTCTCCTCCAGGAACTGCCGGCTGACATATTTCCCTGGTGGTCAGAGAAGATGAACAGGTTTGAGACAATAGTGATCCCGGATGTCGAGAAACTTCCCAAAGAGGCGAGTGCAGAAAAACAAACGCTTCAGATGCAGAAGATACAGTCTCTTGTCGTCGTACCCATGACCTACAGCGATGAGTTGATCGGTTTTTTGGGATTTGACTGGGTAAGGGGGAAAAAATTCATACAGAACGAGGATATTACCCTCCTGAAATTGATTGGTGAGGTGCTGGTAAACGCGCTGAAGAGAAAGCAGGCTGAAAGGGAACTGCGAGCCGAGCAGGAACAGCTCATCTCTCTGTTCAATAGCATCGACGAGATCATTTATGTGACCGATCCACACACCAATGAAGTGCTTTTCGCAAACAGCTTTCTGAAACGACTTCTCAGAAAAAATCCGGTGGGAGATAAGTGCTTTCATGCCTTTCAAAACCTGGATGCGCCGTGTCCCTTCTGCACCAACAGTATCATTCTGAAAAATAAATTCAAACCCTATGCCTGGGAGTTTCACAACGAAAACCTGCAAAAATGTTACTCGATCATCGACCGGATCATCAAATGGCCTGATGGACGTGACGTACGATTCGAGCTCGCATTGGATATCACCGAGCAGAAGAGGCTCACCGAGCAGCTCCAGCAATCACAGAAAATGGAGGCTGTCGGAAGACTCGCAGGAGGTATCGCACACGACTTTAACAACCTGCTCACCGCAGTCATCGGATATACGGAGATACTCAAGGCAGACCTCGATATACCGGAAAAGCAGAGGCGATATGTGGAAGAAATCAGAAAATCAGCAACGCGTGCAACCTCTCTCACACAGCAGCTTCTCGCTTTCAGCCGAAAACAGATGCTGCAGCCCAAAATAGTCAATATCACCACCCTTGTTGCCGATACAATCACGCTGCTCAGGCGGCTCATAGGTGAAAACATACAGCTCGAATACAAACCAGAGCAGAAGCTTGCACCGGTAAAGGTTGATCCTGGGCAGATCGAGCAGGTCATCGTAAATCTCGCTCTCAATGCCAGGGACGCCATGCCTCAGGGTGGAAAACTCACGATTGCGACACTGAATGCAAAGCTTCCTCACGGCACAGGCACCTATGTGGCCCCGGGCGATTATGCGGTGCTCTCCATGAGAGACACGGGCTCTGGAATGGATGAAGAAACACTGAAGCGGATGTATGAGCCTTTCTTCACCACAAAGGAAAAAGGCAAGGGGACCGGCCTTGGTCTGTCCACCGTGTACGGCATCGTCAAACAGAGCGGTGGCTTCATTGAAGCATGGAGCAAAATCAACAGTGGCACGACCTTTGAGATTTATCTGCCCAGAATTCATCCGGCTGAGGAAAAAAAGCACAAAAAACCCAGCGCCGCCTCACTACAAAGAGGGAATGAAACCATCCTTCTCGTTGAGGATGACGACAACGTGAGGAAACTCATTCATACCTGTCTGAAACGCTTCGGGTATGAGGTTCTTCCTGCCGAGAATGGGGAAAAAGCGCTCAAGCTCGTTGACAAAAATGAAGTGAAGGAGCTCGATCTCCTGATCACCGATGTGGTCATGCCTGGTATGAACGGCCGCACGCTTGCGGAGACCGTTTCCAGGAAGTATCCTTCGATCAAGACGATCTATATGTCAGGATATACTGACGACGCAATCATCCACCATGGAGTGCTGGATTCAGGATTCTATTTCATGCAGAAGCCCTTCGCACCCGCGGACCTTGCGCAGAAGGTCAGAGAAGTCCTGGATCAGAAGTAGACTCATTCGCCCCAAGTATATTCTCCGCGAAATACCTTTCACTTTGGTCAACAGTGATTATATCTTACAAAGGAAAAGCGATGCACCAGGCTTCTCACCTGCTTTCGTTTCACACGTACAAAGGGAAGGGGGTTACGAATGCGAGTAGTGCTTGTGTACGGTGATTCCAACACGTGGGGTCACATTCCGGTAGACGGTGAAAACATCCAGAGCAAGAAGCGGTTCGAGCCCAACGTCCGCTGGACAGGAGTGCTTCAAAACACACTCGGCGACAGATACCACGTGATCGAGGAGGGGCTGAACGGCCGTACCACGGTGTGGGACGACCCGGTGCGCGGAGGCAACAAGAGAAACGGAAGTGTGTATCTCCTGCCGTGCCTCGAATCTCACAGTCCAATTGATCTCGTGGTAATGATGCTCGGCACCAACGACCTCAAGGCGCGATTCGCAGTCACCGCGTATGACATTGCCGAGAGCGTGGGATTTTTAATCGAAATCGTAAAAAAAAGCGGGTGTGGTCCGGAAGGGGGAAGTCCTGAAATACTTGTCGTATCACCTCCACCCCTGGGTACGCTCTCGGCCTATGCCGAGACCTTCAGCGGCGGAGTGGAAAAATCCAAACGGCTTTCACGACACTACAGCAGGATTGCGAAACAATACGGATGTCACTTTCTTGATGCCGGTTCAATCATTTGCTCAAGCAGGGTGGATGGACTCCACATTGACCGGGAAGACCAGGGTGCGCTCGGAAAAGCGATCGCTCAGAGTGTGAACGACATTTTTTCAGGGGCAGATTCATGACAGAAATGAACCCTTTTGATAATTACTGCAAGCAACTGGACAAGGTGAAGGCCTACCATCCTGTGGAATATCATACCTACATCGAGATCCTCAAACACCCACGGCTGGTGGTCGAGGTGTGCCTGCCGCTGAGAACTGACAATGGAAGCATCAGAATTTACACCGGCTACCGGGTCCAGCACAGTGACATCCGGGGACCGACGAAAGGTGGGATACGGTTTCACCCGCAGGTAACCCTTGATGAGGTGAAAGCCCTTGCGGCCTGGATGACCATGAAAACAGCTGTCATGAATCTCCCCTTTGGCGGGGCAAAAGGAGGAATTGCGGTAAATCCTGCAGAGTTGAGTGAAGGAGAGCTCGAGCGTCTATCCAGACGGTACGCTGTTGCAATTGCACCGATAATCGGTCCTGAAAAGGACATCCCTGCACCCGATGTCTACACGAACCCCAAAATTATGGCCTGGATGACCGACACCTACTCGATGATGCACGGGAGAACCATCCACGGGGTGTTTACCGGGAAACCGATGGAGTTCGGTGGTTCCCACGGGAGAATGGAAGCTACCGCGCGTGGACTTTTCCTCTGTATCACACACGCGTGCGTGAGATTGGGTGTCGCACTCGATCAGACCACATCCGCGATTCAGGGGTTTGGAAATGCGGGTGTGTACAGCCACCAGCTCCTGCAGGAAGCAGGATCACGGGTCATTGCCGTGTCCGACAGCAAAGGCGCCATACTCGATGAGAGTGGTCTTGACGTTCAAAAGGTTCTCGATTACAAGATGACGAGCCCGAAAAGGTCTGTAACCGGTTTCCCTGGGGCACAGACGATCACGAATGAAGAGATCCTGGAACTGGATGTGGACATACTTGTTCCCGCTGCACTTGAAAACGTGGTAACGAGCAGGAACGCCAAGAAAATAAAGGCGTCTATCATTGCAGAAGCGGCAAATGGTCCCTGCACCCCCGAGGCAGATGGTATTTTACACGAAAAAAATATACTTGTAATACCGGACATCTTGGCAAACGCAGGGGGTGTTACAGTATCCTATTTTGAGTGGGTGCAGAACAGAAACGGTGACCACTGGAGCGAGGATTTCGTGAACGAGAAACTTGCCGCCTGGATGAAAGCCGCCTTTGATACAGTATGGGAAACAAAACAAGAGCACGGAATCGACATGCGAACTGCAGCAGGAATAGTTGCGATCAAACGTCTTGTGAAAAGCTACGAGTTCAGAGGCATCTGGCCGTAGACCGCATGTTGTACGTATGAGAGTTTCAGGTAATTATTCCAATCCCTTCGAAACAGCCCGGTACTTGAGCCACTCATCAGGACCATATTTTTCTTGATTTGACGGAAAAAACTGACCAGATTTACCCAATGGAGCAGATCTTCATCGTTGAAGACAATGACCCGATACGCGAGGCAGTCGTCTCATATCTCAAGCTTGAAAATTTCGAGGTCTTTGAGTTCAAGAGGCTTCATGGAGTAGCGGATGCGGTAAAGATGAAGGACCCGGACCTCCTTATACTTGATGTCATGCTCCCTGACGGGAACGGATTTCAGCTCGCAAAAATTATACGCGGGTTCTCGAAAGCACCAATTCTTTTTCTCACCGCAAAGAGCACAGAGTCTGACAGAATTACTGGATTCGAGATCGGAGGCGACGACTACGTGGTAAAACCCTTTTCTCCGAAGGAGCTGGTACTGCGAGTAAAGTCCATCCTGAAGAGAACAGTAAGAGAGAAAAATCCCGGATCAGTCGCCTGGAAGCTTGACGGGGATGTGCTCATCTTGGACAATCTATCCCACCGTGCCCTGCTGAACGGACAGGACATCCCTCTCACCACCGCAGAGTGGAAGATACTCCAGACCCTGGCAAACAGCCCCGGCATTTTGTTCTCCAGGGACCGCCTGCTCGGCGAGAGCCTCGACTACCTTGCTGAAGGATCGGAACGGACAATCGACACACACGTGAAGAACCTTCGCGCAAAGCTCGGGAATCCAGGATGGATAGAAACGGTACGCGGCTGGGGATACCGATTTTCAGGAAAAAGGAATTGAACCGTCTTTTCATCACTCTTCTCCTTGCATTTATTGCCTCCCTCATTCTCTTCTTCGGCATTCTCACAATGAGTTTTTTCTTCGGCTATAGGAGGTCTTCCCGGGGATGGGGGGACGAGCGGCAAAGGGCCATCGAGGAGCTTGTTTCCGATAAGCTGAAGGAGCTTCTCCCGCAGATCGGTTCGAGAGAGGACCTGGACCCAGCTTCTTTCTTAGACCTGGAGATCCGACGCATGCTCCCGGGTGCGCTTTCTCTTGCAGTCTATGACCGCGATAAGAAACTGCTGTATCTCCATAGGGGGCATCAATGGATGATGGGAAGAGGAATGATGCGGGTAAGGTCGAAAGATTTCCTGGAGTCCGGGATACCCTTCCGTTCCGTAAAGCTGGATGGACAGACCATCGGCTACTACCGGATCGGACCGATCAGTTTCGGCACAGAAAGAGTGAACATGACATTCCTCAGAAGAATGCGTACCACACTGCTGATTGGTACACTCTCCGCCTTTGCAGTCGCATCACTCTTCTCCCTCATTCTTTCGCGGAGAATCGCCGGTTCTGCGAAGAGAGTCGCATCCGGTATCGACCAGATTGCGCGGGGAGAGCTCTCGCTCCGGATTCCGGAGAAAGGTGCAGCCGAAATCGCCATCATTGCGGCCTCAGCGAATACGCTCGCCAGCACTCTGGAAAGGGAAGAAGAACTGAGGCGTCAGTGGGCTGCAGATGTGGCCCATGATCTCAGGACGCCCATCACCGCTCTCAAGGCACAGCTCGAAGGAATGTCGGATGGAGTGCTCGACATCACGGCCGAAAGGATTTCGAGGAACCTGAAAGAGCTCCAAAGAATTGAATCCCTTGTGGATAATCTTGCAGAGCTCACACGGCTCGAGTCCCCTGAGATGCGTACCAATCCGGAACAGATCGAAACTTCACGCTTTTTGAGAGAGCTGGAAAACAGATTTTCCCCATTTTTCAAGGCCAGGAATCTTTCGGTCCATTGGAACGCTTTGACTCCCCGCTTCACCGGAGACGAACAGCTGCTTCTCAGAGCCCTCTCGAATTTCATCTCCAACGCGATACGGCATACACCCGAGGGTGGTGAGATCAACGTGACCGCACGGGATGAAGGAGAAATGCACAGCTTCTCTGTGCATAATACAGGAAAGGGCATACCTGAAACAGAGATCGAAAAAGTGTTCGACAGGCTCTACAGGGGAGAACGCGCACGGGAGAGCCCGGGTTCCGGCCTCGGTCTGACAATCGCACAGAAAATCGCAGAGCTTCATGGCGGAGGGATAACCATACAGAGCACCGAGGGGAAAGGTACCACGGTGCAGATGCATATTCGGGGATAACAACTTCACACAATCTTCATACAATCTCCACGGCTTTTCCAGACACATCTCCTATACTGAGTACAGATACATTTGAAAATGGAGGTGTACCATGTGGAAAAAAATTTGTATCATCACCATTGCGTTCGTGCTTTTGACTGGTTCTGCTCTGCTCGTCGCAGACAATCTTCGCGGCAGGGACATCATGAAAGAGGGAAAGGAGTCGAGCCTCGAAGGTATTCTGCATTCCAGCAACTCTGAATGGGAGCTCAAGACGCAGGAGGGAGCCTTTCTGCTTCATTTTGGAAACAGAAACTTTATCTCTGAGTCAGGAATCGAGCTGAAAGAGGGGCAACGATTGTCTGTCCAGGGCATTCTCGCAGGGAAGGAGTTCTTGGTGTGCATCATGACTGTGAATGGTGAGTCCTACCGGCTCAGGGGTCTCGGAATGCTCAAAGAGCCCAGCGTGCTCTCTGAGCCCAGCGTGCTCTCTGAGCCCGGCGGAGTTCCCTTTTGGGCAGGAAGGGGAAACCGAAAGGAGGGTGAGGACAGAGAATTCACACCGAGGAACGATATGCCCGGACGGAAGCGCAATTGTGAAAATCGTGAAGATTGTTCCTTCAACCGCAGGAATCGCCCCCTCTGCGAAGACTGCCCAGACCGTCCTCTCAGCTAAGATCGGGTAGGAGGGGGCGCCTAGCCCCCGTCCTCCCACACCACTGGAGGGAAAAGACGCGGGCGGGATGGCCGCCCGCGGCCTTACTTCAGGGTAATGTAAACTCGGGATTCATTTCATGTCCCGTGCGCAAGTTTCACATAGTAACAAAGGTTTTTGGGATTATCCGGGTCCTGTCCCTGACCCAGCGATCGTTCGTAGGCCATGAACTGTATCGAAGGCATGTAGAGTACGTTCCTTATCCCGTCACCGAGCCCACTTTTTAGCTCGAGTACGTACTCTGCACATCTTTCAAACTCTTTTCCCCCTTTTTCGCAGAGCACGAAGATCCTTCCTCCGAGCTCCTTCATCTTCCTCGCAACCGAGAGCTCGTATTCTCTTCCCGCATCGGAAACGAGCAGCGTAACCAGCATTGTAGGGTCCACGTTTGCCATGGGCCCATGCTGAAAGTCGAGCGTCACATAAGAGTCCGAGGGCAGGAGCACCATCTCCTTGATCTTCAGCTGTGCTTCCCTCGCAAGGCCGTAGTAGCTGCCACTCCCCAGGAACGCGTACTTCTCGATAGCCGTGTCCGAACCGATTCTTCTCCCCAGCTCCTCGAATACGTCCATCCTTTCTCTTCCCATTGCGGGGAGCGTTTTCATTCGATTACACGCATCGTGCTGCCCGGCACAGACCGCTCCGAGATAGCTCCCTGCGATTATCATGGCGGTGAGTGATCGGGAGGTGGTCACACTCATTTCCTGCGCTTCCTCGAGCACGATCGCAGCGTCTGCATCCGAAGCCATCCTGCTGTCTCCGAAACACACCACCGAGAGCGTCAGCGCTCCCGATTCCTTCGCCGCCTGCACCGCCCTCACGCTCTCTGTGGTGTTCCCTGACCGCGAAAAGACGATGAGCAGGGTCTTTTTCCCGCTGTTCAGAAAGAACGGCATGTGGATCATGATGTCAGAGGCATGGACTGCCCTTGTGGTTATACCCGTATGATACTGGAGAAGAGGAGCGACCGAGTGGGAAACGTTGAAGGCTGATCCGCATCCCGCACAGATGATCTCATCAGCCCGGGATATGATCTCTGTCAGCTCTTTCTTTTTCCGATCGATCCTCCTGAACACCCCTTCCCAGGATTCCGGCTGAGTCCTTATCTCGTCTAACGTATGCAGTCCGCGTGTCTCTTGTTTCATCGTTTTCCTTCCAATTCATCGATCTTTTCCTTTGGAAGCCCCATGCAGGAAACCGCCTGGGCTGCGTATTTCAGCCCCAGACCCACTGCCTCGGGAAAACTTGCACCGCTGAGAATGCCCGCGAGAAACCCCGCATCGAAGCAATCCCCCGCACATGTAGTGTCCACCACGGTTACCGGGAGGGCGGCACGGTGCTCAACCTTTCCCAGGTAACGGGTATAGACGCCGTCACTACCCGATTTTACCGCAACTCCAGCAACTTCCCGGGGAATAATGCCAAGCGCGTCCCGAATGCTCCCTGCCCCTGTCATCCCCACGATCTCTTCGCCGTTCGGAAGAAAAAAGTCCAAAAAGCGAAGATTTTCCCAGAGATCACTCACATCCCATTTTCCAGTCGGATCTCCTCCAGGGTCAAGAGAACAGCTCATTCCCTCCTCTTTCGCACGCCGCAACAGCGGCCCCACATCCGGGCGCAGCGCTTCCTGGAGGAAAAACGATGTGAGGTGGAGATGCGCACCCTTTTCGATGTAGCCATCCTTCAGCTGCAAAAGTGTGGTGGTGGCAAGAGTCCCCGGGAATGTCACATACATACGCTCTCCCGGATAGGCGAGGGAAACAGTGATGCCGGTACGCTCACCAACGCCAAAACAGATCCCCTGCGCGCGTACATCCATGCCTTCGAGCTCCTCACACACAAACCTGCCCGCTCTATCATCACCGACCCGTCCGTAGAGACGAACAGGGAACTGCTGCGCTGCGAGCATCACTGCCACATTGGTGGCGGAGCCTCCCGCTTTCATCACCGCTTTACTGGCGTCTATCTCTCTCCCAAGAGATGGAAATTCCTCCATACCCGCAAATATGATATCCAGATTAACATCGCCAAGAAGGATCGCAGTTTTCATTCTCGTTACTGGAGATCCTGTACGAACTGCTCGTACTGAATGTCAAGCAGAGATCCTGCTTCCTCGTCTACGATGAGGATTGCCTTCCTGTGCATCTGCACCATGCTCGCAGGAACTTTCGCGGTAATGGGACCTCCGGCCGTGTCCTTTATTGCCTGTGCCTTCCGCTTTCCGGAAGCCAGCATCAGCACGATCCTCGCTCCCATTATGGTCCCTATGCCCATGGTGATTGCATACTTGGGCACCTTCTCCAGGTCCCCCCCGAAGAAGCGCGCATTGTCCTCCCTGGTTGCGCGGGTGAGCGTTTTTATGCGGGTGAGCGCCCCGAGGGAGGATCCAGGCTCATTAAACCCTATGTGTCCGTTTGCACCGATCCCGAGGAGCTGCAGATCTATTCCACCAACCTCTCTGATTCTCTCCTCATACCAGTCACAGTATGCGTGGATGTGTTGCACATCGTTCACGTCCACCATACCAGAAGGGATGTGCACGAACCGCTCATCCACATTCACATGTTTGAAGAAATTCTCGTGCATGAAATAGTGGTAGCTCTGCGGGTGGGCAGGAGGAAGGCCGATGTACTCATCCAGATTGAAGGTCGTCACCTTGGAAAAATCAAGTCCCTCCTCTCTGTGCATTCGTATGAGCTCCCTGTACAGCCCGAGTGGAGTGCCTCCCGTCGCAAGCCCGAGCACTGCGGAAGGTTTCTCGCGCATGATTTCCGAAACCACGCGCGCTGCTTCCCTGCTCATTTCCTCGCTGTCTTTCTTGATCACCACCAGCATCTCTCACTCCTCCTTGTTACCTGCGGATTTCAACCAGACCAGGGGACTCAGATATCAATGAGACCCCTGCAGTTCAAATCACTTTTTCTGTTTCGCTCTCCGGTACAGATCTGGAAAATGAAGACGCACCTGTTCCTCGAGCTCTTCCTCAGAAATCGCTGTAAGCCTCCCTTCCTTCTCATACTGGTCCATCACCCAGCGCTGAATGCGCGCGACCTTTGTAAGCGTCAGGCGCTCTTTTCCCTCGAGCCCCAAAAAATTGTTCGCCCAGAGCGCGATTCCATCTGTACCCGATTTATCGGTGATCGCGACCTTCGGAGGCCGTCCGAGAAGCAACTCTGTATCGAAGATGCTGTATATCTCCTCTCCCCGCCTGAGACCCGCTGCGTGAATGCCAGCCCTGGTGGTCGTACAGTCACGCCCCACAAACGGGTAACGGGGAGGAATCTCCGCTCCGATCTCCCGCTCATAGTATTCGGTGATGTCGGTGATGATCGGAAGCTGAATCCCTTCCAGAGATTCCTTGATCGATATGTACGAAATGAGCGCGCCCTCCAGAGGTGGGTTCCCTGTCCGTTCGCCAATACCGAAGAGCGTTGAGTTGAGCGCATCCACTCCGCACACCCATGCGCACACGCCATTCACATGCACCATGTGAAAATCATTGTGCCCGTGCCACTCAAGGCGACTTCCCGGCAGACCACACTCCTCTCTCAACCTCCAGACAAGCTTCGGGATTGATCTGGGCTCTGCAACTCCCGTGAAGGGCAGGCCGAAACCCATGGTGTCGCATAATCGGTATTTCACTTTCAAATGCTCCGGCTGTCCCTCCGTGGCCCTTTCGAGCTTCTGTACAAGGGGAAGCACAAATCCCTTCAGATCCGCGCGGGTAATATCCTCCAGATGACATCGAGGTCTGATCCCCTGTTCCAGGGCAGCTTCCACTATTCGCATGTACTGCGCGAGTGCCTCGAGTCGGGTCTGTCTCTGCTTGTGGTAGATGTGGTAATCGGAGCAGGAGGTGAGTATTCCGGTCTCCTTCAGTCCCAACTCTTTCACGAGCCTTAAATCACCGAGGTTCGCTCTGATCCAGCCGGTAACCTGTGGATATTCAAGCCCGAGCGCGCAGCAGGCATCCACAGCGTCTCGGTCCTTTTTTGTGTACAGGAAAAACTCCGTCTGCCTGATCACCCCTCCATCCCCGCCGAGTCTGGATAGCATTTCAAAAATGTCCCGTATCTGCTTTACCGAGTAAGGCGGACGGGATTGCTGTCCGTCCCTGAAGCTGGTGTCGGTGACGTGCAAATCACGTCCGCGGGCACTTCCCGGATCCATGGAAACCTCAGTACCGTCGATCAGCTCCCTGAACGGTCCCTCGAACCTGAGAAGCGGAGGGAGGGAATAGGGAAAAATGTCCTTTAAAAGGTTTGGCTCAGGCATATTTTTAAGAGGATACTCTCTCATCTGAGATTCCTGAAAGTCGAAAATTGGTTACTGCCTGAATTCTGAAAGCCCGACCAACGGGACGAATCAGAACATTTTCGCAACTTATGGGGAGTTGCTCATCCCGGACCCGTGAACATACCGATCAGGCGCCTCAGTCTCTCGGTCCTCTGAATGATGCGCTCAGATTCCTTCAGAAGTGCAGCGTTCACAGGATTCTCCCCTATACTCCCCCGCACCGCCGTGAAATCCCGCTGTTTCCGCTCCTCGTCCTGATCGAGCCCGTAACTGATCCGCGCGGACTCGGAGAACTCACTCTTCATGCTCTCCTGGGAGAGGGCGTTCAAAGATATCGCTGCGAAATGCCACCGCTGGACGAGCCCCATGAACTTCTCTGCACTCATCTCCGATGCTGAAACGCCGTACTCCGCACGGAAGGCGGCGCACACATAGGCAATCTCATCTCTGCCGTAGGAGCTGTACAGCTCTTCCAGCCGAGCAAAGAGCTGCGGCAGTTCGTGTATCTTCCCGCAGCGCACATCCTCGACGATGCGCTCCACCCGGTCCAGTGGAGTAATGAGGCCTGCCATGTCAAGCCATTTCCCGGAATCCGTGCCTGTTTCATACTCCTGTAAGTGTTGCACCAGTTCTCTCCACGTGGAAGAGGATGGAAGGGTCTTCTCCACTGCTTCTATCACTTTCCCGATGAGGTATCTGTCTATAGCCAAAGTGTAAAGGTGTATGCTCTTTTTCAGGAATAGCCGTTTTATCTGTGCGCCGCCATAGTAGACCCAAGCAGCCCTTCGGGGCGCTTTATCCAGCAGCTCCTGAAGTATACCCCTTCCAATCCGCATTCGCTCCACCGTGTAGGGAGAAAAAACATCGAACACGATGAGGTCGCGTTTTCTCGGGCATTTTCTCCTGTCCCTGGCAAGCCACTTTGTCTCGTCCCGGATGGTTCCTATGGAATACAGGTTCAGGGCAGGAAGCAGGTTCGATCTGGAATCGAGCTCGGTGAGCACTGAGAAGGGAAAAGGAGATGTATTTACATTTGCCATGTGCTTTCCGATGATGACCGTGAATGGAGCAACGTGGCACTCCATCATGTTGTAGGAGAATGAACCGGACTTGCATCCCCGCTCGAACACTCCCTGGTGAACCGGCCCGAGCTTGTACATGTGATTGCTCTGGTTGGTTCCGCTCCCGGCATTGAAAAACGACCAGAGACCCGCGATGAGCAGGGTGGACCTGTGGTGCGTGACCGTGTAGGGACCTGCGAACACCGAGCAAATCTCAGAATTGAAGGCTTCACAATTTGCAAACAGCAGGCTGTCTTCCACAGACACGTGATTTCCGGCCTGTGTGCCCTGGCCTGCCAGGACCCGCTCCATGCACGCGCCGCTCTCTATGTGAGCCCCTTCAGAAACGATGAACTTTTTGAGTATGACACCGCTCCCAATCACGGTGGGGTGTTCTGGGCAGCTCAACACCGTACCGTCTGCGAGCTCACCTGCTCCCTGAAGGATCGCCGCAGGGCCAACACAGACATTTCGTATGATCCGACACCCTCTGAGTGACGCCCCTCGCCCGATTCTTCCAGTCTCCGGGACATTCCGTTTTATCTCCTCCTGTATCAATTCTTCAAGCCTCTGCTGAAATTCAGTGTCGTGACGGTAGAAGACGTGCAGGTACGCCACCTGCGCGCTGAGTTCGCGAAAGAGCATTATCTGCCGACCTCCCGCCTCGTTCACCACATTCACCACTTCCCCGCTCCCGAATCGGGCTCCCTTCTCTGTTTCCAGAACCGATACATCTTCGATGACTACCTCATCCTCGATGAGATAATTTCGAATGAATGTACCCGTCCGGTGGATGAGCACGTTTTTGCCGACACTGCAGTCAGCCAGAGAGGCATGTGAGATTCCGCAGGCTCGCTCTGCGCCCCCTGTGGTCAGGAACCCTCGGTTGTCACCGATCCGCACCCGACCTGCAAAGTGAGCGAAGCGTACCCTGGAAGCATCGAATCCGATGGCGACCTCAACGTACTCCCAGTTCTCTGCACGGCACCCGCATCTCTCCATGAGGTCGATTTCATCCTGTGTAAGCTTTCTCGTTTTTGCCATGGTACAAATCCATCACTTTTTTCTGTACACGACTCTTCCATCCACAATGGTTGCCCACACCGAATAATCATGGTCGAGGATTACAAAATCCGCATCTTTTCCCAAATCTATGCTCCCCTTCCTGCGGTCGATTTTTAAAACTCTTGCCGGATTTTCCGTCACCGTCCTCACTGCATCCTCGAGGGAGCAATCTGTGTACTCCATGAGCAGTAGCACCATTTGTATGAGCCCCAGCGTGGTTCCAATCAGCGTGCCGTCCATATACCGGGCCGTTCCTCCTTTGGATTCGTACTTCATTCCGTTGTACACATAGGTGCCATCCGCAAGACCCATCGCCTGCATGCCATCGGTAATGGTGACACACCTCTGTATATCGATGAGATCGAAAATGAACTTCAGGATGCGGGGGTCCAGATGCACGCCGTCCGGTATGATCTGAACCGTGGGGCCATCCGGCTTGAAGATCGCAAGCAAAGGACCCGGCGCCCTGTGGTGGAGTGAAGGCATGGCATTGAACAGATGAGTGACATGGGTGATTCCTGCCCTGAACCCATTCAGGGCTTCCTCATAGGTTGCGTTCGAATGTCCGAAGGAAGCGATCACGCCCGTTTTCGCAAGCCTTTCTATGATTTTCAAACTTCCCGGCAACTCGGGTGCAATCGTCATTATCACAAGGGAGCCCTGTGTGAGCTCCTCGATATGCGCGAGTGTGTTTTCGGAGGGGTCACAGATGCACTCCTTCGAAATCATCCCCCGCTTCTGCACAGAAATGAACGGTCCTTCCAGGTGGATTCCGAGGAGCGCAGCACCACCCAGCTTCTTTCCCACACAACGCGCCGCAACCTCCAGATGCCTGTTCTCAGCTCCGGGCTTGTACACGGTGGTCGCAAGAAAGCTGGTGGTACCGAATCGGGCACATGCTCTGGACATCTTCTTCAAGGCATTCTCCGTCCCGTCGAGCACATCCGCCCCCCCTGCACCCTGTATGTGAACATCGATGAAACCGGGTGCAACCGTTCGCCCCTCCACATCGATTACTCCTGTACGGCATCGCAAGTGTCCCTGACGAATCTCTGTGATGAATCCGTCTTTCACGACTATGGAGCTCTCCATATTCTGGGGAAACGAACCGATCGACTTACAGTGCGTGATAATCAGCGATTCAGGCATTTGCATCTCCCACAACAACCGATTTTCGAGGAACTCAGGTATCAGAGGTCATTGAAATGACGGGCAAGCCCTTTCGTTTTTTTCACAATACTGACCGCTACATCGCCCAGCGCCCGTATTCGCTCTACGAGTTGTGCCTGCGAGAGATTGTTTTTCGAGGCCATCTTCACGACGGAGAGAAGCCTGTCGTAGATCTCGAGGTCAGTGATATCAGGGGTAATCGCGTCAATCTCCTCCCGAGAAAGACCGAGAAGCTCATCGATTTCTCCCGCATACTTCCCGACGAAGGCCTCATGCGAGAGCGCGAGGAGCTCGTCGAGCTCTTTCTCCATCTCTTCCAAACTTCCGGTTCCCGACATTGTTTACCCTCCCTCTGTTCAACTTGTCGCCGGTTCCTTCACCGCATCCAACCCCGGGATGACCAATTCGGCAGGCACAGTATCAAAGGCAGATCAATCCGCGGGCGAGGGCCCACCTCTGGTGGAGGATTCCAGCTCTCTCGCGATTTCATCCAGAGCAGCTTCACCCTTCCGGGCCTGTTCTACGAGCACCGCAATGCTTTGGGAAAGCTGCACGGTTTTTTCGATGAGTTTGCTGCTGAGTGTATCCAGCCCGGTCCTCTCGAGCAGCTCTGCCTGTGCATCGGCAACCTTCCGAACTGATGCCAGATGCCCGGTGACGATTGCGTTTGCATTCTGAAGCTGCTGGTATGCGCTATCGATGCTTCCGAGCAGCTCCTGCTCCTGCAAATCGATGTTCCGGTGCAGCTCTGATCTGAAGGACTCGATCTGTCCGGACACCTTTGTCACATAGAGCTCGAGGATCTGAAGCGCATCCGGCCTTGTGTTCACGGACTCTCTGTCCGCTGGTTTTGTGATTTCGAGTTCTGCTTCCGGTTGAGCTGTAACCTTGAGCTTTTCAAGCAACTGAAATCCCTCAAGGGTCTTGTGAATAATAAATGGTCTGTACTCTTCATCAATGAACTGATCTATGTCAGTATGTATGCGGTCGAAATAGTCTTTTGCAAGCTGCCTGTGTGCTCTGTGAACTTCTGCCAGGTCTCGTCCCAAAGTTACAGAGAGCTCAACAGATTCCTTCGGCACGCTCGCGCATCCTACAAGAAAGAATGACAGTATGAGAAAAAGCAGTATACGCATCTTTTGTTTCCTCTCAGAAAATTAAAAAATTATACCATACTGTGGTGAAATTCACAAACCTCTTTCTCCCTGCACGGCGGTTGTGAAGCAAACAGCTTCCGGAATAAGCGGTGGACGAAGACTCTTATTCCATATAATTTCATATGGATGCAAGACAGATACACAGCTCCCCTGAGTCACTCGAATAAGGAGTAACTGCCCTGGTGCATCCCCTCTTTTACCTGAGCGAAACGATCTCTCCTTCGAACAGGGAGGAAATGTACCGCTATTTCTTTGACATCTTCGGCAATCACAACCCTCTGATTGTAGAAATCGGCTCTGGAAATGGACATTTCCTCGTGGAATGCGCCATGTGCCAAAATGGCAGGAACTTCATTGGAACAGAGATATTGGGAGGACGGGCCCGGAAATTTCACTCCAAGATAGTGAAGAGAAAGCTCCAGAACATAGTCGTTTTCAAAGGAGATGCTCGTCAGTTTGTATGGGAATATCTGTACGAAGAGACTGTGGAGGAGTTCATAATCCTCTTTCCGGACCCCTGGCCGAAGAATCGCCACCACAAACACCGAATACTCACCTCAACGTTCATTCAGATGCTCAGGGTGCGGCTGAAAAACGGTGGCCTCGTTTCCATTGCCACTGATTTTTCCGAATACAGGGACGTGATACTTTTGGAGTTCGAAAAAAACGGAGGGTTTTCCGTCCTGTTGAAAGGGGGATTTGGAGAATATCCCGGGAATTTCCCGGCAACCATATTTCAGGAAAGATTCAAAAAGGAGAGGAGAGAAATTTATTTTATGCAATTCCAAAAGAATCCTGAACAGTCAAACAAAAAGCCGCGCTGCGCTTTTACTCCTTCATCCTGTTGAGCTTGTCACGAATCTTTGCTGCTTTCTCGAATTCCTCATTTGCAATCGCAGCCTTCAGCTCCTCCTCCAGACGCTGCTTTTTGGAAGGGGTGTATCTCTTTGCGATTTCTTCTGCCCAGTTTTTCAGGAAAGCGACCTCCGTACGGGAGTTGCCCTTGGAGAGCTCTCCTTTTTCATAGACGCTTTCGATCTTATAGATACCCTGATGTATCTCATTTACCGCTCTGTTTGAATCTTTGGATTTGAGAGCGTTCAACACCTTCGCCCGGGTGTTCATCATCAGCACATATGGTCTGTACTGTTCAAACTCCTCTACATACTGCCGATCAGCCGCATATCGCTTCACGAAATCAAAAAGCCGCAGGTTTCTTGCGGTATCCCTCTCTGCCCTCACGTAGTCCCCGAGTTGGAAGAAACAGAGGTATCGGTAGTAGTACTGTACCCCCTCCTGCTGGAGTGCATAGAGATCATCCTTGTCGAGAGAGAAGTCCGCAGCTGTTCCATATTTCCTTTTCATCCGTTCCATAACGGTTTCAAAGTACTCGAGCAGAGAATCTCTTCCATGAGGTTTCTTTCCATCCGGTCTTCCCTCCTCTTCCATCTGAATTATCCCCAGATCAAGCCGCATCTGTATTTTCATCCTCTGATCGTTTCCCTGTATTCGTCGCACCATCATCTCCTGCCTGACGTCATACTCCCACGAGGCGAGGACCACGGATATATCATTTCCTTCAACGCCTCTTTTTCTCTTCTTCCCGAACACGATGGCGTCCCTCTGTCTGTTATATTGAGGAATAACCGAAATAATGCATCACTACATTCTCAATAATAGCACATGAATTGAAGAAAGAAAATATTCATTTTTTCGGGCAGGGAAAAGTTTCAGGCGCCCTCGATTTCAACGAGCTTGTCAAGCTTCACGATTTTGAAGATCTGCATGATGGTGTCATTTACACCGATGATCTTCAACTTTCCATTCTTTTCATGGAGGTTCTTATAGAGAAGAACTATCTTTCCGATACCAGAACTTGTGATTGACTTCAACCCTGAGATATCTATGGTGACTTCCTTGGGCTGTTTTTCCACAATCGAATTGAAAACATCCACGAGCTCATCCGCCTGATTCACATAGATATCACCCTTCAGCATTACAGTCGTTTTCCCATCACTTGAGGTTACTTTTACCTCCATGCACACCTCCTGGACATTCTCCATCTAAGCATAATAGAAAAGATATTTCATTGCAATATTTTTTTCTAAGAGTTTGCCATGGCTTGTTTTTTGTGATACACTGGAGTCACCAATCGGAGCATGGGTGCATGGAGCGGATCATTCTCGAAGACCTAAAGGTGAAAACCACTATCGGAGTGAGTGAGAAAGAGCGTTCGAGGAGGCAGCATCTCTGGGTGAGCGTGGAAATAGAACCTGATACCAGACATGCGGGCAAAGGTGACAGTATCGAGAATACCATCGACTACTCCTCGGTTCGCAGGGACATAAAAGAAATCCTTGAAGGTGGCGCATTTCACCTCATCGAAACTGCAGCAGAGCAGATCGCTCTCCATCTGAAATCCAGTTATCCGGTGAAGAGCCTGATCGTTTTCGTCAAGAAACGTCCCTACAGGGACACACGGTACTGTGGATACCGACTGTGCATGTAGAAAACTGAGGAGATATCCCAAGGAGCTAGCCTATGGAGCTCACTATCCTGGGAACCAGCGCCGCCTATGCAGGGGCCAACCAGAACTGCCCATCCTACCTACTCACATCCAATGAGCAACACTATCTCATTGATGCAGGCCCGGGAAGCGTGTCCTTTCTGCAGAACTTTATTGCGATTCAGGATCTCACCGGGGTGTTTCTCTCCCATCTGCATCCAGACCACGTTACTGATATCTACACACTCAGGTATGCGGTGTTCATCGCGCAGGACAGGGGAATAATGAAAAAAACCCTCCCTCTGTACATGCCGAAAAAGCCTCTCAGGAGCTTTAAAACCATACGAAAAACGGTGAGAGATGAGTTCAGAGTCATCCCGCTCGGCAGAGCGGATGAAATACACCTGGACAGTCTGAATATACGGCTTAAGAAGACGTCCCACGCAATCACGGCCTTCGCCATGCGCTTCGAAGACCAGCACTCTCACTCCTCCCTCGTGTACACGGCAGACACCGCCTGTTTCGATGAGCTCGTTCTGTTCTCCAAAGGAGCGGACATACTCCTCGCTGAAGCGACTTTTCAGAACAGTGAAAAAGAGCTCGGGGCACTCGGTCACATGACTGCAGAGCAGGCGGGCACTCTCGCGCAGGACGCAGGGGTGAATACCCTTGTTCTTACCCACATAATGCCCTACTATGATCGAAGAGTCAGCCTTGAAGAGGCGAAAAGACATTTTGACGGGCGTGTCGTGGTAGCCGAAAAGGGTCAGAAGTTTTCATTTTAAGCTAACGGACGAGCTTGTGTAAAAGAGCGATAAACCTCTGTGCTGCCACTCTCAGCTCTTTTTCCACCCTCACGTCCGGTTTGCCGATGGCAAGCACTCCATAGTGTCCGGTCACAGGGCTTCCCTGCACCACCATCCCGTGAATGAGCATCGCCTTTATCACATCCATTATTGCCGTTTCCCCCCCTCCACCGATAATGCCGGTGGAACAGAAGACCGCCCCGAGCTTCCCATCGAGCTTCTTGTAGTGCTTCACACTTTCGTCTATCAATTTTTTTATTCTGTTCGACATTCCTCCGAAGTAGTTCGGGGTGCCGATGAAAAAACCGTCGTACCCTGTCAGAGCATCCACCGGAAATTCGGTCACACTGAAGAGCTCGCAGGCTGCATTCTGGGTTTGAAACTCAATCAGGATCATCTCCGCCATCCGCTTCACATTGTCACCAACCGAATCATAAATAATCGCTGTTTTTGGCATAGGCTTCCTCCTTCCCTCAAAAAGCAATATACTCAACAAAGAGGGATGTCTCTATCGTTTATTTTCCATATACTACTTCATGAAATTTTGACTTTGTAAAGGCATTGTATATATTTTAACAAACATTACAAAAATTGGAGCCAGACATGGATTATGAAATCCGTGAAGTGCAGGAGCGGATCGCTGGTGAAAGCCAGGTCCTTTTCGTTCTGAAAGAGGAGATAAAGAAAGTCATCATCGGTCAAGATGAAATGATCGATAAAATTCTTGTGGGACTTCTGTCCAAGGGACACATTCTCATCGAAGGCGTGCCAGGGCTCGCAAAGACCCTCACTGTGAGCACTCTCGCACAGGCAATTCGGGCAGAATTCAAGAGAATCCAGTTCACACCCGATATGCTTCCCGCCGATCTCATCGGAACAATGGTATACAGCCAGAAAACAGGCCAGTTCCAGGTAAAAAAAGGACCGATCTTCTCTTCGATTATTCTCGCTGATGAAATCAACAGAGCACCCGCGAAAACACAGAGTGCCCTTCTTGAAGCCATGCAGGAGAGACAGGTTACCATTGGTGATAACAGCTTCGGCCTCGACTCTACATTTCTCGTAATCGCCACTCAGAACCCCATCGAGCAGCACGGAACCTACCCGCTTCCCGAGGCGCAGATCGACAGGTTCATGCTGAAGCTCAAGGTGACCTACCCCACAAGAGAGGATGAATGCTCCATCCTCAGGGTACACGGAACCGACACAACGGTGGAGGTGAAGACCGTGGTGAGCAAGTCAGATATTGAGAATGCAACGCGGGTGGTGCATCAGGTATACATGGATGAGAAAATCGAACACTACATCGTCGACCTCGTGTCAGCAACAAGGAACCCTGAAGAATACGATCTTGTGGACATAAAGGACCTCATCGCCTACGGCGCAAGCCCAAGAGCCTCTCTCTATCTGAAAATCGGTTCGAAGGCGAACGCCTTTCTGAACGGGCGAGGGTACGTCATCCCGGACGACATCCGTGATGTTGGCTACGATGTCCTGCGCCACCGTCTTATTCTTACCTATGAAGCCCAGGCAGAAGATATCACTCCGGAGGACGTCATAGAAAAGATATTCCTCGGAATCGAGGTCCCCTGATGCTTCCTGCCGAGATAATGAAAAAAATCAAGCTGATTGACCTCCGGACCAAGCTCCTGGTGAACGAGATGTTCTCCGGCGAGTACCAGTCAATTTTCAAAGGAAGAGGCATCGAGTTCAGTGAGGTACGAGAGTACTGTTACGGTGACGACATACGGACAATCGACTGGAATGTAACCGCGCGAATGGGAAAACCCTACGTGAAGGTGTTCGAGGAGGAGCGCGAACTCACGGTCATCATTCTATTCGACACAAGCTCTTCAACCCTTTTCGGCTCCCGTCTGAACACCAAACGGGACGCGATGATTGAGCTTGCAGCACTTTTCGCCTTCTCTGCGGTCGAAAACAACGATAGAGTTGGTGCAGTGCTTTTCTCCGACCGTATAGAGAAGTATGTTCCACCGAAAAAGGACAAGACCCACGCTCTCCGGATATTGCGGGAGCTCCTCTATGTCAGATCACAGCTACAGGGCACCCGACTCAGCCAGGCATTTGACTTCATCAACAACACACAAACGCGAAAGTCAATTGTTCTGGTCCTCTCCGACTTCTTCGACGCGGATTACGAGAAACCATTCAAGATGATGGCAAAACGGCACGATGTGATACCCATTGTCGTGGTGGACCCACTTGAAAGCAGCATCCTCGAGCATAGGGGTCTCTTCTTTATGACAGATATCGAAACAGGAGCGAGTCACATTGTGGATACCGCAGACTCCTCTGTCCGTGAAAATTATCGCCGCCGCCTGAATGCGACCAGATTGAGCAGGATCAAGCTTTTCACCTCTCTCGGTATCGACTACATCGAGCTCACCGCAGGTAAGGGGTACATAAAACCGCTGATCGAATTCTTTCAAAAAAGAGCTCGAAAGCTGTGAGGGCTTCCATACCATGAAGGGAACACATCTTCTCATTTTCATCTTCCTCGCCCTTGTGCTGATCATGGGGTGCAGTCGCGAGAACCACCCTGACATCCGCATCCCCTCAGTCTCACTGTCTCTTCTCAGTGAAGGGCCGATTACCATTGCTGATCCCATCGACATTGCCCTCAATATCTACCACAGAAAAAAGGATAAGGTGAGCTTTCCAGAAGAGGATCAGGCTTTCATTCCCTTTCAACTGGATGATCTCATCGTGAAAACCTCCCGGGTGAGAGGCAACCAGTTTAAAACAATGGTAATCTATACGATCAGGATATTCGACACCGGCGAGTTCACCCTGGCTCCTCTCCCGGTGCATGTGGGAGAGGCTGCCCTCAAAACCGAAAAACTCCCAATCACCGTGCTCTCGGTGCTCCCGAAAGACGATCCCAATCCGGCGCTCAAGGACATACGTGCACCCTATCGGCCAAAGATGAGGAAGATCATGTTTTTCATCATTCCTCTCTCCATCATTGGGGCGGTGGCTGCTGCGTACTTCATCAGGAAGCTCATAGGGCAAAAACCAGGTGAACTTTCCAAGCTGGTGTTCGCTGAAAAAAAAATCGATCCCTATGAGTATTCAATTACTGAACTCACCCTGTTGAAAAAAGAGCACGAGGAAAACACACAGGAAACACGAAACATTTATTCCAAACTGTCCTTCGTCCTGAGACTATTCGTGGGAAGCATGCTGGAGTTCAACGCACTCAAGATGACGACAGGTGAAATTCGGCGTCACCTGGGCAGGAAGGGCAACATGCCCCTCCCGTCGCAGCGTTTGATGAGCATCCTGAAAAGAAGCGATCTGGTGAAGTTCGCAAAGGAGAAACCTCAAAGAGAGAAGATCCAGAGAGATATCAGTGAATCCATCGAAATAGTGCAGAAGGTGCACGACATGTATCCTGTGAAAAACGAGGCTTTGAAAGCAGATGATGTTTAAACATCCTCACATTCTCTGGGGGCTCTTGTGTCTCCCCTTTCTCTTTTATCTTCTCTACAGGTGGGAGAGAAAGGGCTCGATCAGGTCGTCCTTTTTCGGGTTTTTCCCTTTGAAGTCGACTCTCCGGGTCAAGATCCTCTTTATGTCGAAATTTCTTCTTCTTCTGGCTATGGGTCTGTTCATCTTTGCCTTTGCTCGGCCGCAGAAAGGGTATATCGAGGACAAGCTGATCACCGAAGGGATCAACATAGTCCTGGCCCTCGACATCTCATCCAGCATGCGCGCTGAGGATTTCAATCCCAACAGGCTCGGCGCTGCAAAAAACGTTGCCAAGGATTTTATTATCGGGAGAAAAACAGACAGAATCGGTCTTGTCGTTTTCAGCAGAAAGGCGATCACCCAGAGCCCGCTCACCATTGATTACGGTATGCTTCACAACTTTATTGACAGCATCGAAATCGGGATGATTCAGGACGGGACGGCCATAGGGAATGCGATTGCAGAATCCCTCAAGCGGCTGCAGAGCGGAAAACAACGCAGCAAGGTGCTCATACTTCTCACTGATGGGATTAACAATGCAGGGGAAATCGATCCAGTCACCGCTGCCCAGGCAGCAGCCGCGCTGAATATCAAGATCTACACCATTGGAGTGGGGAGCAAGGGAAATGCGCCCTACCCGGTGGACGATCCCGCATTCGGAAAACGATACGTGTCCATCCCGGTCCAGATCGATGAAGAAGTGCTCATGCAGATTGCCCGTATCACAAACGGACGATACTTCAGGGCAACTGACACGGGAAAACTGGAAGAAATCTACCGAGAAATCGATTCGCTAGAAAAAAGCAAGATCGAAATAAGGCAGTTCAAGCGGGTAAAGGAGCGTTACTTCTTTCCTCTTTTCTCTGGCCTGATACTGTTTATCGTATATATTTTTACCACACGGGTGTTTCTGAAAGTGTATCCGTGAGAACCATCTTTTTTCATCGAAGAATGAACACATGAAATTTTCACACCCCGATGTGCTGTATCTTTTGATATTTGCTCCCCTGCTGTACCTGTTGCTTTTCGTAATAGGGAATGGCAGACTCAGGGAAAGGGAAAAGCTTGGAAATCTTGAAATTCTCAACAGGTTTTCAAGCCGGGACCTGCGGGGAAACTTCAGAAAGGAGGGACTTTTTCTCAGTTTATCTGTTCTCTTCCTTATCTTTGCGCTTGCAGGACCGCAGATAGGAACGCGACTCGAGCCGGTGAAAATTGCCGGATCGGATATCTACATTGCGATCGATCTTTCCAGAAGTATGATGGCAGAGGACATCCGGCCGAACAGAATCGAACGGGCAAAAATCGATGCCATGGAGCTGGTCAAGTCATTACAGGGGGACAGGGTCGGGCTCATTCTTTTCGCCGGCGATGCCTATGTGCAGTGTCCGCTTACCACGGACTACGATGCAGTTTTCACCTTTTTGAAGTCCATCGAAACGGAGAATGCGGTCCAAAGCGGGACATCTCTCTTCGCTCCCCTTGAAGTCGCGCTGCGTTCAGTGACGCCGGAGGAGGAGATTTACTCCATCATTCTCCTCCTCACCGATGGTGAGAACACAGAACAGAGAAACGAAAGGGCTCTGCGGGAGCTGCAGAAGCGGGGAATCAGGGTCTTTTCCATCGGTATCGGCACTAAGGAGGGAGCGCCCATCCCTCTGCTCGACACGAGTGGAAGAAGAACGGGGTACAAGAAAGATGCGGCAGGAAAGGTGGTGATCTCCCGGTTGGGAGACGCACTCCTGAGTGAAATCGCCCGCAAGACGAATGGGTATTTCATCGAGGCCGGTCCTGGATTGAACGACATAGGGAAATTCATCGCAACAGTGAATGAAATGAAGAAACGCGATATCGAAACCAAAAGATACTCGGTCTACGAAGAGAGGTTTCAGATTCCCCTTGGGATGGGGATTGTGTTCCTCCTTGTCTTTGTCTTCTCATCTGTAAAAAACAAACCGAAGGTACGCCAATGAAAACGCTGTTTTTGCTTGTTTTTTCACTCTGCATTCTTCCGATCGGTTTTGCGAGTGCTGCGTCCTACTCATCACATTTACGCAGGGGAAATCGGGATTATAAAAACGAGCTCTACAGTGAGGCGCTCACGAACTACCTCGTGGGGAGGGAGAAAAACGAAAAGGCGATCGAACCTGACTTCAACGCAGCCTGTGCCTATTATCAAATAGAGGATTACGTACGTGCCATAGCGCTCTTCGAAAGATCGCTTCAGAAAAGACATGGGGGAGAAGAGGCCGCAGATATTTACTATAATATGGGAAACAGTTATTTTAAATTAGGGGACTGGAAGAAGGCTGTGGACAGCTACAGAAAAGGGCTTGAGATAAACTCCTATGATCTCGCTCTCAAGCACAATCTTGAGCTCGCGCTTAAAAAGCTGAAAGAGTCACAGCAGGTACAAAAGAAAGAGGTAAGTCCGCAGAGTGGGAAGTCCGAAGAGAAGGAAGGGAAAGGAAAGCAAAACAGTAAAGGCTCAGCAGGAACTGGAACTCAGGCGGAAAAACCTGATGAACGGTCTGCCTCTGAAGAATCTGAAAGCGAAACGGAATCTGATCAGGGATTGAAGCTCTCAAAAGAGGATGCAGAGCGACTCATACAGTCCCTTGGTACCGATCAGTCCGAGACGATCGGGGAGTTGATCAAATCGAGGATACAGAATGAAACGAATGAAAAAGACTGGTAGGAGAAGATTCCTCATCGCATTTCTCACCACTCTATTGGTTGGATTACCAGCTGGTCTGTTCGCCGATGGCGTCATCAGCGTTGATGCGGAGGTGGATGCAACCCGTATTGGGACCCTCGATACGCTCAGCCTCAAGGTGACCGTGAATGCGGAAAATACCGCCCGCGTTCCTGATCCCGTACTTCCAGAACTGAAACAATTCACTGTGCTGAACAAGAGCGCAAAGAGCCAGACAAGCATATCCATTGTCAACGGGAAAACGACCAGAACAAAGGCAACAACACACATATACATCCTCACGCCCAAGGACATAGGAACCTATACCATCGATCCGATCACCATCGAGTACAGGGGGGAGATCTTCAAAACCGAACCGATCACTGTGACGGTCGAGGAGGGACACGTAAAAGTGGACACCGCTCTCTCTCCAGGGGATGAAGATCCTCAGGTCGACCTTGAAAAGCTGAAGAAGGACGTATTTATTCTCGTGAAACCGGAGGAATCGAAGATTTACGAGGGACAGCAGCTCCTTCTCACCTACACGCTCTACTCCCGTCTCGACATCGATAGTATTTCCCTCAAGGAAAGCCCTGAGTTTCCGGGATTCTACAAAGAGGAGATATTCAACGCCACCCGCCTTGAGTACCGCAAGGAGACCTTTGAAGAAAAAAGTTACAACACCACGCTTCTGAAGAAGATCGCACTTTTTCCAATAAATCCTGGAATCTATACTCCTAAACCTCTCGTGCTTGAGATGACCGTGTACCTCAAGGGTGAAGACCTATTCAGCTTCTTTGGGAGACCCTACACATTTCTCGTGACCAGCAACAACCTCAACATCACTGTGGAAGCGCTCCCGGAACGGGCGGGAAGCAGACAGTTCACTCACCTTGTGGGGAATCTGGAAATTGATATATCAAAACGGGAGAATACCGCAAATACCGGTGAGGCGACCACCTGCTACCTCACATTGAAAAGCACGGGAAACCTCAACATGGTTTCCGATCCCGGCATTGAACTCTCAAAACGAGGGAGGGTCTATCTGTCAGAAACCATGACAAACACGGTGGAAGAAAAGGATAGTGTCTACTTCGTGAAAAAGTTCGAGTACACCATCATTCCCGAGGAAAATGGAACTCTCGAGGTACGCTCCGGTGAGTTTTTCTACTATGACGTCGAGCAGAAGAGCTACGTGAACATCATACCGGAACCTGTGGAAATCAGGGTAATCGGCAAAGACATATTCCAGGAAAAACCCATCATCGGGCAGAAAAGTGGGTACTCGGAAGGAGGATTTCACTTCATCAAGGGGAATGTGAAAGAGCTCAACAGCAGCTCCTTCAACTTCCTCAGAGGACCCTACTATTACTTCTACCATCTTGTTCTGCTCTCCATCACCGGGGTTCTCTTTTTCGTGAAGCTCAAGCGGGAGAAACTGGAGAAAAACCAGAACCTGTTCAAAATGAAAAAGGCACGAAGCTTTGCCAAGGAAATGTTGAGAAATGCCCAGAGCTCTCTGTCCTCAGGAGCACATGCAGAGTCGGTGGACCAGGTCTACAGGGCACTTGCCACCTACATCGCCTTCAAATGCGGAAAGAGTCCCCAGGAGATCACTTTCAAGAATATTCCTGCCCTCCTGGAGAGTTGTTTAGAGATACCTGAACGTACGAAAAAGCAGATTGAAGAGATCCTCGAGCAGTGCACCCTGCTCAAATACGCAAAGGGAAACACAAAAGAAGCAGCAAGGATACGCGAGCTCCACGAGAAAACCTCCTCTGTAATAGATGAGGTGGAATCCTCGAAGCCAGGTTCCAGACTCAGAAACGATTCGTACCGCAAGGCGGGTCAGGGTCAATGAAAAAGCTGATCATCTGCACCTTCCTGGTGCTTCTCCCGCTCACAGAGGCTTTCTGCGACCAGGAAGCCGATATATTCAACAGAGCAAACGAGTACTACTCTTCCAAGGACTATCGGAAAGCCATCGAGCTCTATACAGATCTGCGGGAGAGGGGAATTATCAACGCAGCTCTCTACTACAACCTTGGGAATACGTATTACAAGCTCGGCCAGGTCGGGTACGCCATTCTCAACTATGAGAAGGCGCTCCTGCTCAAACCCTTTGATAGAGACATCAGGGAAAACCTCGAGTTCGTCCGCAGGTCTCTGAAAGAAAAGGTACTGCCCCTCTATGGAGAAGGTCCCCGAAGATTCCTCAGGGTTTCTTCTTCCTATGTCCGGCCGCGTTTTTTCGCAATCCTGGAGCTCGGTTTCTTCTCCCTTCTCATACTGTTCCTGTTTCTCTACCTGTTTGTTCCACTCAGGAGAAGCATCTTCAAACGCTACATTTTTCTCTTTTTGGTTCTCTTCGCCCTCTTCGGCACCGCTCACTTTTCCTATTTCGCATACGAAAAAAATCACCCGAAGGGGATCATCGTGGTCGAAGAGACCAATGTACTGAGCGCTCCCATCGCTGAAAGCGACCTTCTATTCCCTGTGTATGAGGGGACGAAAATAAAGCTTATGGAATCCAGGGGGGAATGGCTCCGGGTCGTGTTGGAAGACGGGAGAGAAGGATGGATTCTCTCACAGAGCACGCTTTTCATCTGATCGTTTCCAGATCGATCAGCTTTTTTTGAAATACTCTCTCTATGATGTACGCCGGTATGTCGACGCTTCTTTCGATACGGTCGAGTATGACCGTGTCCGAGCTTGCAACAATAGCCGAATCTCCTGCTCTGCTCTCGTCGATGATCATCGAGTCTGGATTTTTCGTCACATAGACCGCACCCTTGAGCTTCTCTTTTTCAAAGGCGTCCCTCAGGTGTGCGGCAAGCTCTCCACTTCTGGATACGGGGGAGTCCAGGTATACTGCATGTGTGGGACCTTGTTTTTCAGTCATTACGGTCACTGACTTGAGAAACTGTATCATCAGATCGACACTTCTCATGGTAAAATCGGTGAAAGAATGGTTTCCGTACATACCGGAGACGTCCCGAACGTATCCGTCGAGGGAACGAAATACGAGCTTCCCCTTCAGGTAGCTCTCAAGGGTGATGATCACATTGTACCCGTCGATCAGGACTCGCCCGTCAAAGGCTGGAGGCTGCAGTTTCTTCTTCCTCTCTCTGATTTGTCCTGAATCGAACACTCCCCTGTAGAGCACCATTCGATCCTCGGAATCGAGCCGGTATCTATTCCCTACGATGGTGATTGCAGGCTTCTTCGGGTACTGCCGGTCAAGCAGATAAATGAGGTCTTCGATTGCACTCTGAAAAAATGTATTTAATTCTCTCATCTATCGTTATATTATATTACAAATAGAGGAAAGTCACAGGATTTCACGAGGTCCTTATACATTGTCCTTACAAAGAGGATTTCTTTGCATTGTTCTGTCGGTGGGCATGTGCGCGCTCTGTGCTGTCCCGCTGCACGCGGGGAAAGGTGGCAGGGAGAAAGAAAGGGAGCTCAGATTCTGGCATTCAATCGGAACCTACAACAAGGATCTGTTGAACTCACTCATTGAGAAGTACAACAATTCCAATCGCCAGATATCCGTGAAAGGAGTATTCCAGGGAAGCGAAGATGATCTTTACCTGAAGCTTCTGGCATCCGAAACACGACCGGACATTGTACAGATCGCAGTGCAGCTTCTGCCCGAACTCGTGAAAAAAAATGAGCTCGTTGATCTGACCCCGATGATTTCTGGTAAGCTGAAAGAGGACGTTTCAGAAAAAATCTGGAGCTCGGTATCTCAGCAGGATCGAATATATGGAATCCCCTTTTTATATTCCTTGAACCTTCTTTTCGTGAACCAGCAGGTGTTGCGTAGTGCCGGCGTACGGGGAAACAGCGCTCCGGAAAACTGGAACAAGATACTCGCTCTGTCCGGAACAATTCGGAATAACCTGAACAACAAGTGGCCGCTTTTCGTCCCCATGGAATCCCTGGTTCAGTTTTTAAGCTTTGTACAAAGCTATACAGGCGAACCAGTCATACAAAACGGACAACTCCGCATCAACACCGATCCAGTGATAACAGCGATGCAGTTTCTCAGGGACCTTGTGTACGAAGAGAAAATCATCCCCGCAAAGATTTCTATGGATGAGGGGGAAAATCTCTTTCTCAGCGGCAATCTGGGAGTCATGGTCGCTTCCAGCTCTCTGCTCGTGTACACCGAGTCGAACCTTCCCTACGACATGAATGTATGGGAGCTGCCCTCAACCAGGCATATCAGCCCGATCGTGAGCGGTTCGTGTCTCGCAATTCTCAAGACCGGCTCGAGGGAGGAAAAAGAGTCCTACCGTTTTGCTGAATATCTCACCGATTACGAAAATGCAATCAAGTGGCACACACACACGGGAAATCCAGCGATTCGAAAGAGCGTAAAGGGATCCCTGGATCTTCTCGTCTTCTACGAGGACAATCCAAACCACATGGTCTCTATAAACGAGATGGAAAAGGGCCGTATATTCACCCCCACCGCCGGGTATATGGAGGCAAGCAGCCTTTTAAAGAAAGCGCTTGAGGCAATCATGCTGAAGGGGGAGGATCCGAGAACAGTCCTTGATTCGGCCCAGAGAGAACTGGACCGCCTGGAAGTCATGTTCTGAAAGTGAGAAGGTCCGAATAGGTCTTCCTGTGCGGTATTTAGCTTTTTTGACTGAGGGCAGAACCCGGATCGGAACGCACCCATGAATAACAGGGATATTTCAGCAATACTGAAACACATTTCTGTATTCAAGGAGCTTGCCGGAGAAAATCCTTTCAAGGTGCGGGCCTTCGAGCAGGCGTCACGGATCATCGAATCCTACCCTGATGACATACTGACCATTGCGAGGAAAGGAACTTTGACTGAGATCAGGGGGATAGGAAAAGGCGTCGCAGATGTGATCCTGGAGTATATTGAAAGCGGAAAGTCGAAGCTTCTCGAGGAATTAAAATCCTCCTTCCCTGAAGGAGTCCTGAAACTTCTGGAAATTCCAGGCATGGGACCGAAAAAGGTAAAAACAGTGTGGGAAAAGCTTGGGATTTCAACCATTGGAGAGCTCGAATACGCCTGCAAGGAAAACAGACTCCTTGTCCTTGAGGGGTTCGGTGCGAAGAGCCAAGAGAAGATACTGAAAGGCATCGAGTACAAGAAACAATACAGGAACCTGCACCTTATTTCAGAAGCGATTGCAACTGCAGGGGAACTGCTGAAAGAGCTCGAAGAAACAGGGCTCTTCTCGAACACAGAGATTGCCGGGAGCCTGAGGAGAGGCAAAACGGTGTTCAAGGACATCGATATGGTCGTGATTCCTCTTCCGGGCTCAGATCCCGATCGGGTGAAAGATGCGCTCACCAGGCTTGCGGATGGTGGGGAGGTGACCGACGGGGTGATCGGGGCGGGCCCGACAAAAGTATCGATCAGGCGAAGGGGAATACAGATCGACTTCAGAATCGTGCCCGAGTCATCCTCCGCTTCTGCGCTCCAGCACTTTACCGGATCCAAGGAACACAACACTCTACTCCGTTCCCGTGCCAAGCGAATGGGCCTGAAGATGAATGAATACGGTGTATTCAAGGACGAGAAGCCTTTCCCTGCTGCGAGTGAGGAGGCGGTCTACCGAAGCATAGGGCTTTGTTATATCCCACCTGAGATCCGTGAGGCCCACGGAGAAATCGAGGCGGCAGAGCAGGGAAAGATCCCGCTACTCGTCCAGAAGCAGGATCTCAAGGGAATGATACACGTTCACTCGAGTTATTCAGACGGAGGGAACAGTATCCGCACGCTTGCCGAAGAGTGCACAAGACTGGGCTATTCCCATCTCTGCCTCTCAGACCACTCCAGATCGGCCTTCTACGCCAACGGTCTGTCGGAAGAACGACTCATCGCCCAGATCGATGAGGTACGAATGCTCAACGAGGAGCTTGCGCCCTTCAGGATATTCTGTGGCATAGAGTCTGACATACTCAGCGACGGCCGGCTCGATTACCCGGACGAGCTGCTTGCAAAGCTGGATTTTGTCATAGGGTCTGTGCATTCCCGGCTTTCGATGAAACCCGATGAGGCGACTGCAAGGCTTCGAAGGGCGATAGAAAATCCCTATCTCACCATACTCGGTCACATCAGCGGACGTCTTTTGCTCTCCCGCGAGGGGTATGGATTCGACGATGAGCAGATCCTCGAGGCCCTCATGAACGAGAAGGTCGTGCTGGAGCACAACTGCAATCCCCACAGACTTGACCCGGACTGGCCCTTCATGAAAAAAGCAAAGGACATGGGGATATTCATTTCCCTGGGGCCGGACGCTCATTCAATTGAGGGGTTTGAGGATATGGAATACGGGCTGATCATGGCACGGAAGAGTTGGATTACAAAAAAAGAGCTTTTAAATTGTTTGACGAGTGAGGAGATCAATGAGTATTTCAAAAGACGAAAAAAAGAAAAGGGCATATGAGATCTTCTCCATATTGAAAAAAGAATATCCGAATGCAGGACCGCTTCTGCACTACTCCAGTCCCTTCGAGCTTCTGGTAGCCACCATCCTTGCGGCACAGTGCACAGATGAACGGGTGAACAGTATAACTCCGAAGCTCTTTACCCTGTATCCGAACCCGCGCGCAATGGCAGCCGCCCCCCGTTCGGACCTGGAAGAAATCATCAGGTCTACGGGATTCTTCAAGAACAAGGCCAAGAGTCTGCAAAGCGCCTCACAGACAATTGTAGAGAAGTTCGGAGGTGAGTTCCCCCACATGATCGAGGATCTGGTGAGACTTCCCGGTGTGGGAAGAAAGACGGCCAACGTGGTGGTGGGAAACTGCTTCAATCAGCCTGCCATTATGGTGGATACGCACATGAAGCGGGTTTCCGAAAGGCTCGGTCTCAGTACTGCCAAAGACCCTGATAAAATCGAGATGGAGCTCAGGGAGATCATCGATGAGCCTGATCAGACGAGCTTCTCTCATGTGATGAATTTTCACGGAAGGTACACCTGCCAGGCAAAAAAACCGCTCTGCGGGAAATGCAAAATCGAAAGGATCTGCCCATATCCGGATAAGCTCTTCTGAAACGACTCAGTTACACGATCCTCTTTCCCACGGAAACCTTCTGCAGCCGCTTCTTCGTCTCCTCGGGAAGGTCCAGAAGCTTGATGCCCACATCCCACGTTTTGAGGTGAAAGATACCATCGGCCTTGTACTCCTCCTTGCGAACTACCATTCCCTTCACGCTTTTCATCCGAAGCAGGCTTACCCGTGAGGTATCCATCACGACCCTTTCCCCGATCTGAAGGTCGAACTGCTCTTTCTCGTGGACCTCGATTCCCATCCCCCCTTCACCAATGCTCTTGAGGAGTACCACCTTCCTCTGCTTTGAGGAGGTTTTCGTGAGTCCAACCGCCTTGGCCACGATGAACCTGGGGTGCTTTCTCATCGATTCGAATTTTCTGTTGAACTCGTAGATGCCTTCCACTTCATACACCATATCATCCTGGAGCCCTGACTTGTTGATTTCTTTCGGGAGGGGCATCATGTAGGAAACCAGCTTTATCTCTGCTGCAGTCATCTTATCGATGAAGATGCGGTTGTCAAAGGCGATCGACTGCAGCCGTTCACCCCGGATGATACAGTTTCCTACCAGTGCAAATTCCCGCCTATCGAGTGGACCCACGAAACCGGAGATAGCCTTTCCAGTTCCGATCCCGATTCCGATCTCAAGCGGGACCGTGCCCGCCCGAACGAGCTCCGGAATAAGATGAAACATTTCCATTCTCATCTCGAACCCTGCCCTGACTGCGTTGTAGGAGTCGATTTTCTGAGGGTTCGGGAGCCCCCAGACTGCCATGAGATTGCCTCCGCTTATCCTTGGAATGACACCGTCATACTTTTTCACAATTGAGCTCAAAACGCGGAAATAGAGGTCTATGATTGCAAGAATCGTCTCCGCATCGTGCTTCTGGAACAGTTGCGGAAAGTTCCTGACATCCACGAACAGCACAGAAATCTTTTTCATCTCCCCCGTGCTCTTGATCTGAGCACCCTCCTCCTTCAGCTTCGCTTCCAGATCAGGGGGTATATGCAAAATCTCCATCTTTCTCGTCCTTGTTTTATATGAGTGTCAAATGCAATACCGGTGTGGATTCACTCCTTCACTGCTTCAAAGTGATCAAAAAAATTATAAAAGGGATAACAATGAACTTATTATACAGCATATCGGAAGAATTGCACAGGAATTTCTTTGCCTCAGCCGCTCTAAAGCTCTTCATCCTGGAGAACCTCCCACGCATCCCCTTCTGCACCACTTCCTCTTTTCGATTGACATTTCATGGACCATCCTTTACCATAAGTGAAGATGTTGTGCTGTAGTCCAACGAAAATGAGAGGAGGAACAGGAGGTGAGAGAGATACTAAGACACACTCCCGGAAAGGTTTTCCTCGCGGTTCTCTTTCTTTCGTTAGTCGGGATGCTCTTCGTGACCAGATACTTCACCCACAAGGTACTGGTGTTCGGCTGGATAACGCTTCCTCTGGCCGCAGGGCTGGTCTTCGTGTTCGTCTGGCTCGTCGCCTACCTGATCTATTTCTTCAAATTCTGGCCCTACAGATAAAAAAGGAGTGGACACATGGTAGTGCTGATACTGGCGCTCTTTGGACTTGCAATACTGGTGATGGCGAGCTATGGCTACAAGATTTCCGCGAAAACAGCCGAGGACTACATGCTTGCCGGAAGAACCATCGGCGTGGTCGTCATGTTTTTCTTCATCCTTTTCGCGGTTTCAAGCAGCTGGACCTTCTACGGGTATCCTGGCTACCTCTATCTGCACGGACCCGCGTATATCTATTTCATCTGGGGCTCGGTGGCGGGTTTCGCAGCATTGTACATGTTTCTCGGTCCAAGGCTCTGGGCCGTTGCACGCCTGAACCGGTATCTTTCTCCGGTTGAAGTGCTCGCCGAGCGGTACGAATCGCCCTTGCTGAGACTCATTCTCTCGGTTATGCTTCTCGCATTCATCGTGCCCTATGTGGGAATACAGCCGCTCGGGGTCGGTCTTGGCTTCAAGGCGCTCACAGGGCTTCCGGTGATCGTCGGTGCCCTCTACACGGTCGCCCTCCTGGTGATCCTCGTCATCCTGGGCGGAATGCGAATCGTCGCATGGGTGAACATCTTTCTGGGCATTGTATACGCGACCGCGCTGCTCGGGTCACTCATCTGGGTGGTAGAAAAATTTCTGCCTGGCGGCCTCACGCAGGCTGCACAAACTCTCCTTGAGATAAACCCTGAGCTCCTCAGCGCACCCGGACCACTGGGACGGTTTACCCCGGTAATCGTCGGAGGGACGATGATTGTGGGTCTTTTGGCATTCAGCTGGCCGCACATCGTCATCGGGGTGATGACCGCACGCGACAAACTGCTCTTTAAATGGTTCCCACTGCTGATATTCATATTCGGCGGGGTTTTTTTCTACACCCTCCCCTTCATCTGGGGCTCTCTCGTTGCACCGGTGGTACTTCCCGGGGTAAGCGGAAAGGAAGCTGCAGACTCCATCGTCCAGACCATCATTACCAAGTTCTTGCCGGGCTGGTTTTCCGTATATGTGCTGATGGGGGTTATCGCTGCAGCAGTCTCCACTGCGGCGGTGCAGCTTTTGACCTCGAGTATCCTGGTCTCCCGTGATCTGGTACAGGGCATCTTCAAACCGGAGGCAACCGACCGTCAGATCATACGCTGGGCCCGATTCTCCCTTATCGGGGTGGTGCTGCTCAGTCTGGGAGTTTCTATATGGAACCCCATGGCAATGGCACTGTACCTCACAGATGTGACCATACCCGGTTTTGCCCAATGGGGCCCGGCACTGGTGGGGGGAATCCTCTGGAGGCGTGGAACCCGTCAGGGTGCGATCGTGGGAACCCTCGCAGGGCTCGTGTACCTCATCGCAGGACTCATCTACAAGCCGCTGTTTTTCGAACTGCACCCGATCATGCCAACTCTTATCGTGAACATGGTACTCTATGTGGTGGTGAGTCTTTTCACTTCACCCCCTTCAGAGGAGGTTCAGGCAAAGTTTTTCGATGAGGTAGAGGATTTCCTGGCGGCGGGATAGAAAAAAAAACAGAGTTGAAATGTGTGCTCAATGGTATCCAGGGACTGGCGCTTTCGATACCTGATCAGAGAATAGAACGAAACATTCATAATATGAGGCTTGCAGTATGAAAGGAAAATGGAGGCTCATATTCAACCCAGAAGGGGACACGGCTGACCTGCTCGCCTACCCTTCTGCCCTCGTCGAGGGCAGAATCGCAGGGAAGTACCTGCTTTCAAGGGATGAGAGCCCTGACACCATAGTGGTCCAGGGCGTAAAGAAAAAGGGCATTCTTGCCGGTGCAGACGTCCAGGTCGACCGGGTATCGGCACAGAAAAACGATGTGGAGGTCGCAACCTACCCGCGCAGCGGGAGGGGTGGGGCAAAACTCGCTGACACTGTCTCCTTTCAGGAGCTCATGGTGAAATCTTCAAAAAATTTCACCGCACGAGATGTGAACCCAGAAGAGACTGCGGTGCTTCTCTACACCTCCGGAACCACCGGAAAACCGAAAGGTGTCAGGCTCTCGCACAAGAACTTCTTAGCCGAGTGCGAGCTCACCTCTCACGTATTTCCCCTCTTGCCGGATGACCGGGTGGTGGCAGTGCTTCCCTTCTTTCACGTCTACGCCATGGCTGATGTGCTCGTCCCTTCGGTTTTCTTCGGCTGCTGCATGTGTCTGGTTCCGCAGTACAGCCCAATGGAGCTGTTGAATAAAATCGCAGAAGTTCGCGCAACCGTGCTCATTGCCATACCCTCCATGTACATCCACCTCCTCCAGATATCGCGATCTAGAAAGGCGCAAATCCCGAAATCACTCCGGGCCTGCATCTCTGGAGGGGCCCCGCTTCCCATCGAGGTACTGAAGGAGTTCGAGGAGGTCTTTCAGACCCGTATCGCCGAGGGGTACGGACTCACCGAGTCCACATCATGCGTATGCCTGAATAAGTCCGGAGAGGGTTACAAGGTCGGTTCCATCGGGCCACCGGCGCCTGGAGCCCGGATGAAAGTCTTCGACGAAGAGGACAGGGAGCTTCCCGCATGCCAGGTTGGAGAGGTGGTGATCCGGGGAGATGTGATTACCGAAGGGTACTGGAACGCTCCGGAAGAAACCGCTGAAGCCATAAGAGGCGGCTGGTTTCACACCGGCGACCTCGGTTATATGGACGAAGATGGATATTTCTACATCACTGACAGGAAAAAGGACCTCATCATCCGGGGAGGGTTCAACATCTCCCCCAGGGAGGTGGAGGAAGTGCTGTACACCCACCCCAAGGTGAGGGAAGCATCCGTCATCGGAGTCTCGGATAAAGGGATGAAAGAGGCTGTCAAGGCTTTCGTGGTACTCAAGGAGAATGAGGTCTCGGATGCCAAGGAGATTGTCGAGTTCTGCCGGGAACATCTCTCCCCCTTTAAAATCCCGAAATTTGTGGAGTTCAGGGACTCGCTTCCGAAAAGCGCCACAGGAAAGGTGTTGAAAAAGGAGCTAAAAGAGGGATTCAAGGACGAGCGACTCATTGAGGAAAATAACGAGAGAAAATGATTCGAAACCAGATCCTCTGTGTACACGTGAAGTCGAGTGAAAAAAGTTTTCATCTACAGGAAGCCCAAATGTGCACATGGATCTGTAAGAGGAGGTCATAACAGAAGTGCAGAAGACTACGAGCCTCGGAGCACTACTCGAAGACAGGGTAAAACAGTTCAAGAAAAAAACCGCGCTTCGCTTCGGCGGCAAGGAGATAAGCTATCCCCAGCTCAACGAGAACGTGAACAAACTTGCGAATGGATTGCAGGGCCTTGGCATTCAGAAAGGCGACAGGGTTGCCATAATGCTCCCCAACATCCCGGAGTTCGTCTACTCTTTCTTTGCCATTCAGAAGCTGGGTGCGGTCGCGGTACCCTTCAACACAATGTATAAGGGCAGAGAGATCATTCATATTCTCAACGACTGCGGAGCAAGGGCGATCATCGCACTGTCGAACTTCGCCTCACTCATCAACGAAATCAAGCCGGATGTCCCCTCTCTCGAGCACGTAATCCTCACAGGAGAACGGACGCTGCTCTTCGTTCATCCGGAAAGCACGATCTCCATACAGATGGTCCATGACAGCGCCTTCTTCGAAAGTATGGAGGAAGCCTATAAAAAAGTCGGGCTGATACTGCTCAGTATCTTCAAACACTTCGGCGTTGAAGATGCCTGGTACAAACACAGAGGAAGCATACGGGTCAAGGGCAGGAAAATCGCAAGCTTCGTGATTTCCCAGGTGGAAAACCTGACTGTTATGAATGCACTCTGCTTCGTGGGAAAGCTCAAGACAGACGAGTTCTTTAAAGTCATCTGGGTTCCCCCCGAGATCAAGGACAAAGTGCTTGAGCCGATGACGTCGGTGGAGGAGCACACCGGTAAGAAGGTGGATAAAGAGGAGTTCAAAAATGCCCTGGTGGGTGCCTTTGCTGAGGGACTTGGAATCGAAATCGAAGAGGGTCCCCTCAAGAGGGACGAGCTCTTTGCCTACGAAAAGCAGAGGGCGATCGCCTTCAAGGTATGATTTCATCGAGCCGGATTACGAATAGGTTTTCTGTTTCACCTCATAGAACCAACCAAAGGGATCTGGTCTGGTCCCGATCTGAATGCCCTTGAGCTCTTCGTACAGTTCTTTCGTTTTCTCTCCCGGCTTTCCTGCACCGATGACATGGTTTTCCACCCCATACGCAACACTCAGAATCGGGGTGATAACCGCAGCGGTCCCGGTGCAGAACAGTTCGTCTGCACAGAACAGCTCGTCATAACGGATGTCCCTCTCCTGGGTGACGAACCCGAAGCGCTCCCTGCCAACCACAAGCACCGAATCCCTTGTAACCCCGGGGAGAATCGACCCGCCGAGCCGCGGTGTCGAAAGGACACCGTCCTTCAGCAGGAAAAAGTTCGCGGAACCTACCTCCTCCACATAGGTGGCGGTTTTCGCATCCAGATAGATCACCTCATCATACCCGCTTTCCTTCACGAGGTTTCTCGGACAGAGGGAGGTTGCGTAATTTCCTATTGCCTTCACTCCTCCGGTTCCGTGCTGCGGTGCACGGCTGAATTCGTCCAGTATCTGGAGCCGTATTCCACTGAACCCGCTCTTGAAATAGGGCCCAACCGGCGACATAAACACGACGAACATATACTCGCGTGCTGGATTTACACCGAGCATCTGTCCGGAACCAAATAAAATTGGTCGTATGTAGAGGTCGCCCTTTCCAAAGGGGGGAATGTAGTCGATGTTCTCAAGAAGGAGTCTTTCGATTGACTTCACGAAGTACTCTTCATCCAGCACGGGCATACAGAGGCGCCTGCAGCCTTCGTTCAGACGGCGCGCGTTATCATAGGGTCTGAACATCGCGATCCGTTCATCCTGCGTCCTGTATGCTTTCATCCCCTCGAAGATACCCTGCCCGTAGTTCAGCACCACTGCCGAAGGGTAGATCTCAAGGTGACCGTAGTCATGTATCTCGCCCGAGTCCCATTTTCCGTCTTTATATTCTGCGACAAACATCCTGTCTGCAGGATTGATATCAAATCCGAGCGAATCCCAGTCGATTTTTCTCATACCACACCCCTTGGATAGAATCAATGGTAAAGGATAGTATCACAGGGAAAAATTTTCAACTCATTCATGACTCAAACCGTGAAAAATGGTGAACCTCTTTGATTTTTCCGAATCATTGGAGTATTATATCCTGGTGGTGCAGTAGTTACACCCACGATTGTGTTCCCGGAGAAGCCATGATTTCTGAAAAGGTGCAGAAAATACTCGATGCGCACGGACTCAAGGCAATTGAGTTCGAGGAGGGCAGCACACCCACTGCACCTCTTGCAGCCGAAGCCCTTGGTGTTTCGGTGGGACAGATCGCAAAATCACTTCTCTTTATAGGAAAAAACGGGAAATACTATATGGTGCTCTGTCCAGGAGACAGAAAAGTCTCCGGTTCAAAGCTGAAAGGGGCGATCGGGGTGAAATCACGAATGGCAAACGCAGAGGAAACCAGGTCAGCCACCGGATTTTTACCTGGCGGTGTATGCCCCTTCGGCGTCGAGGGCATCGAGATTCTCCTGGATGTGCACCTGAAAAGTTACAGCACCATCTACCCTGCTGCTGGCACCAACGCGTCAGGCGTTCCAATGACCTTCGATCAGTTACAAGAAATTTCAAAGAGTCGCGTGTGTGACCTCACCGTCCTGATTTAAAAAGATCATTGACAAAAACATGTATATCGTGGATACTGTATGCTGCAATTACAAATATTAAAAGAATTATTCATTAGTCATATATGTGTTTCAGCCATAAGAGGTTCAATATGCTTGAATTAAAAAGTGTGCACAAGAGCTTTGGTGGCTTGATGGCAGTCAATGACTGCAGTCTCAGCGTGAGCGAAGGCTCTATAACAGGGCTTATTGGCCCCAACGGTGCAGGAAAAACCACCCTCTTCAACATCATTACAGGTTTCTACAAACCGGATAGAGGTGAGATATTCTTCAGCGGTGATCGAATTGAAGGCCTTCCTCCAGATAAAATATTCCATAAAAAAGTGTTCAGGACATTCCAGATCACCCGGGAATTCGAACAAATGACCGTTCTGGAAAATCTGATGATCATTCCCCCTTTCCAGATCGGTGAAAAGATATGGAATACGTGGCTTCGTCCTTCGAGAGTGAGACACCAGGAGAGGGAAATAAAACAAAAGGCCCTTGAGGTCCTCGAGTTTGTCGAGCTGATTCATCTCAGGGATGAATATGCCGGCACTCTGTCCGGCGGGCAGAAAAAGCTCCTTGAGCTTGCGAAGAGCATGATGTCAGATCCAAAAATAATACTCCTGGACGAACCAGGAGCCGGGGTAAATCCAACGCTCATGAAGAAACTTGTGAGTCACATCCGCACACTCTGTGAGAAAGCAAACATCACGTTTTTCCTGATCGAGCATGATATGGATCTCGTGATGAATTTGTGCAATCCTGTTATCGTGATGAGCGAAGGGAAAAAATTGGCAGAGGGAACACCCGAAGAGATCAGGAATGACAGACGCGTGTTGGAGGCGTATCTTGGTGGCCAGTATCGATAGCATAATCTTGGAAGTGAAAAGCACGACAGTTGGATACAGTAAGATTGACATCCTTCATGGCGTGCATTTAGAGCTCAAAGCTGGAGAAGTCGTTTCGGTAATCGGACCCAACGGCGCCGGAAAATCAACACTTCTGAAAACAATTTTCGGCTGTCTGAGGCCGAGAAAGGGAAAAATTCTATTCAAGGGAGAAGACATCACCGGTCAGAAACCGGAAAAAATCGTGCGGAAAGGGATCAGCTATGTTCCCCAGATCGCGAATGTATTCCCTTCCCTTACAATACAGGAGAACCTCGAAATGGGTGCCTTCATAAGAACAGACGATTATAGTTCACGGCTTGAAGAGATATTCGATCTTTTTCCCGTGCTGAAGGAGAGAAAACACTACAGGGTCGGTACATTATCAGGGGGCCAGAGACAGATGGTCGCAATGGGAAGAGCGATGATGCTGGATCCCGAAGTGCTTCTTCTCGATGAGCCTTCTGCTGGTTTGGCACCAAAGTTTGTTTCAATGATCTTTGAAAAGATAAAAGACATAAACTCCATGGGTGTAACGCTCGTGCTTGTTGAGCAAAATGCAAAAGAGGCTCTTGCTATGGCAGACCGTGGTTACGTGCTTGCAACCGGAAGAAATATTTTAGATGGTGAAGCAAGATCCCTCCTCGCCAACGAGGAAGTTTCTCGACTCTATCTTGGAGGGTAATAATGCTTGAACTGGTCATATACGGCATAGTACTGGGAAGCATTATATCCCTCGGATCGATCGGCATATCTCTCATCTATGGCATACTACGGTTCGGTAACTTTGCCCACGGTGACCTCATGACCGTAGGGGCCTACATTGCCCTATTTTTGATATCAGGTCCTCTTTCCTGGGTAGGGATTTCTGACAATACACTGGGTCCCTTTTCTTTCGGTTGGAGGATAGTGGTCGCCTTTCCCATCTCAATGGCTGCAGTGGGCGGCATAGCGATCCTTCTTGACCGTGTTTTGTACCGTAAACTGAGACAGATGGAGAGCGGAAGGGTGACTCTTTCAATGTCTGCACTCGGGGCAAGCTTCATCATTCGGATGAGCTTGCTCATTATCTGGGGTCCGGACTATCTCTTCTACAGGCCAGGACTCTTGCGTCCCGCCCTCGAACTCCCAATGGGCATAAAAATACGACCGGATCAGATTCTTATCCTCATTGTGGTTATTCTACTCGTGATAAGCCTTCACTTTTTTTTAAAAAAGACCAAGATGGGTAAGGCGATGAGGGCAACAGCCGATAATATCGAACTCGCCCGATTTTCGGGGATTGAAATAGAAAAAATAATCATACTGACCTGGGGAATCGGCGGAGGGCTGGCAGCAGCAGCAGGAATACTCTACGGAATTGACGTTCAGATTCATCCGGGCATGGGCTGGAACTTCCTCATCCCTCTTTTTGCTGCAAGCATACTCGGCGGGATTGGTAACATCTACGGTTCTTTCATCGGGGGTCTCATAATAGGTATCGTTCAGCAGGTTTCTACCGCTGTGCTCATGCCTACCTATAAGCCTGCAGTTGCATTCATTATTATGATTGTGATTCTTCTGGTTCGTCCCCAGGGAATTTTTGGAAGGAGTTCGGAATAATGGAAATCGGTGGTATTATCGCATATCTGGTGTCCTTTGCCATAATGGCCGGAATATACGCTGTGTTCAGCCTTGGTTTGAACATCCAGTGGGGTTACACCGGACTTTTCAATATCGGGATCGCTGGATTCTTCTGTATCGGTGCCTATATGTCTGCCCTGATCACGTTGCCGAAACCCACCGGGATGTATGCCGAATATGTCCACCAGGCATTCGCATTTAATATGCCATTCCCCGTGGGATTGGCGGGAGCTGCTGTTGTATGCGGTATCATTGCATTTTTAATTGGAATACC